>Ga0164313_10001914_pt1 | contig 18671 bp, 19 predicted proteins | sample GuaBasSedimGuay4_FD_113735 | JGI IMG/M metagenome (GOLD analysis project Ga0164313, IMG submission 113735) | Subseafloor sediment microbial communities from Guaymas Basin, Gulf of California, Mexico - Guay4, Core 4569-4, 0-3 cm | ecosystem: Environmental > Aquatic > Marine > Hydrothermal vents...
GATTCAGCTGCTTTTTTAAATTTAGCCGCGTCCATGGTTGCAAATGATAATAACAATACGAAAAAGCACATTAGCAAGGACATTAAATCAGCAAAGGTCGCTAACCAAAGGGGAGCCCCAGCAGGGGGGCATTTGGGACACTCATCAGCCATGCTGTTTAATCCTCATCAAGACTACGTTTCTTCTCAGAAATATAGGAATTCAGTAAAGCTTCTAATACTTTAGGGTTCATACCCTCTTGAATACCCGAAATGGTATCTAGAATCAATTCTTTATTAGCTTTTTCATAGTTTAAAACAGAAGCAAGCTTATCAACCATAGGCAAAGCAAAACAGTTAGCCACCATCGCCCCATATAATGTTGTTAACAGCGCTACCGCCATCGCAGGACCAATACTAGCCGGGTCTGACATGTTTGCTAGCATTTGCACCAAACCGACCAGAGTACCAATCATACCCATAGCAGGCGCTAAATCTCCCACACCCTTCCACATATCCTGGCCAACTTCATTTCTGCTAACCATTTGATTAATTTCTTGCTGTAACATCTGCTTTACAAAGGCAGGGTCATGTCCATCCACACACAAACTAATGCCTTTTTTCATAAAGGGATTAGAAATTTCTTCTCCTTCCAGTGCTAATAATCCATTTTTTCTTGCCACATCAGCTAACCTGACAGCATCTTCAATTAAAATATTAGGATCTTCCGATTTGTTGAAAAAGGTTTTACCTAAAATTCCAAATGAACGTAGAAAATCAGATAGTGGAATCCGCATTAAACTTACGCCAAATGTACCACCAATTACAATCAATAATGATGGTACGTTGACAAACAACATAACATCACCACCGGTTGCAATCGCCGCAACGATAATACCAATACCTAATAAAAAACCTACTAAGGAAGCTATATCCACTTTAACCCTCTGTGTTAAATTCGAAAACTTATTTTATTCAGCAAACAACACCAATTGACTCTGCTAAGATAAGTACTAATTCTAGCTGATGTATCAAATTTTATCTTTATAAAAGTTATTAGGAGCACTTTATTCATGAGCCACCCGGAATTTCCACTTACTAATCAACTTATTTATCTGAATCATGCTGCTGTTGCTCCCTGGCCCAAAAGAACCTCAGAGGCAGTCAAGGCATTTGCAGAACAAAACACCACCTATGGCTCGCATTATTATCTGGACTGGTTAAAAAAACAGACTGAAATACGTCAGCAATTAAAATCATTATTAAATGCGCCTTCTGTAGATGATATTGCCTTAGTTAAAAACACCTCGGAGGCGTTGTCATTTGTTGCTTACGGTCTAAACTGGTCTAAAGGCGATAATATCGTCAGCAGCAACGAAGAGTTTCCTTCCAACCGAATCCCGTGGGAATCATTAGCAGACCAAGGCGTTGAACTTAAGCAAGCCGATCTTTTATCCCACTCTTCGCCAGAAGAAGCACTGTTCGCACTGGTTGACTCTAATACTCGCCTACTCACTATTAGTTCCATTCAATTTGCATCTGGTCTACGACTGGATCTAGAAAAAATTGGCCGATTTTGTAAAGATAATGATATTTTATTTTGTATCGATGCGATTCAAAGCTTAGGTGCTGTTGAATTTGATGTACAAGCCTATCAAGCTGATTTTGTGATGGCTGACGGACATAAGTGGATGTTTGGCCCCGAGGGCTTGGGAGTATTTTATACCAATCCTGAATCACGAAAAAAACTAAAACTCACGCAATATGGCTGGCATATGATGGCTAATATTCATAACTATGAAAATAAGCCATGGGAAATTCACCCAACAGCTAAACGTTTTGAATGTGGCAGCCCTAATATGCTGGGTATTCATGCCTGGTCTGCCAGCCTTTCCCTGTTACTTGAAATTGGGATGAAAAATATACAATCAGAAGTACTTAAAAATGCTGCCTATTTAATGGATAAAATTGAAGCTCACCCAAACCTTGACTGTTTAACCGATAGAAAAACTAAATTAAAATCAGGTATCGTGTTATTCAAACACCACCATATAGACAATAATACCTTATACAAACATCTACAAAATAATGCTGTCGTTTGTGCGTTAAGAGGAGGGGGAATCCGTTTTTCAGCGCATTTCTATCATTCTATAGATGAACTAGATAAAGCGATTACAATAATTGAGCAAGCGAAACAGTAAAGTACTTCCTTTTAGCCTAGATTTTATTCATATTTCCCTAAAACATTGCTCATTTTTTCAACATATGCGTGTAATTCTGTTGTTTTTTCACTGGCCAAATCTATATTGCCGGATTGATATAATTTAACTATCTGCCTTGCAACATCATGAACTTGTTCATGAACTAGATCAAGGTTATCCATCCATACTTTATCGAATAATTGATTTTTTCTTTCTCGCTGAATCCATGCACCATGATGGCATAACTTATGACTCATAATAGGCCAACTTGTACTTTCATCTACAATGGAAGCCAGCTTATTTTCAAAATGAATTATCCAGTTTTCAGTTGTTAGCCGTAGAATTTTGATCTTTTTCTCTTTCAATGTACGTTGTTTTCGAGCACAAACAAGCCATCTGTCATTAGCTGAATATTGTTTCAACCAGCTCGGCATTTCATGTGCAGGCATAGGTCTTGATATTCCATAGCCTTGTGCATACAAACAGCCCATTGTTAATAACATTAAGCCATGTTCCGTTGTTTCAACTCCCTCCGCAATAACTTTACGAGAAAAAGAATCAGCCAAACCAATAATACCATCGACAATAACATAATCACTCGGATCATCAAGAATATCTCTAACGAAACTCTGATCTATTTTAATCATTTCCGCTGATAGATTCCTTAAATGCGTCAAAGAGGAATAACCTGTACCAAAATCATCCAAAGCAACCCTAACACCCAAAGCCTCCTGACAGGTTTTAATCACATTGCTGATAACCCTAACATCCCCCAAAGCACTGCTTTCTAATATTTCCAGTTCTAATTTTTTAGAATAAACATTCGGATATTTTTCTAGGGCCTTTTCTAACTGTGAAAAGAATGAAGGCGAATGTAAATGATAAGATGAAACATTAACACTGACTTCAATATTAATATCTTGATTTTGCCATTCATCGAGCTGTTTCAAGGCTTGAGTAATGACCCACTCGCCTAACTGCACTTCCAAGTCTGTTCCTTCAAGCACAGGTAAAAAATCTAATGGTGGGATTAATCCTTTTTGTGGATGAATCCAGCGAATTAATGCTTCAGCACCAAACACATCCCCCGTTTGCATATTCACTTTAGGTTGATAAAACAGCTGCAGTTCGTTATTTAATAATGCTTGCCGTATCTCATCTAACTGATGATGCTTTTCAATAACCTGCTGATCATCTGCCGTATTAAATAAATAATAACGGTTCTTTCCTGATAGTTTAGATTTATACATTGCCTGATCAGCATGTCTCATTAAGGTATCTATATCAGCATTATCTTTTGGAAACAATGTAATGCCACTTGAGGCACTTATTTGCAAAATATGTCCATCAATCTGATATGGCTGAGCTAATGATTCATGTAAACGAATAATCATCTGCTCACATTGCTCAACAGAGCTAATATCACCTAACAAAAGCGCAAACTCATCCCCCCCCTGCCGTGAAACAGTATCTTCTTCTCTAATATTAATCTTAATTCGTTCAGCAACTTCAATCAGTAATTTATCGCCTATATCATGACCAAAACTATCATTAACAGGTTTAAAATCATCCAAATCAATAAAACAAATAGCTAATAATGTATTATTGCGTTTACTATGTGAAATAGCCTGAGTAAAGCGATCTGAAAACAACGTTCTGTTCGGTAGTTGAGTCAACACGTCGTAGTGTGCCATTTGTTCTAAAACTGATTGCTGTTGCTTGCTTTCAGTTATGTCAGAAAATAAACCAACATAATGTTTAATTTCACCTTGCTCATTTTTTAAGGTGGAAATAGTTAGTAACTCAGCGTATAACTCACCCGATTTTTTCCGATTCCATATTTCACCATGCCAATAACCATGATTAGTTAACTGTTTCCACATTTGTCGATAAAACACCGGTGAATGCTTTCCTGATCTAAGTATACAGGGTTTTTTTCCCATAACTTCATTATAAGAATACCCTGTCATATCATAAAAAGCCGGGTTCACATCCTCTATTAACCCATCAGCATTAGTAATAATAACGCCTTCATGTGCCTCGGAAAAAATCCGCCCATATAATTGCATGGTTTCTTCCGCTAATTTACGTTCAGTCATATCATAAAAAATCACAACCTGAATATCATTTTTCAATGCATCAATCATTGCTGCGCTAACAGATACATGACGAACCTCACCATTTTTACAATGAATATTTAATTCAATAGGCTGAAATTGCTTGTTTGATTCAGACCTCTGCTACCATATCTTGACAACCCAGTTTTGATAATTTATATCCGGATATGCCTTTGGCCTCCAATCGCTCAAAGTTGGTATATCACTATGGCTATATCCAAAAGTATCAACAAAGGCTTTGTTCAAATATAAAATATCATTTTTATCATTAAGTGCATAAGGAATTGGAGATGCATCTAGAATAGCCTGCAATCGAAAAACACTTTTATCCAGTTTCTGCTTCGACTGATGCAAACTAAAATATCTATATAAGAATAAGATAAAAACAGTAACAACGGCAATAACACTATAAATAACTGATTGAACATCAACTCCTTCATTAATACTTAATCCCATCCAGCGTTCGCTGATAGCATCTCTTTCCTGTTTATTAATACTATTGAAAAGTTTACTAATAATAGATAGTAACTCCGGATGAGATTTAAGTATCCCCACTTTATAAGCACTGTTATCGTCAGTTTGCCCCGCAAACTGCAAATTCAATAAATTACCTTTTTTTATCGCATAATTAGCAAAAGCAGCATCACCCAAATAAGCATCTGCTTCACCGGTTGCCACTTTGGTTAATGCTTCATTGGTTGAGCCTACAACGAGAAGGTTTATATCTGGATATTGATTTAGTAATTTTTCATGGGTGAAATAATTTTTTTCAACGGCAATTGTCTTACCCGATAATTTCTCTAAACTACCGACATAACCATGTCGATTTGTATTAATAATAACGATAGGGTTTGTAACGTAGGCTTGTGTAAAATTTAAAAACTCAGCCCGAAGAGGTGTTGAATTAACACAGGAAAGCATATCAAGCCTGCCGTCCTTTGCCATCTGCTGTATTTCATGCCAAGGTTTATCATAAATAATTTCAAACTTAACCCCTAAGCGTCTTTCCAATAAACGCATATAGTCAGCAGCTAAACCATGATAATTCCCCTTTTTATCTACCCATTCATAAGGGGCAAAATCACGATCAACACCTACCCGTATAACTGGATGATCATTCAGCCATGCTTGCTCTTTTTCTGATAATTGAATTTGAGAATCTTTTTTAGTAATCAATAAAAAGTTTTTTAACTCAACATCACTAAGCTGACGGGTCATGTTTAATTCTGAATATAGTTCAGCAACGCGTCTTAATCGTGAAGCGTCAATATTTCCAACTGGAATGATATTCGCCAATATCAACTTACGCATTTGCTCTGCTTCAAACCGCAATGCTTCAATGCTCAACTCACTATTATATTGCTTCTTAATCAGCTTAATCAGCTCTTCAGTATGCTCTAATGCGTAATACCAGCCTTTCAGTGATGCACGTCGAAAACGCTCAGCCCGACCGGGGTGCTTATCTAATTCAATTTGGCCGGTATATAAAATATCACCGTAAAAATCAAAGCCATAACTTTGAGGATTAATAATATTCAGTTTAATCCCTTGCTGTTTCAGGCTAAAAGGTTGATCGGTCAGATAAGCCGACATTACATCAACTTTACCATCGATAAATGACTGATTACCTAATTCCCGTTTCCCCATTATATATTGATCAGAAGTCAGACTGGCTTCCGCTAAAAGCGCATGTAATGGTGCATTATCGCCCGTCAGACCATCAAACATAATTCGTTTCCCCCGCATTTCATAGGGACTAATAATGCCTGAAGATTGTTTACTAAGAAAAACCAATGCATCATGCTGAAAAATTGCTGCAAGTGCTTTGATTGATTTACCTTTGGCATATTGCACTAATATACCCGAACCACCAATGGCATACTGAGTCGAACCGGACACCACATCATCAATAACATCAGTTCCTAATGTCAGCGGTTTAATATCAACTGTCAGTCCTTCTTGTTGATAATAACCTTGAGCCAAAGCCGCATAATAACCAGCAAATTGAAACTGATGCTTCCACTTTAGCTGTAATGTGACAGATTCAAACTTTAATTCTTTTGGGGTTTCATTGGCTGAAACAAAAGTGCTAAAAACAAACAAACACAGAACAGCTAGTATTGAAGGGTATCTATTCAACATCCGTCTAGCCTTAATCATTTTTCAATTCAACTGAAATAAATTATTAAAATTATCCGATGAAAGTTCAGCAATTTCTTCTACTGAAGTTGCCCTTAAATCAGCAAGATGCTCAGCAACATATCTAACATATAGCGGGTAATTTGGCTTTCCTCTATAAGGGACCGGGGATAAATACGGTGAATCTGTTTCAATTAAAAAACGGTCAGCAGGTACTTTTTTTGCCACTTCTTTAATCGCCAAAGCATTCTTAAAGGTAACAATCCCTGAAAAAGAAATATAAAAACCTAAATCCAGTGCTTTCTTTGCATAATCCCAGTCTTCAGTAAAACAATGAATAATACCACCAACTTCATCAGCACCTTCATCAGCCAGTACATCTAAAGAATCATGCCCTGCTTCACGAGTATGAATGATTAATGGTTTTTTTACAGTCTTAGCCGCTTTAATATGGTTTCTAAATCGTTGATGTTGCCACTCTAAATCACCTTCACTACGAAAATAATCCAGACCGGTTTCTCCAATTGCTATCACCTTGGGGTTTTCTGCCAGTTTTATTAACTCTTCAACCGTTGGCTCTTGCCCCTCATGAACATTAGGGTGTACACCGACTGAAAGAGAAATAACCGGATAATCCTTTACCAAATCAACCATTGCCGGATACGATTCCAGATCAATAGCAATACAAAGCATATGATCAATCTGACTATTTTTAGCCTCTTGCATAAAACAGCTGAAATCATTTTGGTAAGGTTCTAGATCAATTCGATCAAGATGGCAGTGGGAATCTATAAACATTGATGATGTATTGGTAAAAATGTAGAGCGGACTTCAGTCCACTATGAAAACGATACGAGGTATCCACTATAAATCACAAGGAAAAGCTTTTTTGACAATTCTAATTTATCCTGGAATTTATAACGGATACTAAATTAGAATTATAGCGGACTGAAGTCCGCTCTACAGATAAAGTAAAATCACATTGTATGCGTGGAACGATCAGATTCTAACGCCCCAGCAAGATAAGTTTCTATCTTATCTCTGGCAGTACCACCATCCTGGTCACTAAACTGTACGCCAACTCCAGCAGCACGATAGCCTTCAGCGCCTGCCGGAGTAGTCCAGATGATTTTTCCTGCAATAGGTAATCGCTCTGTTTCTTCCATTAAATTAAGCAACATAAACACTTCCTCACCCATTTTATAATCCCGTTTGGTAGGAATAAACAATCCGCCATTAGTAACAAAAGGCATATAGGCGGCATAAAGTGCATTTTTTTCTTTAATTGAAAGGGATAGAATCCCTTGTCTTGGAGCTGCTGATTCTGCCATCGTCTTATCTACTATTAAGTTGTAACCATTGTATTAGAATTTCTTCAAACATCAGTTGTTTATTTAATTGTGTATCAATTCGTTGTCTACTGAGCAATAAAAAATCATAATATTGATATAAGCCCTTTAATTCTAGCTTGGTGCTCAATTCTTGCAAGTCTGTTATCAAATCAACGTTTACTATCTCTACAGTTTTCAGGTGTCTGAGTTTTATCATATCCATAACCCAGCTTATTAACCAAAATAACACTAAATCAATCCTATTTTTATCTAGCTTTTGCCACTTTTCGGCTAATTCAACAAAACTTCCATTAGCAGTCACCAGTTTAACCCAGTCATTAAAATATTCATTTCTTAACTGTAAAACCGAATTATCAGAAAATTGTTGAGCTAATAAGGGTGACCCTTGGGATAAACTGAGTAATAAATCAATTGATTCAGAAATACCTTGCTGTTGTAACCAATCTTTTACCAATACCTTATCGGGTGTCGCTATGATTATTTTTTGACAGCGACTTCTTATAGTTGCTGGCAATTTAGAAGGCTTATCAGAAACAAGAATAATACTGGTTCGCTCAGTGGGTTCTTCCAAATACTTTAAAAAGGCATTCGCTGATGCATTATTTAAACTATCCGCAGGATTGATAATCACAACACGCTGACTTTCAAACTGGGGTTTTAATGCCAGCTTTACTGTTAGTTGTCGTATTATTCCGATCCCAATTGCTTTACCGTCCTCTTCAGGCGCTATAAAAATGTAATCTGGATGAGTCTGTGCATTAAATAACACACAACTCTGACATGTCCCACAATAAGCAACATTTGGTGTAGATTCAGTACATAATAATGATTGTGCGAAATATTGAGCTAATTGCAACTTACCCAGCCCTTGCTTACCAATAATTAACAAAGCCTGAGGAATACGGTTTTGAGCAATATACTGACCTAATTGAGAACAGCTCTCTTTAAGCCAGGGAAATGATTGTTGCAGGTCAGTCATAGTGTTGTATTGATTTGACATTAGCAGTGAGGGTTTAATAATTTCCAGATGTTATTAAACCCTTATGGCTAACGATCAATTATTTTTTGTAATATTACTTTAATTTCAGCTTGTACCTTATCTATCGACTGGGCTGCATTAATAATTTTAATTTGTTTTGGGTTTTCATCCGCTCGTTGCAAAAATGCGGCTCTTACCCGTTCAAAAAAAGCCTGTTTTTCTGATTCAAACCGATCAAGCTCACCTCGTTTGTTAACCCTATCCATGCCAACTTCGACAGGTGCATCTAATAAAAATGTTAAATCAGGCCTTAATCCAGCTTGCACTTTATCTTCCAGCCATTCAATCATCTTTATATCCATTGCTCGCCCCCCACCTTGATAAGCGTAAGTCGAATCGGTAAAGCGGTCACATAACAGCCAATGTCCTTGATTTAAAGCCGGTTGAATAACCTGTGCAATATGCTGCGCCCTGGCCGCAAACATTAACAATAATTCTGTCGATTCAGAAACAGGCTCATCCCCATTAGCTAACAATAATTGCCTTATTTTCTCGGCAAAAACGGTTCCACCAGGCTCTCTGGTGACAACAACAACCTTACCGGCACTCTGCAGGAACTGCTTGATATAGGTTAAATTTGTTGATTTCCCAACTCCTTCACATCCCTCTAAGGTTAAAAACACACCTGTTTTCATCGTCTTCTTTGATATTTATTAACTGCATTATTATGCTCTCGCAATGTAGCAGAAAATACATGTGTTCCGGCACCTTGACCCATAGCAACAAAATATAAAGTTTTACCTTTAGCTGGGTGTAAAGCTGCATTTATAGCTGCTTTACCAGGCATTGCTATAGGTGTTGGAGGCAGACCTTTTATTACATACGTGTTATAGACCGTTTTTTCCCTTAAATCTTTACGACGAATATTACCGTTATAACGCTCTCCCATACCATAAATAACAGTAGGATCTGTTTGTAGCAACATTCCTTTTCGCAGTCGTCGGGTAAATACACCTGCAATTTGTGGACGTTCAATAGCGGCACCTGTTTCTTTTTCAATGATAGAAGCCAGAATCAACGCTTGATAAGCACTATCAATAGGCAAATCTTTTTCTTTTTGCTGCCATTCTGATTGCAAAATCAACTGCATTTTTTGATAAGCTGTTTTTAAAATCGAAAAATCAGTGGCATTTTTATCAAAAAAATAGGTGTCAGGAAAAAACAGGCCTTCAGGGTGTTCATAATCAGAACCTAATTGTGACATCAAAGTTTTATTATCAATAACGTCTAAGGTTTGTCGCAGGTGAGGGTTATTCTGAATTTCCTGCACTAGTTGCTTAAAACTCCAGCCCTCAGGAAAGGTAATCGAATATTGTCGTGATTTACCTTCAACAAACAAGGCTAAAATATCCGGCATTGTTAAGCCCGGTTTTAATTCATACTCCCCGGCTTTTAATTTTTTTGCCACACCATTTTTATAAGCAATGGCTTTAAACCATCGAGGCTTAATCTTTATATCTTTCTTACGTAATTTACGTGTTATTCGACTAAAGCTATCACCTTTATTGATTTCGATGATTTTGGCTTCATTAAAAATAACGGGGGTTGACATCGCCAGGTTATATTCATTCCATAACCAAACACTTGCGACAGTAATTACTATAATTAATGCTGATAAAATTCTAACAAGCATCTGATTCCTTTTGTCTAAAGGCCAAAAATTCACTTTGTAATTTCGATGTTAAAGGTCCAACTTGATACATTTGTTGTTCTATTTGATTAACAGGCCATAAGCCAATGATTGAATTAGTAACAAACACCTCGTCAGCAAATAGCAACGACTCTTGACTAAGCGCTTTTTCTCTCACTTTTATCTTATTATTCTTAGCCAGATTAAGAACAATATTTCTTAAAATACCATTAACCCCACATTGTGAAATTTCAGGCGTTATCAAAGAATTATTTTTAACAGCAAAAACATTTGTCATCGTCCCTTCTATCACATTGTTATTAATATCCAACATTAAACCTTCCTGAATATCAGTAGAGTCCCACTCAGCACGCGCCATAATCTGTTCTAATCGATTCATATGTTTAATGCCAGCCAACGCAGGATTTATTCCTAATCGAGTCTGACAAAAACGAACCTTAATTCCCTTTTGTTTAAAACTTTCAGGGTAATCTGGAAAAGGATGAAGCGAAAAAAGGCGAGTTGCATTTATAGTTTCAGGCTGACGATAACCTCGCCCACCGGAACCACGAGTCACTATTAGTTTTAAAACGGCTGTTGGCGAATTTGAATGACGAGCAACTTGCATTGCTTCTTGTCGAAGAATATCTATATCTGGAGGAGGAATCAGTAATTTTTTACAACTATTAAAAAGTCGTTGTAAATGCTGATTTAGAAAGACAGGTTTTCCGTTGCTTACCTCAATGGTTTCAAATAAACCATCACCATACTGGAAACCCCTGTCTGTAAAACCTATGCAGTGTTTACTTTCACCATTAAGCAGGTACATCAGTTAAACACGACAATTTATTCATATTTTTTGAAAATTAAAGAACCATTTGTTCCGCCAAAACCAAAAGAATTGGATATAGCGATATCAATCTTCATATCTCTTGCTGTGTTCGGTACATAATCTAAATCACACTCAGGGTCAGGTGTATCAAGATTAATTGTTGGTGGAGCCACTTGATCTTTAATTGCCAAAGCAGAGAATACAGCCTCAATGCCTCCAGCAGCACCTAACAAATGCCCAACCATTGATTTTGTAGAACTTACCGCAAGCTTATAAGCATGATCACCTAATGCCGCTTTCATGGCTTGTGTTTCACCAACATCACCCGCAGGTGTTGATGTCCCATGCGCATTAATATAATCAACTTGATCAGCATTAATTCCGGCATCGTTCATTGCATTTTTCATACAACGAGCTGCGCCTTCACCACCTACTGATGGCGTTGTCATATGATAAGCATCCCCGCTCATACCATAACCAATCACTTCAGCATAAATTTTTGCACCACGCGCTTTCGCATGTTCAAGTTCCTCAAGTACGACAACACCCGAACCATCACTTAATACAAAACCATCACGATCTAGATCCCAAGGACGACTGGCCGCTTGAGGATCATCATTTCTTCGAGACAATGCTTTAGCTGATGCAAAACCACCCATTGCTGTTCTTGACGTAGTACACCTTTCAGCACCACCGGCAACCATCACGTCAGCATCACCGTATTTGATTAAACGTGCAGCATCACCAATATTATGTGTACCTGTCGTGCAGGCAGTAACAATGGCAAAATTGGGACCCTTCAAACCATACTTAATAGAAAGGTTACCTGAAATCATATTAATGATATTTCCAGGAACAAAAAAAGGTGAGATTCTACGTGCACCACCTTTTTCATAGGTCATACGACATTCTTCAATCCCTGTAATACCACCAATCCCAGCACCTATTGCAACACCAATCCTGTAAGCATTTTCTTCAGTAACTTCTATCCCTGAATCTTCAATCGCCTGACATCCAGCTGCAATACCATAATGAATAAAACCATCCATTCTTTTCGCATCTTTTGCAGGAATATATTCACTGATATCAAAATCTCTGATTACTCCACCAAATATTGTTGGAAAAGTAGAAATATCAAAAGAATCAATCGGGCTAATACCACTCTTACCTTTAAGGATACCATCCCAAGTATCAGCAACATTATTAGCTAAAGGCGTAACTGCGCCTAAACCAGTGATTACAACTCGACGTTTACTCAAAGTAATGACCTATTGAAATATAAAAGCATGATAGGAAAGGAGTTCTTAAACGCTTACTTAAGAACTAAATCTAGTGAATGAGAATTCATCCACTAGATAAATCAATTAATTAAAGATTGTTATTAATATAATCAATAGCTAACTGAACTGTAGTGATTTTTTCAGCTTCTTCATCTGGAATTTCACATTCGAATTCCTCTTCTAATGCCATGACAAGTTCAACTGTATCTAAAGAATCAGCACCAAGATCATCAACAAAAGATGCATCATTAGCAATATCATCCTTTACACCCAACTGCTCTGCAACAATCTTTTTAACGCGTTCTTCAATATTACTCATTTTGTTTTCCTCAAATATTATAAGGGCTATTTAAAAGCCTCTTATTATCTTTTTTATTAAAGTTATTAAAACTCGTCACTGGCTAACCAGTAAACCGAATGGAATTATACTTTATATGCAACAAAGTCACAATATTAAGACATATACATGCCACCATTAACATGAATTGTCTCACCAGTAATATACGATGCCCCTTCAGATGCTAAAAAAGAAACCGCATGCGCTATTTCCTTTGGGTCACCTAATCGACCTAAAGCAATGGAACTCATCAATGCTTCTTTATGCTCATCAGCCAACTCCTTAGTCATATCTGTATCAATAAAACCAGGTGCGACAGTATTTATAGTGATATTACGTGAACCAACTTCTTTCGCCATAGATTTAGCAAAACCAACCATACCTGCTTTTGAAGCAGCATAATTTGTTTGCCCCGCATTTCCCGTTGCACCAACCACAGAGGAAATATTAATAATTCTTCCTGTTTTTGCTTTCATCATGCCTCGAAGCACGGCTTTACTCATCCGAAAAATAGATGTCAGATTAGTGGTGATAATATCATTCCATTCATCATCTTTCATCCGCATCAACAAGTTATCCCTTGTGATACCGGCATTATTCACTAATACAGCCGGGGCAGCATAATCAGCAGCAATTTGCTTGATTACACCAGCAATAGAATCTGCATCTGCTACATTCAGCTTCAAACCCTTCCCATCCTCATTTAAATAAGAAGATATTGATTCTGCACCATTATCACTGGTTGCTGTACCAACCACAAAAAAACCATCCGCAACCAACTGCTCTGCAATTGCACGACCGATACCACGACTGGCACCAGTGACTAATGCTACTTTCTTATCCATTTAATTGCTCCAAAACTTTTTCTAGCGTGGCCGGATCATACATAGTCATATGATCAGCCTCTTTTACTATACGTTTATTAAGACCCATAAGAACCTTTCCAGGCCCACATTCAACAAAATGCGTAACACCTTGATCGTGCATATATCGAATCGCATCCACCCAACGAACAGGCTTAAACAGCTGCTCTTTTAAAGCATTTCGAATCACTTCTGATGCATTGTGTGATGCCACATCAACATTATGAATCAACGTCATTTTAGGAATTTCGATATTAATTTGTTGCAACTTCATATCTAATTTTTCTGCTGCTGACTCCATTAACGCACAATGTGAAGGCACACTAACAGGTAGGGGTAATGCTCTTTTAGCACCAGCCTCTTTAGCTGCAACCATCGCTCTTTCAACCGCCGCCACATTTCCTGCAATAACAACTTGCCCAGGCGCATTAAAATTAACCGCTGATACAATTTCATCTTCTGCAGAGTCAGCACAGACTTTAACAACCACATGATTCTCTAAACCGATAATTGCTGCCATTGCACCAACACCCGCAGGAACAGCTTCTTGCATCAATCGACCTCGCTCTGCAACCAGCTTAATGCCCTCTTCAAAACTTATTGCACTGGAACAAACTAAAGCCGTATATTCACCCAAACTATGCCCAGCCATCCAGTCAGGTCTCACATTGGTCTGCTCACACCAAACACGCCACATTGCAACCCCTGCAGCAAGCATAGCGGGTTGTGTATTATGCGTTTGATTTAAATCTTCTACCGGACCCTCTTGAACCAGTTTCCATAAATCAAAACCCAAAGCATCTGACGCCTGCTCAAATGTTTCTCCAACTAATGGAAAAGCCTCAGCCATACCAGACAACATACCAACAGACTGTGATCCCTGACCAGGAAAAACAAAAGCTAAATTATAATTTTGTTCGCTCATAGAATTTTTTTATTTAAAAAAATTAGGTACAAGGTTCAAGGTACAAGGTTCAAGAAAAAAAGAGCACCTGCTCTTTGCACCTTGAAGCTTTCACCTTGAACCTGCTCTTTTAATACTTAATTAACGCAGAACCCCAGGTAAATCCAGCACCAAAAGCTTCCAGCAATACAATTTGTCCACGCTGAATTCTGCCATCTCTAACTGCTTCATTAAAAGCTAATAGTACCGATGCAGAAGAGGTATTTCCTTGATTTTCTAGAGTCAAAACCACTTGATCCATAGACATTTTTAATTTTTTTGCTGTTGCTGCAATAATTCTTGTATTTGCCTGATGAGGAACTAACCAGTCAACGGCTGATTTATCTAAACCATTTGCTTCTAGCGTTTCATCCACAATACGCCCCAAAGTATTAACCGCCACCTTAAAGACTTCATTACCACGCATATTGATATAGCCAAGCTCATCTTTATTCGCCTCTACGGCTACTTGCGGATTAGGGCAATACAATAAATTTTCATAGCCACCATCAGAATGGATATGCGTAGACAGAATACCAGGCTCTTCCGTTGCGCTTAACAATACGGCCCCAGCCCCATCACCAAAAAGAATACAGGTTCCTCTATCTGTCCAATCAACAAGACGTGAACAAATCTCAGATCCAACAATTAATACTTTTTTTGCCGCGCCTGATTTAATATATTGATCAGCAATACTCATGGCAAAAATAGATCCTGAGCAAGCGGCTTGCACATCAAATGCAACACAATTCTTTATACTAAGACGCTGTTGAAGCAAACATCCAGTACTTGGGTAAACTCTATCCGGCGTACCCGTAGCAACGATAATCAAATCAATTTCGTCTGCTGAAATACCTGCCATATCTATCGCTTGTCTAGCGGCTACTTCAGCCATACTAGAAGCGGTTTCTTCCGGTCCTGCAATGCGGCGCGTTTTTATTCCAGTTCGTTCATAAATCCAGCTATCTGAAGTATCAACTAATTTTGAAATATCATCATTGGTCCGAACCATTTCAGGCAAATAGCCCCCGGTTCCAATTACCTTTGCACACCTATTCACAGAACTTTGACTCATACTTGCTCTCTTTTTTCCAAGGTGGAGGCGACTTTATCAATAATATTACGTGTAACATTATGTTCAATTTCCACTTCTGCCAAATGAATTGCCATTTTAAAAGCAAGCTCATCTGCACCACCATGACTTTTGATAACTAGACCTCGCAAACCGATAAAACTAGCACCATTGAACATTCTAGGGTCCACACTTGCTTTAAATATTTTTAAAACAGGGTACGCGATAACACCTATCATCTTGGTAAAAATATTCTTGGAGAAGGCATCTTTAAGCTTGGAAACAAACATTTTAGCAGCACCTTCGATCGATTTAAGCGCAACATTCCCTACAAATCCATCTGTCACTATCAAATCTACTTTCTGGTTACCTGCATTAATCGAATTACCTTCGACATAACCAATATAATTCAACGCAGACCCTTCAAGTAGTTTGGCAGCCGCTTTAACCTGCTCATTACCTTTCATATCTTCTTCACCAATATTGAGCAAACCAATACGTGGCGATTCAATTTCTTCAACCGCTTTTACAACCTCTTCACCCATAATCGCAAACTGATACAAATGCTCAGCAGTACAATCAACATTCGCACCTAAATCAAGCACATGCGTATGTCCAAAAGTAGAAGGTAAGGTTGAAATAATAGCCGGACGGTCAATACCCGGGATCATCTTCAATACAAATCGAGCTGTTGCCATCAACGCACCGGTATTACCTGCACTCACACAAGCATCAGCTTGACCATCTTTTACAAGATTAATTGCCACGCGCATAGATGAATCTTTTTTACCCCTAAGTGCACTTTGAGGTTTTTCATCCATTTCAACTTGCTGAGACGCGTGTTGAATACTTAGCCTACCTTCAAATTGAAGCAATGCATCACGCAACAAATCATTAAGTTTTACCTCATCACCTACCAGAATGATTTTTAAATCTTTACTGACCTTTAGGCTTTCCAAGGATGCTGGAATGGTAACTTGAGGACCAAAATCTCCCCCCATCGCATCAATTGCAATTATTGAACTCATGCTTAGGATAACTCCGAAAGATTTAGAAGAACCAACCATTGAATATGGCCGATAATTTCATTTATATAAAAAGTTTTTTTAATTTTAATCTGTAGAGCGGACTTCAGTCCGCTATAAACTATGGTGTAACTTTAAAATACAGTTACACCACAAGTTGCGGACTAAAGTCCGCTCTACAATTTATTCAAAGCAGTATCTAGTCTTCGTCGTTTACAACAACTTGACGACCTTTGAATACACCATCTGGTGTCATGTGATGACGCAAATGAGTCTCACCGGTCATTGGATCTTGAGATAAAGTTTTACTTTCTAATGAATCGTGTGAACGACGCTGACCACGTCTTGAACGTGTCACTTTGCTTTTTTGTACAGCCATGGTTAATCTCCAGTATTTTTAAGTTTAGCTAAAACAGAAAATGGGTTATTAGTCTCCACCTGAGGCTCTATTTCTTCTTCAAGAGCGTCAAACTCAATCCCTCCCTTCCCGACACATTCGTAATTATGCTTAGGAAAATCAGGTAAAGCCAGCAACAACTCATCTTCAATAAGGTCATTGAGCGAAATTTTCTCAGTCTCTAACATTAAAGGCTCACAATCACTTGCCAACCTATCTGCTTGCTCTAAAGATTGAACAATACCTAATTTAATAATCGAGTTTATCGACCAATCCAATTTTTTAGAACAGGACTGACACTCAAGCATCAAATCAGCTTTTATTTCACCTTGAATAGTTGGTACCCTTCCTTCTCTATTAAAAGAAAAGTTAACCTCTACTATTCCAGAGTTATCAAACAGCACATCAGATAAACGAGTTAACTCACTTATTTCAATTGACCCTACTAGCACTTTCCCTTTATCAGAGAAACTCAGAGGATTTATAAGAACAGGTAATCGATCTAACATAACTGAACAATTCTAAAGGGTGAATGGTTTTTCGTCAATGGCCAGCCACCCTTAATCTTAAATATATTTAACATTTAAGATTAAATATCATAAAAACCAAGTAAATAAAGGACACATCTTTTTAAGGTGCGGCCTCACCTGTTTGCTGAAGCTTCAACAAAACCCGCGCATCTGGCCCCATTGGAACTGAAAAATCAGTTGATGAAATAATATTTTTACTTTTTATATCAACAATTCTTAACGAAACATAAGCAGTTCGTCTTCCTGCAGCAAACTCACCAACCACCAATGCAGACGCACCAAGCTCCTTCAATGTGTTTTTCGTTTCATCAGATAACTGCAACATCCCCCCTTCATTATCAACAAAAAGCATCGTTGGCATTTCGATACCCCTAATTCGATAACCAGAATTATTGAATGCCGAAGCAATTTGATCCGAAACAATCCGACCAAATGCTGACGTTTGATTCAGATCATTAACATTAACCAAAGTACTGACAACAACGAGCGAACCCTTAGCCATTGGCTGACTTAATTGATCCAGCAAGGCCTCTACTGAGTCATAACTTATTTCAACAAGATCTACATCTTTAATAGGGGTCTGAGCAGATGGTGCACAGCCACTCAAAATGGCAGCAACAAATATCAGGGTGGAAACTACGAGTTTGTTATACAAGATTACTCTCCTTTATAAAGTCCCATAATAATACTTAACAGATAAAACTGTTAAACAAAATATAATAATTTTCTTTACGCTCAATAAAGATTGAGCTTGCTATTGCTAGCACTAAAATCTTTAAACTCTATCGATTCTAGCTTGTTATGTTATTGATGACAAGGAAATATCTAACTCCAAAACCACCTCCTACCCAATCCCATTAAATAAAGACCATGTCACTCAACACAAATCATAGTCTGCGCCACGCATGGTATTTACAGGCCCAATTTAACACCCCC
>Ga0164313_10001915_pt1 | contig 18666 bp, 12 predicted proteins | sample GuaBasSedimGuay4_FD_113735 | JGI IMG/M metagenome (GOLD analysis project Ga0164313, IMG submission 113735) | Subseafloor sediment microbial communities from Guaymas Basin, Gulf of California, Mexico - Guay4, Core 4569-4, 0-3 cm | ecosystem: Environmental > Aquatic > Marine > Hydrothermal vents...
CATTTTTCCTGCAACCCGCAAAAGCAATGCAGACTGCAAGCAGACTCACCGTCAGAAATTTCTTAGCCATTCATAGAAAATAAAGGCCATCCTCCCAGTGCTTTCACGCTGATTGGATGGCCTTATATACTTAGCTATTCAGATATTAATAACCTGGATTCTGAATAAGCATTGGATTTTTATTCATTTCATCCCTCATAATAGGGAAGAAATATGCCTTATCCAACCATGCCCTGGCATCGCCGCCCAGCTCAGCTTCTGAAAAGATGGGAGTACCCCATGTGCTTCCATCCGCCTGTCTGTAGTTGGTCGCCGCCTGATCGGTTTCATAGCGTACATCTACCCTGTGGGTCTGATGGTAGGCTTCAGGTCCGACTATCCAGCGCCTCACATCCCAGAAGCGTTGATCCTCGTAGGCCATTTCGATCCGGCGTTCATGACGATAAGCAACTTCTAAAGCGGCACCAGTTGCCGTAATAGCAGGCTGACCGGCGCGTGTACGGATCAGATTGAGAGCAGTACGTGCATCATCTTCATCACCCAGCTCAATCGCAGCTTCCGCATAATTCAGAAGCGTCTCTGCGTAGCGAAAATGTCGAAATGGTATATCCTGTTTTACATACTGCGGATCAACGGAAACATCCACATACTTCCTCAAATAGTAACCGGATTTTCCTCCGTTCCAATCTTCAATAGGGCCGCTGCGGGTATCCACACCAGGTACTATCACCTCACCAGCCATATTATAAATATGACCCACCTGAATCTTGTTCCAGGGATCGATGCCCGTCACATCCGAAGGACGGTCCCTCCAGTCGGAACCTTCATAAAGAATAGTGGCATAGAACCTGGCTTCCCTGCCAGTATATGGGTCGGCAGCATGAGCCGGATTATTCCAGTCGAAACTGGTACCATCCGTAAACTCATAATCATCCGCCAGTTCGCCCAGGGGCACGTTATTACCCCAGTTGTGATACCCGTTAGGTCCGCAATAGAGAGCGGGGTTATAACCATCCCAGTTCTCATCGGTTTTAGGAGTAAAATACTGCAAGAGGATATCCTCACTCTCAGGACCGTAAGAAATGAAGTAGTTGACAAAATTCTGGGTGATGTCATCAGTTGGAGCAGGATTGGGGGAAACCAAACTATATCCAAGACCCATCACAACTTCAGCTGCATCCTTTGCGGCCTGCCATCTGGTATTCTGACTGCCTCCAACATAACCCAGGAGTTCTGGATTGCTAAACCCTGGTGCATAGCTCGATTGATTATGATGCAAATCACTGGCTGCGTAGAGTAAAGTTCTGGCCTTTTGGTGCAGAACTGCCCCACTGGTGATCCGTCCTTCGGAGGAGCCTCCTCCATAATCCTCAGGTAGCATACCTGCGGCCCTATCAAGGTCAGCCAGAATGAAATTAATTGTCTCCTCGTAGCTGCTCCGGGCTATCTCAAACTCATCGCTCAGGCCATAGGCCTTGTCAATAATTGGAACCCCGCCGTACAGGGCTGCCAGATAGTGATAGTTGTAGGCCCGAAGGAAATAGACTTCCCCGGTCATTCTATCGACATCATCCTGTTGAATTCCGAAATCGACACCTGCCGTCTTCTCTAAAAAGATATTACAGGCCCTTATATTGCTGTAAAGCGGAGCCCATCGGAAATGAAGTGTATGGGGTGTCGCCCAGTCTACTTCCCAACCCATGAGTCCGTCAGAGGTCATCAGGCATTTGTTAAAGTTAGTCACATCCCAATCGGGAGTAAAGTGAGACTCGTCCGAATAATCAGAAAGCCTCTCGATGGCAAAGGGCCATCCCATAGCATTCCTGTATATGTTATTCACGAAAGTCTCTATCAGTGCAGGATCGTTCCAGACAGCTGCGTCTGAATAATCTGATAATGGCTCAAGCTCCAGATAATCTTTATTGCAAGAATTGGTCAGACCAACTATCAGAAAAAGGATAAATATTTTAAGTATCTGTTTCATAGTCTGAGTTTTTAAAAGGTTATTGTAAGTCCGAGATTAATAATCCGCTGTAATGGATAGGCTTGTCCGGAAGTAAGCTCGGGATCAATCAGTTTTTCAGGCGATATAGTGAACAAGTTCAAGGCGTTGGCATAGATACGGAATGCCTGAAGGCCCATGGCGCCTACGGCCTTGGGAGGAAGATTGTATCCAAACTCAATGTTCTTCAACCTGAGATAATTGGTATTATGGAGCCAGAAGGTGTTGCCCTGACTTCTCCAGTACTCATTGTCGCGGTTCCACGCCCTTGGATAAGTAGAGCTTGGACTGGAAGGTGTCCACCTGTTAACGGCGTAATCGTTATAGTAGTTTCCAATCTCTCCTGATTCCGGACTGATATAGGCAACGGCCCCGGTAACTCCCTGAAACAAGACGGAGAAATCGAAATTGGCCCAATAAAAGTTTCCTGATAATCCTCCTGTGAAAAACGGGAGTCCGCTTTTATCCTGCCTCACCCTGTCCAGACCATCGATGGCACCATCTTCATTTACATCCCTGAAGATGACATCGCCGGGCTGGGCACCTGCCCAGTGTGGATATGCATCCACATCGGCCTGAGTCTCAAATATGCCCATGGATTCATAGTAGAGTGCAGCTCCCATGGGTGCTCCGGTCGATTGCTGGTATTCCGGAATGCCCGGAGTTTCGTCCCAGAACAATATTTCGTTAACGGCATAACTACCATTAACTGACAGGCTATATCTAAAACCATCAGCTGATCCGCCACTCCAACCAAGAACAAATTCAAATCCCTGGTTAAGTACCTCACCGATATTTTCTGGTGGCAAGGATAGGCCAGCACTGGATGGAACAGAGGCATTACGTCTCCAGAGGATATTGGTCCTCAGGTTATGGAAATAATCTGCCTCCAGTGTCATCCGGTTACTCAGAAATGCCATGTTGAAACCAACGTTAAACTGGTTGGCCACCTCCCAGGTCACCTCTGGATTAGGAATCGCCTGTTCATAGAGCAGCTTGTTATCAATACTCTGGCCAAACACATAGGATCTGTTATCAACAAATCCGTACAGGGTCAGGTATTTATAATCCTGTAACTGGCCGTCATAATAGATCCTGTCGTTTCCTGTTTGTCCCCAGGATGCACGAATCTTGAAATCATCAAAGAAGCTGATGTTATCACGCCAGAATCCTTCATCCACAATGCGCCATCCCGCAGAAATACCCGGGAAAAGGCCCCATGCATCATCGAACATATATGAGCCGTCATAACGAGCAACAAACTCAACCAGATATTTCTGATTGAAGCTGTAATTAATCCGGCCAAAGTAACTCCGGCGGGCAAAATTTGAGGCAGAACCATTGTTGGACATATACTGGTCAGTTGCTCCAGCAAACAATTGTTCAATTTCAGCGGATACATAATTCTTCCTGAAAGCGTACATCCAGTTATTAAGCCCCTGCTGACCCTCGGTACCGACCATGATCTTAAAATCACTGCTGCCAAACTGCTTATCATAGGTCACATAGGCGTTGTAGGTTGTTTTATAATCATCAGCAGCGTTCTGGCTTAACTGTGGCGTATCAAGTCCTCTTTTACCGGGGACGGTAATATGCTCGGGATTCCCATCCCAGGTATAGAGGTACCAGGGTGTTTCAAAGACTTTATTATAACGAAAATGTTTGTCAAAGGAATAGTTAGCCCGAATAGACAAACCCTCCACCCCAGGGATCTTCCAGTTCAGTCCCATGTTGGTCTCCAGGTAGTAGTTTTTATCATCGTTATAACCCGTTGCATCCGTAGTGGTTACAGCAGGATTATGGCCGTATTCAATGTCCGGTCCCGGATCGCCATTGGGCCAGAATGCAGGCATATTGGGTTTGCCACGCATCAGCATTCGAAAACTGCTCCATTGACCAACTGTTGGAAAATGTCTGTTTTCTGCGCGGGCCGCAACATCAAAAGAGATATCCAGACCCTTGGTTATTTTGGCGTCAATGTTACTTCTGAAATTCTGCTGAGAATAGTAAGTCGCACTGTTATAATAGATGGCATCCTGGAATCTGTTTCCAAAAGAAAGGAAATACTTCACCTTGTCACCTCCTCCTCTAACGGAGATATTCTCGTAGTGCTGAAGCGACCAGGGCTTAAATACCTCATTAAACCAATCGGTGTTGGGATGTCCCCAGGGATCAGATCCGTCCCCATATGCCTGGATATCTGCTTCTGAATAGACCTGGTTCATTCCTCCGGAAGGATCATTATAGTAAGATATCTCATTGAGCATACTGGTATAGTTGGCTGCATCAGCCATTTCAGGAATGACAGTGGGCTGCTGTGCACCCACATTAATGTCCAGCGTAACAGTGGGTTTTCCTATTCTACCACGTTTGGTGGTGATCAGAATAACTCCATTTGCAGCCTGGGTGCCATAAATGGCAGCAGAAGCGTCCTTCAACACTGTGAAACTTTCAATCTGAGCTGGATCCAGCCTGTCAAGGCTGCGATTTGGAATTCCATCCACAACAATCAACGGATTGTTATCCCCAAGAGTGTTTGCTCCCCTGATCCTAAGGGTGGCACCGTCATAACCGGGCTCACCACTTCGGTTGTAGGCAAACAGTCCCGGAACGCGACCCACGAGGGAATTGCTAAAATTGGTGGAGGGACTCTGCTTCAACACATCTCCTTTTACAGAAGCAACAGCCCCGGTAAGGGTTGCCTTTGCAGCCGTACCATAACCGATTACTACAATTTCGTCCAGTGCAGTAGTACCACTGGTAAGAACGATATCGATAATGGTTTGTGCCCCGACGGTTATTTCCTGAGATACCATTCCAACAAACGAAAAGAGAAGCACCGCATCCGCTGAAACACTAATAGAATAGGTCCCATCTGCGTTGGTAATGGCGCCATTGGTTGTGCCACGCTCGATGATATTCACACCGGGCATCGGGCCACCATCCTCCTCACTGCTCACTGTTCCTGTAACAGTAACCTGAGCATTCAGAAAAGTAAAACTGGTCAGAAATAAAAATAGGAGTAGCAAAGCACTCCTTATTTTCCTCCCCGACTTTTGAAGTACATCTTTTTTCATAGTCTAGAGTTTTAGTTGAGATTAGGTTAGTTATATGAGATGTTATGATGATTACAACTTAAAACTACCTGGTATTCTTCACTAAAATCGGTATAATTTAAGAATTTCAAATAAATGAAATGTATTTTCTACACTTTTTTTTAAAATTTATGTGCCAATAAAGAACCACTCTAAATCTTACCCTCGCTCTGATTGTGCCTTCGTTTCACCTTTAATCCCATACAAATTGCCAGGAGCCATCCGCCTGTCTTTTCCAGACAGTATGAAAAACACCTTCGCTTTCTACAATTGTACCAATGGAGTCAGTATATGAATAGGTATACTGACCATAGGTATATGGCCAGACTTTTTACTTTTAATTACTTGTTAAATAAGGTGTTAATTATCAACAATTGAACTGTTTAATATAAAAGTGGTCGTAATTTGATTCTCCCGTAAAGTGAAAACTGTGAGAGAAGTATAAAACCAGTTTTGATTACAATTATCATGGAAAAATTTCTGATAGAGATACGAAACGGAGGTGACAGAGCCTCTTGTCTACGATCAATACAATCCTTTCTTTCAAGCAGAACCCATTTTGTTACAAGTGTTGAATGGGGATGTCTGGAAGGAGAGCACAAAGCATGGCTTATCATCAAGACCAGTAACAGGGATGATGCCATGAGAATAATCCCGGCCGCCTATCGTCAAAATGCAAAAATTACCAGGCTGCATAAGTTCACCGGTAAGGAGATCGATGAGACTCTGCTGGAAACTCCCAGAATACTCTCAACAAAACATCCAATTCAAAGTCAGTTCAAAGGCCTTAATATAGCCCCTTTGGGATAGCTTGAAAACTGCATGTCATGGGATCCTGATTTTTTCAAATTTAATGTCGTGTTTACTTGACATTATGTATATTTTACTTATCTTTGTGTATATATTTATTTACATTAAGTAAAATAATTCATACATAATAGTTAGAAATCATGTCATATCAGGAGAAACAGAACATCGTCAATATTTTTAGCGGATTATTAGTCACAATCATCTACGCCCTGATGGTTTATCAAAGACACCAGCAGGGTCAATTCGATTTAACAGATGATTTCCAAACCTGGGGCCGTATATTCCTCGTTTTTATAGGCATCTCCGTTGCGGTGCGTATTGTTATACAGATTATTTTCCATATCATCAATGCCATTGCTACCCGCGAGGAGGATGTGCCGCTTGAGGATGAGCGGGATCAACTGATCAAACTAAAAGCCACCAGAAACTCCTATTACGCATTCACAAGTGGTTTTGTCCTGTCGGTGCTGGGCCTGGCCCTGGGTATGCCGGTGCATTGGATATTCATCGCTTTTGTTGCATTCGGGTTGATCGCTGAGATTCTGGACAATGGTTCACAAATTTACTACTACCGTAAAGGAATCTGAGATGGCTAAAAGCAGCATACAAAACAACATTCGAAAACTGCGCTTTCACGCAGGCGAAATGACCCAACAAGAGCTGGCCGATCTGGCACGAGTATCACGGCAAACCATTGTAGCCATCGAAAAAGGGAACTACAGTCCTTCCCTGGAGCTGGCCTTCCGGATGGCCTCTATTTTCAAAACGCCCCTGGAAGAGGTATTCATTTACAAAGGGGATGCTGATTCTTCCTAGAAAGGGTATCCGATAGCAAAGTAGAACATTGCGTTTGAAAATGCATCCCCATTTCCGGTGAGCCAGTGCTCACCATCTTGAGGATATGGGGTTCTGATCGGAAATCCTACGTCTGTTCTCAGAACAAAGAAGCTGAAATCGAATCTCAGCCCCACACCAGTTCCCACGGCAAGTTGATTATAAAAAGTATTGAGATCAAATTTTGATCCGGGCCTGTTCTCATCCTCATTTATCAACCAGATATTACCCGTATCAATGAAAAAAGCCCCCTTGGTGATCTTGGAGATGCCGAAGCGGAATTCAAGGTTGGCCTCCAGTTTCATATCCCCCGACTGATCTATATAGTTGCTCTCCGGATCATAGAAAAATCCGGGACCCACCGACCGGGCATTAAAACCTCTTATACTATATGCTCCTCCACTGAAAAACTGTTCCACGTATGGAAGAACATCAGAGTTGAGATAGGGAATACCAATACCAGCATAAAATCGCCCCACAAGGGTTTTGTTGTATCCATTGAGGTAGTATCTGAAATCGCCTGTAAATTTCACAAACTGTGAATAATAAGTGTTCAGAATCTTATAGGGCCTTTCGGAAGCATCCTTCCCAATTCCCGCAAGGAGGTCCAGGAGATTTCCGGAACTTCTAACGCCCAGCTGGGCGTAGACATTCTGCGCTTGCCTTTTGTATGTATTGTCATAAGTGAAATCATACCTCATTCCAAAAATAAATTGCTCCTCAAAGCTTTTACGTATATAGATATTCTCACCAACTATTGAATCAAAAGCAGGAGTTGTCTCCAAAAGAGAAACAGAGTTAAGATATACAGGTGAAAAGGAGTGTATTATATCCTGTCTTTTTGCCCAACTGTATTTCAAACCGGTCAGAGCAGAGAACATAGAGTAATACTCTATCCGGGTCAGCATATCAAAATTCAGATTTACAGATGTTTCTTGTTTTACAAGATTTTTTGTCCAGTCGCGCTTCTCCGGAAGAATGAGTTTAGGAAAGGTCAAACTGGAATTTATTCCAAATTCGTAGGAAAAAGACCCCAGCTGATCTTCCTCTTTACTTCCAAACTGCCATTCGATGGAACCTTTAAGATCCACCTGAAAATTCACTGCTCCCCTGAAGGCATTGCTGTTTGATATTCCAACCGAAACCCCGGGTCCTGCATATCCAGTGGATTTCGTGATAACATCCGTCTCCAGATTTAAACTGATTTGATCTGCCATAATCAAATCTATCCTGGCATTAAGTAAATTGGACAGACTATCCGGACCGGAAGCCTCGTACTTGATTTTCACATAAGAGAATACACCCAGGTTATTCAGACGTGATAGTGTAGTTTGATACGCGGTAAAGGAATACAAATCGCCGGAATTGAAACGCACTGCCTCTTTAATTACCTTCGGTTTCAGGTAATCTCCTGTGGCAAATATGGTGATGTCATCAAGCCCGGAAGATTCAAGCAAAGAATAAGTACTATCCGATGATTTGGAAATATAGACAATGATACTATCGATCTTATATTCTGAAAGAGCCGCTTGCGGAAGCTCCCTGTTTCTTCTCAGCAAGAGATTCAGGTGATTGTTTCCCAGTGATGTATCGGCATCTAATTCAATAAAGTCCTGATTGAAATAGAAATAGCCCAGGTTTTGAAATTGTGTGGAGACTTCGGACCTCGCATTGGCCAGTTTACTCACGTTGAACTGGTCCCCGGTTTTGATCTGGTCCCTGAAATCCTCCAGGTTCAATGAGGTATCAATAGATTCGATGAGCGAATCAAATTCAATCTGATTGTACAGGTAGGGGGAAGCAACTTCAACGAAATATTCAACCTTTGCTTTACTGGGATTCCTGGCACTAGTATCCACCTTCGACCAGGCTTTGGCCTGGAAATAACCTTCATCAAACAAATCATTTTCAATCTTTTGAGCCCTGAGCTCAGGATTAATATCTGATATTAGTACGGGGTCACCTACAAGTGCATTGTAGATCCATCTTTTGATCTTTCCTTTTTCATCAATCTTCCAGTAGTTATATACCCATAATCCAATAGGAGGCAGTACACGCCGGTTAAACACTGAATTATTTGGCTTTTGAGCTGACACAGACTGACTAAGCTGTCTTTTGGATGAGGACTTCATATCCTCTTCATTCACGCTAATGCTCATCTTCTTTTGCCCCGTATAGAGCAGCTCGTCTTCTGCAAGAAACCGGGTATTTGAACACCCGCCAAAAAGCAGCAACAGGATTACCAGACATATATTCGTTTGATATCTCATTTCTTACGCTTCCAGATATCTTTAAGTGTTTTGTACCGTTTTCTGTAGGAGAAGCCAATCCCGGTTCTTATCACCTCTCCTTCAAAAACATCATCGTAGGTATGCTCGTTGTAGACTTTCAGGTATTTGCTTGCTGCTGAATCAAGTGTATACTCAAATGAGACATTATTCAAAGAGTTGTCGTAGGTACTGGACTGCTGTGTACCATCATTCAGGCGTCCGGAAATTTCAATCTGGGCCCTGTTGTTCATAAGTGATTTACTTACCTCATAGGATAGGCTGGTGGTTGCCTCTTTAGCCCCTGCCGGTGTAGTCTGATCGTAAGTGTCAATCCCAAAAGAGATATCAACGCCCTTAATGGTACTCTCGGTCAGCTGATTTAGTTGTGAAGTAAGTACCTGGCTTACCTGCTGTGTCATATAGTCTGTGGAGGAAGAGATTCCGGGCAGATCGACGATTTCGAATAAGAGGACCGAAATTGCCTGGCGCATTTGCTCCTCCGGACTAAGAGCGTTGATTATGCTCATCACATACTGATCCGGTGTACGGATGGTAAACAGCACATCCAGGTCAGTAAGATACCCTGATAACTTAAGGATGACGAAAAAATCTATATTCCTGTTCCTGCCATCTATGGGATTCAGGTAGGAAGTCGATACTTTATTCTCCGCCTCAATATTCATTTCTGGATCTTCAATTATCCCGTCCCAACGGATATAACCGCCCTTTGCCAAACGAAAAGACTTATCGGGCCATCCTACCATCTTAAGAAGAGCATCCCCTTCACCAATCTCATATTTGCCCGATAGAGCAGCCTGCTCATTTTCCAAACTATACTGCACATTTCCTCCTCCTTCCACATTCAGATCAATATCGAACATCCTTTTGGCTAAAGAGAAGTTGATCCTGGTACTTGGATCTATTTCAATAATCGTTTCAATGGATGAGTTTATGAAGTTGGGCTGACTGGACAGGGCATGTGAAGTTATCGCCTCACCAAGAGATGAATGGCTTACAAAATTCACTATTTTCTGACTCTCTGTCACCCTGAGGTCCTCCATATGATGGTAAAAAATCTCTGTACCTTCGGACAGGTGTAATCTTCCTGCAACACTGGGATTGGCTACGGGGCCTTCTATTGAAAACCTGGAATCAACAAAAACGTTCCCCGTAAAAAGCACTTTGTCATCCATATTTCTTTTCATCACCTGCAGTTCTGTGGAAGTGATGATCAGGTCTGCTTTGACCGATCCAAGATCCTCAAAGTCAAGTAATCCGTCAATATGAAGTGGCTTATTAAGTGTGTCCAGAACCGTGAAATGATCAAATACCAATCTTTCATCAGCAATCACAATGCGCTGAGAAGGGATTCTGAACATACTATTCAAAAAATTAACCTTCAAGAGAACATCTTCAAACATCAATTCACCATTAAACTGGTCAGTCCCTGTTTGAGCAGCTATATTAAAATTCCCGGAAATACTCCCCCCCAGTTCCGACAGGTAATCCTTCGTGAAAGGTTCAATGTTAACCAGGGGGAAATGGGAAACAACACCATCCAGGTTCCGCTCTCCACTTTCGAATTTTTCACCTTTCACCTGAATCCCCAGGGTGTCCATCCGGGCATGCAAATCAATGGAATAAGCATCAGATTTCCCCCAGGTATATTCAGCATCCAGGTGAATATCATCAAAATCCTCACCGTAGTACCTCACATCTTTTATTTGCAATGCTGTAGCAACATTCTTTTCGCCATCCATCCTGGAACTGAAGTCAACAAAGCCGGTAAAGGTACCATCAGGCTCACCTCTGAAGACATCGTTCCTTATCAAAGATCCAAGTTCAACCTGCTTCATGTGCAATTTATATGTGTTCTCCTGATCCTGCCTCCGTGCATTCATCTGAATGTAAGAGGAATCTCTCTTCATCAGAAAGTCAGGCAAGACTGTATTGGTGGACAGATCGATTAAAAGCAGATCTGGTTTCTCCATATGCCATTGCGCCCTGTTCAGTGTTAGAAGCTGAGATGGAATTTCCAGGACAATCTGCTGGCTATCCACCTGGCCGGCAACTTCTATCTGGTAGAGATTCCGGCCCTGGTAATCGTCAACAGAGAGCCGGGTGAGTGTTCTCAAATTAGAAAATTCACCATTTATCATCCACCTGGATAAGGGGCCCGCGAAGAGGGAGGTGCTATCCGAAACTATGTCCACAAGAAGGATTCCGGCCGAATCTGTAACAAGTACATTGAGCTTCCCCGTTTCAATCATTTTATAGGACATCTCAGTCCCATTTATATGGCCACGCAAGCTGTTTTGACCGTGCTGCTTGATAATTGATACATCAAGATCGTTGAAGTAAAAACTTGTATCCTCAATAAATATGTCAATAAGTTCATGGTAGGACATGTGACCCGTACCCCTGATCTCAGGAAGATCAGTCACCCGGTCTGTTTCATTAATCTGTGAAAAAAACTGGAATTCTGTTCCGTATTCCTGGTAGGTCTTGCCAAGTGAATCAAGCTCATTTATAGGTTGCGCCACATGCAAATCAAAGTGGAAAAAATCTGCATCCACATGAAGCAGGGAGGTCACATTGTCAGTAAGGTAACTTGCATTCAACTCCCGGACCACAGCCGTATCCAAAGGTGTGGCGAAAGTCAAGCCATTGGCGCTTATCTCCGATTCCAGCTCTTTTCCTCTGGAGCTTAGACTTGCATCTATGGTAGTTTCTACAGCCAGCGTATTATTATATAAATGAAGATCGTTTAGTTGTGCGTGGAGAATCCCTGAAAGCTGTACGTCAAATGCAGAATCAGCAAGGCTTAGTCCAACATTCAAATCTCCCTTCAGGGAAGGATCATTTGCCACCATTTGGACTTCATACTCCCCCGGAACAAGGGTTCCGGTCAACTGTGTAAGACTGTAGTTATATGATTTAAATCCGAGGGTATCAATCTGCAGATAAAAACTTGCATTTAGATCTTCCCCGGAGAATCCCTTCCCCTTTATCTCACCGGCACCAGTAAAGGATCCTAAATCAGGCACATATAAAAGATCACCCAATGAAATCCTGTGGAAAGCATAAGCCATGTTAAAGAGTTCTTTATTGAAATCCAGGGTTCCGGCCAAATCCACATCTCCCAAATAACTTGCGACTGCCACATTGAAATCTGGCGATTCTAGCGAATCTGAGACATTTACATAAATTTTAAGATCCGACAGATCCGGAACTGCATAGGAGATACCAAATCCGGCAAGAAGCTTCTCCAGCCAGGCCTGATCAAGACCAGAAATTTCCAGATCAAGGTCGCCCGTGGCTTCCGAAAACTGCTTTGGTTTATTGATATCACCCTCCAGTTTAAAATTGAAATTTTTCTCCTGCGAAACCGTGAATCCCGACAAGCTGAACAAAGGACCTTCAACATCCAGACTGCCTTCCATATCAAGGTCTGATTCTATAAGTGAGGCATAAAAGGGCAAGGCTTCCAGATCTTCTATAAAACAGGCCAGGTCATGCACGGAAATCTGACTTCGCTCCATATTCACAGTGCCATTGCTTATCTCTCCCGGTGCTGACAGGATATCCTGGTAGCCCTTATCAGCTGAAGCCTTCAACTCCAGACGGCTGTTCCCTGTTTTGATATCCAATTGTAGCCGGGTCTGATCCTTGTTTGAATCAAGCTCTCCACTCAACTTCTTCAGAGTAAAACCATTTCCCATTTCAAAGCCGATCTTCTTTAGCTTCATTCCAGCCTGATCTTCATTGAGCCTGAGATCATCCACACGTACATCAATTTCCTTGAAGCTATCACCGGGTTCTGGTCCCAGCCTGGCAGCTGAATTTTTTATATCAATGTTTTCAGACCTTATATTCCATTGGAAAGATTCTTCCTCATCATCCTCTTGCTTTTTTTGTACCGTAACTATGCTCTCATCAAAAGAGATAAGCTTAAAATCGGCCGTGCGGGATGGGAGATCAAATTCATTGGCCCTGATATTTCCTTTTCCTATGCTGACCTCCAGTAGTAGACTATCAGCAGAATTAGAAAAGGCAAAGTCGACATCATCCAGTTCAAGCTTGTGAAATCCAAAATTCCACGGAGAGCCTCCTTTCTTCTTGGGCGCTAAAAGGCGGGGAGTCAGGTTCACCAATCCATCTGCTTCCCCTAAAAAAAGAGATTTGCAACTTATCTCCCGTTCAGGTATAGATACAAGAAAAGACCCAATCTCAATTTCCCTTGCATCCTGGACAATATGGATTCCCGTAAGTGAGTCGTTCATCCGGAAATGGATATTCGTGAGTACTCCCTCTCTGATGGAGATCTCCCACCTGGCAGGTGGCTTTTCTATGGGTACAGCATCCCTGGGCTTGCCTGATTGAAAGGCCGCTGCAATATTGATTTTTTGTGCACTTGTGTTCCTGTCCAGTTCAACAAGTGCACCATCCAGTACCACATCTTTAAGCATCACCTTGCTGCGAAGCAATGAAACAAGACGAATGTCTGCCTGAAGCTCACCGGCATATATGATGGTATCTCCCTGAATACCCTTAATAACTATCCCCTGAATTTTCACAGAACCGGGCATAATTTTTCTAATTCCATCCAGGTGGATTGGAACACTGGAAGAGCTTAGGATCTGATTGGCCTTTTTGGTGGCGAAACGCTGAGAGAAAGGGAGATTGAGGACAAGAAACACCAGCAAAAGCATTCCCGATAAGCCCATCAGGAAAAACAGAAATATTTTTCGCCCTCGTCGCCTCCTCATTAATCACATTTTGATTCGACTGTTAAGTTAATCTATTGTAATTAAATTTTTCCAATGATGCTTAACAGTATAGAACGCCCTAAGCAATATAATCATGAAAATATCGTACATTTAAATAACCCTAAAAATGTACGATATGAAAACCCCGGCAACGTTACTAATTGCGCTAATGTTTGGAAGTACTGTTTTTGCTCAGGAGGACCATTCAGAATTCATTGAAGGCCCATTTGCCAGCCCTCAGGAAGTTACAGAAACCTGTTTGCTTTGCCACGATGGAGTAGACAAGGACCTTATGCTTACCAGGCACTGGAACTGGTTGGGAGATGAGAACTTTGGAAAGCAAAACATGATCAATAACTTTTGCGTCTCCCTGCCTTCCAATTGGCCCCGTTGCACCAGTTGTCATATAGGCTTTGGCTGGAAAGATAGTACGTTTGATTTTGAGGATCCAAATAACATTGATTGTCTGATTTGTCACGACCGGTCGGGAAGCTATAAGAAAGTGCCCACTGGAGCAGGGATGCCCGATCCTTCAGTAGATCTGGTTAAAGTAGCACAAAGTGTGGGGAGAACCACCAACCTTAGCTGCAGTGTATGTCATTTTAATGGTGGTGGTGGTTCGGGTGTAAAACATGGAGACCTGACCGCCAGTATGTCTAATCCATCGCCAGCCCTGGACTTTCATATGGGTGAACTTGGTTTTTCCTGTTCCGATTGTCACGCCGGAGAAAACCACCAGATACTTGGAGCAAGTCACGGCTCAATAGCAAGCGGCACAAACCACATGGCATGTCTGGATTGTCACGATGAGAAGCCCCATGTAAAGAAGGTCGTGAACGATCATGTAAGTAGCGTTGCATGCGAAACCTGTCATATCCCTGCATTCGCCAGGGCCGAACCCACAATGACCTGGTGGGACTGGTCAACGGCGGGACAAGATATTAACCCCGACCCCGATGAGTTCGGGAAACCCGTCTACGACAAAAAGAAAGGAGATTTTCTTTGGGAGAAAAATGTAATCCCGGCCTACAAATGGTACAACGGACAAGCAGATTATTACCGGGCAGGAGATAAATTTGATCCTGAAAATCTGGTTGAGATAAACAAACTTTCTGGCAACATCTACGATGAGACTGCCAAAATCACCCCCTTCAAGTTGATGCGTGGCAAGCAAATCTATGATTCAAAAAACCGCTACTTAATCACTCCAAAAATGTTTGGGGAGGGTGGTTACTGGACAACTTTCGATTGGAATGAGGCCTCTGAATTAGGAATGGCTGTTAGCAATCTGGCCTACTCGGGGAAGTTCGATTTCGTAGAAACAAGAATGTACTGGCCCGTCAATCATATGGTTGCCCCGGCTAACAAATCACTAAAATGTACCGCCTGTCATACCAAGAAGGAATCCAGGCGGCTCAACTGGCAGGAACTAGGTTACAAGGGTGACCCCATGACTGTGGGAGGAAGAGCCAAGTAAAATTAATAGACAGACGAATCTTTTAAATAATCATTTATGAAAAAACTCCCTATCCTCTTTATCCTGGTTTGCTTACTGGGCCTTTCCACACTCACCATAGCTCAAGATACCCCCGAGGAGCAGGGGATTTCTTCCCGGTCAATTGTGGAGTTTTTTGAAGCACTTGAGAAAGCTCAGCCTGATGCCCTGCACAGCGTGATGATTCGGCGGCATGGGCTTATTGTAAGCCAGGGCTGGTGGGCCCCTTATGCGCCTGAAACACCTCACCTTTTGTGGTCCCTTTCCAAAAGCTTTACCTCAACTGCCATTGGATTGGCCCAGGACGAGGGATTACTAAGCATCGATGACCTGGTAATCTCCTTCTTTCCGGAAGATATCCCTGAGGAACTCTCCTCTAATCTGAAAGCCATGCGCATCAGCGACCTGCTAAGGATGAATACCGGGCAGGCTGTGGAGCCAAGTTTCAGGAACATGCAAAGCGATAATTGGGTAGAAGCCTTCCTGGCTCACAAAGTAGACTATAAGCCGGGGACCCATTTCAAATACAACAGCATGGCCACCTATATGTGCTCCGCCATTCTCCAGAAAGTAACCGGCATGACCATGGTGGACTATCTGAGCCCCCGCCTCTTTGAGCCCCTCGGTATTCAAAAGCCGACCTGGGAAACGGATCCCAAAGGCATCAATGTGGGAGGATGGGGACTAAGCGTGCGCACTGAAGATATCTCCAAACTTGGTCAGCTATACCTGCAAAAGGGTAACTGGGAAGGCAAACAGCTGCTCTCAGAAGCATGGGTTGAAGCTGCAACCAGCAATCAGACTTCCAATGGCAGCAACCCGGAAAGTGACTGGGATCAGGGTTACGGCTACCAATTCTGGCAATGTCGCTACAATGCTTACAGGGGCGATGGCGCATTTGGGCAGTACTGCCTTGTGATGCCTGAACAGGATGCAGTGATTGCTATCACTGCGGGATCGGACAATTTGCAAGGAATCCTGGATGTGGTTTGGGAATACTTGCTGCCGGCCATGAAGGAGGGATCTCTTCCACGCGATGATGCCGGCCTGGAGCTCCTGCACCAAAAACAACAAGGTCTGGCAATCTCTTATGTGGCAGGAGAAGAAAGCTCCCCTTTAGCTTCAGATATTTCCGGCAAGGTATACCACTTCGAGGAAAACACCCGTTCAATCAAATCCATCTCCTTTAATTTTGAAAGCTCCCCTGTGGATATTACCATCAGTACCGACCAGGGAGAACGCACTATTAATGCAGCTTTCAGCCACATGGAAAAAGGGACCATGCCAAATCCATCACTGGTTTCAGACAAGGTGGCTGTAAACGGCGCCTGGGAGAATCCTGATACCTATGTGATAAACCTGATCTACTATGAAACGCCCCAGAGTGTGAAGCATACCTTTACATTTAAGGAGAACAGCCTGTTATGGGATACAGAGAACAAGGCTTCATTTGGTTCAAGGAAAGCCAGGCAGCTGAAGGCGACATTGTAAAAATCCACTGCTTCATTCATCCTTCACGCAACCAACTGCATGTAATCTATGGACATGAGTAAGGGAATCTCCTCTTCTAAGGGAGTGAAAATACTCTCAATAATTTCTCATCGGCCAAGAAGCGGAAGTCAGGAGGTGAGATATCCTGGGAAAATTCATACCTTTGTTCGGTAATTAACGAACAGTATGGATACCTTAGGAGTCATATCGGAAGAACAAAAGGCCATGGCCCGCTATGCCAAAGCCATGGGACATCCCATCAGGATGTATGTTCTTGAATTACTCTCAAAACAAACATGTTGTTATAGTGGCGACCTCACTGAAGTGCTGCCCATTGCCAAATCAACTCTGTCCCAGCATCTGAAAGAGTTAAAAGATGCCGGGTTGATACAGGGAGAAATTGAAGGGCCAAAAATTAAATACTGCCTCAACCAGGAAAACTGGAAGGTGGCACAGTCACTTTTCCAAAGCTTCCTGAAAAGCTAAAAAATTAAACTATGGAAATAAAAGTTTTAGGTACAGGATGTGCCAAATGTAAATCCCTTGAAAAGGTTACCAGAAAGGCTGTAGATGAATTAAAACTTGATGCTACAGTTACCAAAGTCGAAGACATCCAGAAGATTATGGAGTATGCCGTGATGCGCACCCCGGCACTGGTAATAGATGAAAAAGTGGTGTTATCCGGACAGCTTCCAAAAGTTGCCGAGTTAAAAGAGCTAATAAGCAATCATTCATAAAGCCATGAAAACACTTAAACCCACATTCCTGCTCATCTTTGTTGTACTTATACTTTTTGGGTGCAATGCTCCAACAACAGATAATCAAACATCCGGAAATCAAACAGACCAAATCGTACAGTCCGACGACATTCAGGTCTACTATTTTCACAACACCAAACGTTGCGCCACCTGCAATGCCATTGAAGATGAAACTCTTATGGCGCTGGAGCTATTTTATAAAGAGAATATAGAGGCTGGCACCATCGAATTCACCTCCCTGAATCTTGAAGAAGAGGAGGGAGAAGCCATGGCCCAAACACTCAAGATATCCGGTCAGACGCTACTCCTGGTAAAAGGCGAAACCCGGGTGAACCTGACCAATGATGGATTTATGAATGCCCGCACCAATCCCACCAAGTTTCACGAAATCCTGAGAACGCAAATAGACAATCTTCTATAGTACATGGAGGAGTTTCTCAATAATCTTTATGCAAATACATCAGCACCCCTTGTATCTGCACTGGTACTGGGCTTGCTAACGGCGATCAGTCCATGTCCCATGGCCACCAACATTACAGCCATAGGATTTATCAGTAAAGATCTTGGAAACAGGAACAGGGTCTTCTACAACGGACTGATCTATACCCTGGGGAGGACCTTCTCCTATACAGCGCTGGCACTTATCCTGTTTCTTGGGGCTGATCAATTTAAAATCTCAGGGCTGTTTCAAAAATACGGGGAAAAGATTATTGGCCCCTTACTGGTACTCATAGGCATCTTTATGCTGGGGCTCATCAAACTGAATTTTCCAGCTTTCAACCGCTTGACCTCCAGGTTCCAACAACGAAGCAAATTCTCTTATTGGAATGTGTTCCTGCTGGGTGTGGTTTTTGCTCTTGCTTTCTGTCCCTACAGCGGAGTGCTTTATTTTGGAATGCTTATTCCACTGACCATTTCATCTTCAGGACTTCATTTACCAGTTGTTTATGCCATAGCCACAGGAATACCGGTAATCATATTTGCATGGCTCATCGCCTATACCATCTCAGGAGTAGGGAAATTATACCTTAGCATTAAGTCATTTGAATATTGGTTTAGAAGAGTGGTAGCTGTCATTTTCATCGGTATTGGCATCTATTACATCATTACAGTCTGGATTCTAAAATGAGTAAAATAAAAAA
>Ga0164313_10001916_pt1 | contig 18663 bp, 10 predicted proteins | sample GuaBasSedimGuay4_FD_113735 | JGI IMG/M metagenome (GOLD analysis project Ga0164313, IMG submission 113735) | Subseafloor sediment microbial communities from Guaymas Basin, Gulf of California, Mexico - Guay4, Core 4569-4, 0-3 cm | ecosystem: Environmental > Aquatic > Marine > Hydrothermal vents...
CCGGCCCCCCTGCTCGCCCCCCTCGCCCCCTCGCCCCCTCGCCCCCACGCCCCCTCGGAGCCCCACGTGGACGCCGTCCGACTCACCGGAGTGACCAAGACCTTCGGCGATCAGGTCGCCGTGAACGACATCTCGCTGACCGTGCCCGCAGGCAGCGTCTACGGCTTCATCGGCCCCAACGGCTCGGGCAAGACCACCACCCTGCGCATGATCCTGCACGTGATCCACCCTGACCGGGGGCAGGTGGAGCTGCTGGGCGAGCTCGGCACGCGCGCCGCCAACGACCGCGTGGGCTACCTGCCCGAGGAGCGCGGGCTCTACAAGAAGCTCAAGGTGCAACAGGTGCTCGAGTACTACGCGGCGCTCAAGGGCATGTCCCGTGCGGACGCGCGGATCGAGGGTGCGGCCTGGCTCGAGCGGCTGGGGCTCTCCGACGTGGCCGGGCACAAGGTGGAGACGCTCAGCAAGGGCATGGCGCAGAAGGTGCAGTTCATCGCCACGGTGATCTCGCGGCCCGAGCTGCTGATCCTGGACGAGCCCTTCAGCGGCCTCGACCCGGTCAACCTGGAGGCCATGCGCGAGGCCATCCTGGAGCTGGCGCGCGGCGGCACCACGATCATCTTCTCGACCCACGACATGGCCATGGCCGAGCGCATGTGCGACTTCGTGTTCATGATCTTCAACGGCCGCAAGGTGCTCGACGGCACGCTGGCCCAGATCCGCGAGCGCTACAGCGCCGACACCGTACGCCTGCGCGCCGAGGGCGCCCGCGCCATCCTCGACGGGCACCCCGCCGTCGAGAAGGTGGTCGACATGGGCCACTACCAGGAGCTGCGGCTCAAGGGCGACCCGCAGGCCCTGCTGGCCGAGCTGGCGGGCGCCACGCGCGTGGAGCTGTTCGAGCTGGCCAAGCCGTCGCTGCACGACATCTTCGTGCGCATCGCGGGGCCCGACGCGGCCGACGCCGCCCAGGCCACGGCCCTCGCCGCCGGAGACGTCTGAGATGGGCAAGATCTGGATCGTCACCTGCGCCGAGTACATGCGCGCGGTGCGCAGCAAGGCCTTCATCATCGGCGTGCTGGTGACGCCGCTGCTGTTCGGGGGCGGCGCCATCGCCATGGCCGTGGCCGAGTCCTCCACCGACCTGCGCGAGCGGCACTTCACGGTGCTCGACGGCACCGGCGAGCTGCTGCCCGTGATCGAGTCCCGGCTGGCCCAACGCAACGGCGAGCTGATGCAGGCTGGCGAGCAGGTGCGCGCGCGCTGGGTACTGGAGCCCGCGCCCGAAGCCGTCGACGGTCAGCGCCTGGACGTGACCCTGTCCGAGCGCGTCGAGGACGGCGAGCTGCTGGGCTTCCTGGTGCTGGGCGAGGACCTCATCGCGCCGGAGCCGCCGGAGCCGCCGGAGCCGCCGGAGCCGCCGGAGCCGCCGGAGCCGCCGGAGCCGCCCGAGCCAGCCGAGCCGCCCGAGCCGCCCGAGCCAGCCGAGCCAGCCGCATCAGAGAGCACCGACCGCACCCTCGTCTGGCACACGGCCTCGCCCACCGCCGACGACCTGCCCGACTGGTTGGAGTGGGTGCTCAACGACACCCTGCGCCGGGAGCGGCTGACCCAGGCCGGCATCGACGCCGACCTGGCCGGGCGCCTCTCGCGGCGCGAGAACATCGCCGTCCTGGGGCCCGTGACGCTCGACGCCAGCGGCGAGGTCGAAGCAGACTCCGAGATCAGTCAGATCGCCCAGGTGGCCGTGCCCGTGGTGCTGATGGTGCTGATGTTCATGCTGGTGATGATGAGCACACCTGCGCTCATGAACAACGTGCTCGAGGAGAAGATGCAGAAGATCGCCGAGGTGCTGGTGTCCTCGGTGTCGCCCTTCGATCTGCTGATGGGCAAGCTGCTCAGCGCGGTGGCCATGTCGCTGACCCTGGCGGTGATCTACCTGGGCGGCGCGCTGGTGTTCCTCAACTCGGTGGAGGCCATCCCCCCGCAGGTGCTGGAGGCCGTGACGCCGGGTGTGCTGGCCTGGTTCGTGGCCTTCCTGCTGCTGTCGCTGATCATCGACGGCGCGATCTTCTCGGCCCTGGGCGCGGCCTGCTCCGAGATCCAGGACGCCCAGACCCTGATGATGCCGGCCATGATCGTGATCATCGCGCCCATGATGTTCCTGGGGCCCCTGATTCAATCGCCGGACGGGACCCTGGCGCGCGTGCTCACCTTCATCCCGCCGTTGGCGCCGGTGGTGCTGTTTCTGCGTATCAACGTGCCGCCGGGGGCCGAGCTCTGGGAGCTGCTGCTCTCGCTCGGCCTATGCCTGGTCTTCACCTGGTACTGCGTGAAGGGCGCGGCCAAGATCTTCCGCATCGGCGTGCTCAGCCAGGGCCAAGCCCCCAGCTACCGCAAGCTGCTGGGCTGGCTCATGTCGGACTGAGGCGCGTCAGCCGCCCCCGCCGCACGCGCCAGCCGCCACCGATGTGGCAGCCGACGCCTCCCGGCTGGGAGTCCGTCAGCGGCCCGGCAGGACCCTGACGAAGACCCGCCGCGGCCGCGCCGCCAGGCGACGCGACCGGACGGGAGAGCACGCGCGTCATTGCCCATTGCGGATGCAGTAGCGCAGCTCGGCCAAGGCGGCCGAACCGTGGGCGGACAGCTCCAGGCGACGCATGGTGTCGAACTCCGCGGTGATGACCTGGATGTTGCCGTCCGGCCCGGGCACCAGCGGGATCGGCGTCCCGAGCATGACGTCGTACTCGTCGTAGCAGCGCAGCTCGCTGGGACCCGCCGCCTCATCGACGTCCACCAGGGTGGCGCGGAAGCCGACGATGTTGCGGCCCAGCTCGAAGGTGATCACACCGCCCTCGGCCTCGTCGTCCGGGTCATCCACCAGGCCGTCGACCGGGTCGTGGTCGAAGTCGTCCTCGGCGATCACCACGATGTTGCCCAGGTAGACGCCCAGGTCCCAGTCTCCACCGGACGGGAAGTCCGAGTCGAAGACCACCACCTCGTCAGGGTGGTTCTGAGCCGGCAGTTGGCCGCTGCCGTAGCCGTTGATGGCCGAGATGCGCACACCCAGACCCGAGTCGTAGAACTGGTCGTCCACGATCAGGCCGGCGGCGATGTCCAACGGGCGACCGAAGGGCGACTCGTCAAAGTTGATCACACGTGGACAGGGGATGCCGCACACGCCGACCACGGCACCGGAGCCCGCCAGGACCAGCTCGACCCGGGTGACGTTGGGCTGGTTGAAGATCAACGTCTGCAGTTCGCCGTCGCCGACGACCGGGATGTCGATCACGAAGCCAGGCGTGACCACGTTGTGGTCACGGAAGAACTTCAGCTGCGAGCCGGGCTCGTCGAAGTCGACCAGCTTGACCCGCATGAGGTCATAGGCCATGTCGAAGTCGAAGAACATGCTGCCGCCCGAAGCCGAGTCGTCGGGCACATCGACCAGGCCGTCGAACGGCGCCACGTCGAAATCGTTCTCGGGCAGGATCAGGAGCTGGCCCTCACCGACCACCAGATCGGGGTCGTGCAGCGAGGGCAGGTCCGAGTCGAACAGGATGGCCATGTCCGGCTTGCCCGGCACGGCGCTGCGAGCCGTGACGTGCATGCCGATGTCGGCCCACTGCTCGTCGATCTGCCGGCCGGAGGTCATGGCCCAGTCGGCGCCCAGCGTGTAGTCGAAGTCGAGGCTGTCGCAGACCAGATCAGCTCCGTCCGAGTCTGGACCCGGCACGACGGCCACCTGCCTGCCGAGCTTGTAGGCCGCCGTGAAGTGGAACGGCGTGCCCGGCATGCGGCGCAGCATGAAGCACAGGCTGCCGTCACCGTTCGGGTCCAGCGGCGCCACACCAACCAGGCTCGGCGGCGTGGGGCCTGCGCCCCCCGAAGGAGCGCCCAGGACAGCGAAGGACTCGCCCTCGGCGCCGGACAGCTGGAAGTGGACCTCGTACTCATCACCCACCACGGACCACCAGACCTCGAAGCTGGCCTGCAGGGGCGCCTCGGCCAGGGGACCGGCGGTCTGGCTGCCGAGCGGCAGCGGGCCCTGGGACATGACCGGAGCCGCGCAGAGCATCAGCACGGCAGAGAGAATCATGAGGCGTGCGAGCATGACAAGACCCTCCGAAAGAGGCTCCTGGGGGGGCGCGTTCCGTGGGCGCGACTCACGGGCGCCCGCAGCCGAACTGGCGCGTCGGCGGCGGCGCGCCACCGACCGCTGCTCCTCCAGTAGAGCCGCGCTTCAGCCTAGTTGCCAGCGCGGGCCGGTCCATGCGCAGCAGGGCGGACAGGGCCTGGGGAGCAGTCCCCAGCCGCCCTCAGCACAAGTGCGCAGGGCTCATTCCTCCAGCAGCCCCTCGCGGAAGGCGAGGCGCGCGAGCTCGGCGCCCGAGTGGCAGTCCAGCTTGCGCTGCAGGTTCTCGCGGTGCTTCTTGGCGGTCCCGAGGCTCATGTCGAGCTTGCGCGCCACCTCCTTGTTGCACAGGCCCACGGCCAGCAGCTGGAAGACCTCGCGCTCGCGCGGCGTGAGCGACGCCAGGCCCGGGCCGCCGTGTGCGTCAACGCGAGCCGCGCTCAGCAGCCCCCCCATGACCTTGGGCGAGACGTACGACTGCCCCTGCATGACCGCGCGCACGGCCAGGGCCAGCTCCGCCGCTTCGGAGTCCTTGGAGAGGTAGCCCACGGCGCCCTGGCTCAGGGCCTGCTCGACGAAGCGGCCGCCTTCGTGGTGCGTCAGCATGACCACTCGAGCCCCTGCATACACCTCATGGATCATCGAGATGGCGTCGATGCCCGACAACCCCGGCATGGTGATGTCGAGCAGCACCAGGTCGGGGCGCAGCTGCGCGATGGCCTCGATGGCCGCGCGCGCGTCGCCGCCGTCGCCCACCACCTCCAGATCGTCGATGCTGCCGAGCAGGCTGCGCAGGCCGGCGCGCGTCATGCTGTGGTCGTCCACCAGGTAGATGCGGATGCTCACGGCGACGCTCCCCCGGCCGGGCGCTGTAGCGGCAAGCGGACGCGGAAGCAGGCGCCGCCCAAGGCCCCGTCGGGCAGCGGGCCCACGCGGACATCGATGCTGCCGCCGTGCGCTTCAACGATGCGGCGACAGATGGGCAGCCCCAGGCCCGTGCCCTCAGCCTTGGAGGTCACGAAGGGCTGGAACAGGCTCGAGCTCAGCGCAGCGGGAACACCCGGGCCGTCGTCCTCGAGCTCGAAGAGCACGTGCCCGGGGCCATCGCGGGTCACGACGACGCGCACGCGACCGCCAGGGCCGAGCATCTCCACCGCGTTCATGAGCAGATTGGTAATGACCTCCTCCAGGCGCGCGTGATCGACGGGCACGGGCGGCGCAGCGTCCGCGACGTGGCGCTCCAAGCTGACGCCTGCGCTCTCGAGCACAGGTCCCATGGCCTGGGCCACCCGGGCCAGCAGCGCGTCGGGGCGGCAAGGCGCGCAGGCCAGGTCCAGCGGCCGGGCAAACGACAGGGTCTGCCGCAGCTGCAGCTCCAGCCGACGCATGCGCGCGGCCAGGTCGCCCACCACTTGGCGCTCGTCCTCGCCCAGCTTCTGGGCCACCGCGCGCAGGGCCAGGTTGACGGCGGTGACGGGGTGCTTGATCTCGTGGGCCAGCAGCGCGGCCGACTCCCCGATGGTGGCCAAGGCCCGCAGCATGGAGCGCTCGGCGCGCTCGGCCTCCCGCCGCCGCGTCACGTTCCGGAAGCTGCCGATGAACAGGCGCTGCGAGCCCGGCGCGTCCACCTGGGCCACCGACAGCTCGACGTCGATCAGGAAGCCGTCGCGGTGCTGCACCTGCAGCTCCAGCGTGCGTCCCAGGATGGTGGCCTGCCCGCCGGCGCGGTAGCGCGCGAGGTGCCCATCGTGCGCGCTGCGCTGGGGCTCGGGCATGAGCAGTTTCACGTTGCGCCCCACCAACTCCTCGGGCGCGTAGCCGAAGGCGCCCTGCACCGAGCGGCTGGCCACGCGGATGATGCCGTGCTCGTCGATGGCCAGCACCGGGTCGAGCATGCCCTGCAGCAGGGCCCGGGCGAGCTCGCCGGCGGGCGACACCGGCGGTTCTTCCGGCGACTTGCGCAGCGCATCCGACGACTGGACGCCGACATGCTGCCCCGCCCCGGCTGGCTCGACCAGCGAGGGCTGCTTCGGCACGTTGGGACGGCGGGCGCTCTCCATCGCCGGCGCTCCCGGGAGCTGACGAGGTGAGATCATCACGAAGGCCTATCTTCTGATCATGTGGTAATCATACCACCTGATGCCCATGACCACCACGCAGGAAACACCCCTGGAGCGGGACCGGGGGAGCAACCAGCCCGGGATCAGACTAGGCTGCCCACGCTCGCGCGCGCGCCCGCGGCGCCGACGCGCCAGGAGGCTCATCCATGAAGGCCACGCCCAGGGGACGCAGCGGCTTGCCCCTGCTCGCCGCCCTGGTGGTGGCCATCGCTCTCGGCGCGGCCTTCTGGCTGGGAGCTCCCGCGGGGCGATCGGACGAGCCGGTGCGACAGCCACCGCAGCTGGCGCCCCCCTCGATCGCCACCGAGCCTGCGGCGCCCGCGCCCCATCAGCCCGCGCCGGTGGAACTGCCCGCGCCGGCGCCGTCCTCCACCGAGCCGCTCACGGGCGAGTCAGCAGCGCCAGGCCACCCGCCAGCGACGAACGAACTGACGCTGGTGCTGCGCGTCGTCGACAGCCACGGCCACCCGGTGCCCCGGGCGGAGATCGTGCTGGGCGCCCAGCGCGAGGTGTTGGCGGTGGTCGGCGCGGCGGACATGGACGCCACCAGCAGGCTGCGCAACGTCACGCGCCTGCGCACGGATGACGCCGGCCGCTGCACGCTCCGGCTGCGCGGCGCCCACTCGGCCCTCTTCGTCTGGCACCCAGCCTCCGGCACCTCGGGCATTTGGAGCGCGGCGGCCCTGTACCAGGCGCCGGCCGACCAGATCGAGCTGCGCTTGAGCCCGCCGGCCCTGCTGCGTGGACGGGTCGTGTCGCGCGGCGGGCAGCCCCTGGCCGGCGCGTACATCACGTTCAGGCTCGCGACGGACCCCCGCTCCCCGGCCTCTCCCGACACGACGCTGAGGCCGCGCATCCCACGCCCCATGCGCACCGACGCCGCGGGCCGCTTCGTGCTGCACCCCGACACGCCCCAGACCCTGCGCATCGACGCCGTGTACCAGGGCCGCACCAGCCGCGTGGTCGACGTGAGCCTGCAGCCCGACACCCCGCACGAGGTCGTGCTGACGATCCCCGACCGCTGAACCCCGCGCTGACTCACGCCAGAACGCACGCCAGAACGCGCGCACGCTCGCTCGCTGCCGCGCACGCGGGCGGCCTCGAGCACGAACGCGCGCGCCGACAGGCGCCCCCAGCACGCCAGCCGGGGCCGGCACCCTCGGCGCCGACCCCGGCTGGTGTGATGTGCGGGGCGACCGCCCTGAGGCGGCCACCCCGCTGGCCGTGTTGCTATGGCCAGAGGATCTCGGATGCCTGGTAACCGAGAACCTCGTAGTTCGGGACATAGTCGACCACCGGCTCCAGCACCGGCATCCAGGGCCCGCCGTTCCAGGTCAGGTCCGCGACGCCGAGGTTGGTGCCCGCAAGGGCCGCCGGGTCGTCTGCGGGTCGGTAGCCGTCCGGCGCGTTGGGCGCGAACCAGTTCAGCACCAGTTCGGTGTCGCTCACGCGCAGGAAGTTCGTGTCGCCGTCGATGTCGACGTCGACCGCACCCGACAGGACCTCCTCACTGCTCGTGGCCAGGCCCAGATCGACCAGCTGCTCCACCTGGTAGTAGCGCCAGGCGTAGATCGGCATCTCGAGCACGCCCATGGGTCCCATGTTGACGGGGAGCTTGCGCCCCACCGGCACCGGGCGAGCGAAGACGCCGTCCGACCCATGGCAATCCAGGCACGAGAAGGGCGCGGCACCCAGGGCCTCTTCCTTCGGCGCGACGCCGTGCCCGCCCAAGGTGATGGCGGAGAACGAGGGGTAGTTCTCGATCGCCTCCATGAACGGGCCCTGCTGTTCGGGAGGCAGCCCCGCCGCCTGCATCTGCAGGAACATCTTGATCAGGCTGCCATCGGGCAGCTTCATGCTGATCACGTCGGAGACGTCGTCGTAGGGCGGGTACCACTCGTAGCCGTCAGGGAAGCCCATCGGCCGGTTGAAGGCCTGGAACTGCGCCAGACCCGCGTTGGCGGCCACCAGCATGTCGCCCAGCATCGACTGCCCGGAGTCAACCAGGCCATCGCCGTTCGCGTCCAGGGCCGAGCCCGTGCGCGTGAGGTAGTGCTCGTAGCCGAAGGTGCCCTTGTCGAAGTACACCAGGTTGGGGAAGATCTGCATCAGCGCCATGGCCTGCAGGTCGGGGTCCGGGCTGCCAAAGTCGGCCAGGGTCACCTTGCGCGTGTCGGTCGGCGGCGTGGCCAGCATGCCCAGCGCGGAGAAGGCCTCTGCGTTGGCACCCTCTGCGTAGAAGCGGTACATCGAGTGGGCGTTGTAGGGCGCCCCGGCGTCGTTGTTCAGCATGACGCCGTCGAAGAAGCGCGCATCGAACACCATGCCGTTGGCCATGGGCTTGAACGGCGTGATCTTGGCGTTGGGCATGCCGCGCGCCGCCAAGGGCTGGGCCAGGAATGACGACCCGCCGTCGAACCACATCAGCACGGGCGGGGTCTTGTAGGCGTCCAGGTCGGCCTCGATGTCGCTCCCGCCCTCATTGATGTACATGTCGGCCACGACCAGGCGCGTGTCCTTGCCCTCGTCGTTGCGGGCGAAGCTGACCTGGCCACCGTGGCCAAACAGCGAGTAGGTGAGACCGCTGCCGTACGGGATGTGGCAGGTCTCGCAGGACATCGCCTCCAGGTGGCTGGGCCTGTGGTAGTTGTCGCCGAACTTGCCGATCCCGTCGTGACACTTCACACAGCTCACGTCGAAGGCGTCATCTGGATCGACCGGCAGGCCGGGCGCGGGCGGCATGTAGTCAGCGGCCGCCAGATCGCCACCCACGGAGTGACCGCGGATGAACTTGTGGTCGCGCTCCGTGTGACACACGGTGCAACGGTTCTCGGCGCCGGCGAAGGGCCCCGTGGTCGCCGTGGAGTGCACGTCACGCCCCTCGATGAACATCGTGCCGCGCTTGTAGCCGGTGCGCGCGTGCTCGTGGCAACGCAGGCAGGTGTGCTCGGTCGTGGGTCCGATGGAGGCCAGCGCCGCCGGGCTGCGATCCTGCGCCACGGTGGGCCAGCGCGTCTCGGGCACGCCGTCGCCATCGGTGTCCATCATCAGCGGCGCGTCGGGCGTGCCGTCGCCGTCCACGTCGATCACCAGGTCCGGAACGCCATCCCGGTCGAAGTCGCCGTCGTCACGGGCGACGCGCGCCGAGCCGGTCGGCGTGGGGGAGGCGCCATCGGGCGGCGCCGTGCCGGCCAAGCTGGCCAGGGTGCCGTCCTCGGGCCACGAGCGGTAGGTCTCCGCGTGACAGATCAGGCAGTCGATGCCCGCGTTCACGAGCTGCTCGGCCTGCCCCGCCGGATCGGCCACGCCCATCTGCGTGAACATGCCGGAGAACATGCCCTCCATCATGGGCAGGTAGCGACCGACGTGGCACTTGGCGCACTCGCCCAGGTTCACATCGGTAAATGAGTTGGTCAGGCCCGTCGTGCCCGGCAGCCCGCAGGCTCGGTCGATCATGCCGTGGGCGCCCCCACCCGGGAACATCACCCGTGGTGTGGCCGCGGCCAGGTTGAAGTGCACGGAGTCCTTCACCTCTGGCACCGCGTTGGGGTGGCACTTGCTGCAGAGCGTCCCGACCAGATCGCGCTGGACGTCGGCCAGCGCGACCTCGTGCCCTCCCACAAGGTAGGTCTGACTGTCCTCGTCGAAGCTGAACGCGTGCACAGAGTCGCTCGTGGCGCCTCCACCGCCTCCGCCACCGCCTCCACCACCCGTGCTGCTATCGCTGCAAGCACCGAGGAGCAGCGCGATCGAGAGTACCCACACCATGTTGTTGTTGAAGCGCATGATCCGACCTCCAGGCTGAGGAATCACCTGAAGTATCGGTCGCGTTTGGGCCCCCGGTTATCGCCCCGGGAGGGGGTTTCCCTGCCCCCTTGGGGGCATCTGCTCAGAGCAGGCCCTGGGCGCCGACCCAGCCGCCTCGGCCGCCCCGGCCGCCCCAGTCGCCCCAGTCGCCCCAGTCGCCCCAGTCGCCCCAGTCGCCCCGGCCGCCATCCGAGCTCGCGGCTTGTGGAGCAACCCGGACTAGCCGGTCAGGCCGTTCTGGATGGCGTACCTGATCGCCTCGGCCCGGGAGCCCAGGTCGAGCTTGGCGTACAGGTGCTTGAGGTGGCTGCGCACCGTGGAGGTCGAGATGAACATGGCCTCGCCGATCTCGGCGTTGCTCATGCCCTCGCCCACGTGGCCCAGGATACGCAGCTCCTGCGCGGTGAGCCCCTCCTGCGGCGCCCGGGGCGCGGAGGTGCTGTCGTGGGTCAGCTCGAGGAAGCGACGCGTGAGCTCTTCGGAGAGATTCACCGCCACCGTGCGCTCGGCGGTCACGTCGCAGAACAGCACGGCCCGGCCCAGCACCTCCCCGTCGCTCGAACGGCAGTACGACGCGTTGACCTTGAGCTCGCCGTGCCGCGGCCAGTGGGTCGTCACCTCCCCCATGGCGTTGCCCTCGGCTTGGCTCGCCTCGTGCCAGAAGGCAGAGAACTGCGGGTCACGCAGGACGTGCGTGAACAGCTCGCCCGTGACCTCGCCGCGCTTCACGCCGAGCAGGTCCTCGGCGGCCCGGTTGAGCCAGCTCAGCTTGCCCGACTCGGTCAGGATCACGAGGCCGACGCACATGCCGTCCAGCGCCGAGCCGACCATGCAGTCGATCAGGCAGCTGCGTTCGAGGCTGGTCGGTTGGCGCATGGCTGGGTCGATTCCGCGAGGGAGGAGAGCTGAGCCGATGATACGCCAACCCGCGTCGCCGCAGCTCCCGTGGGCACAACCCGGCAGGCGTGCGCCGCGGGTCCTCGCGACGCGGCGCGACAGGAGTAGCCCTTCAGAGTAGGCTGCTTCGAGAGTCTGAGCTGACATCCAAAGGAGGACAGGACCATGGCGAGCACCCACCCGGCCGCAAGCACCACGACCCGGAGCGTCCGCCCGGCCTCGCTCAGAGCCGCCGCCCTCTGCTGTGCGGGCTGGACCGCCGGACTGGGCTGGGTCGCAGGGGCCGCCACACCGTGTGCCGCCCAGATCAGCTACGCCGAATCTGCCGTGACTCTGGGACTGAATCACACCGTCACCTACGGCGACACGTTCGAGGACATCTGGCCCGCCAGCCTGCCCGGCGGCATGGTCTACATGCAGCGCAACATGGGCAACGGCGCTGCCGTCGCGGACTACGACGGCGACGGCGATCTGGACGTGTACCTCGCGGCCCAGCTCGACAACCCGAACGCGCTCTTCCAGAACCAACTGATCGAGACCGGCAGCCTCGCGTTCATCGACGTGGCGGCCGCCGCCGGCGTCGACAACCTGGGCCATACGCGCACGCCCATGTTCGTTGACCTCGACAACGACGGCTGGCTCGACCTGATCCTGGCCAACGACTCCATCAGCGGCGGTGGCCACTCCCCGTCCGCGATCTACCAGAACCTGGGCGACGGCAGCTTCGCTGACGTCACCAGCGGCAGCGGCTTTGCGCCCCTGGGCCTGATCAAGGGAGGCATGGGCGTCACGGACTACGACGCTGACGGGCTGCTCGACATCTACGTCACCAACTGGAAGGGCGGGCCGGCCGGCAACATGCTCGAAGGCCACAGCTACCTGTATCGCAACCTGGGCGGCTTCCTGTTCGAGGACACGTCGCTGGCGTCAGGCCTGGGCGAGCTGATGAGCAACGCCTTCACGCCCATCTTCGCCGACTTCGACAACGACGGGGACTCCGACCTGTACCAGGCCATCGACGGCCTGCCGGACTTCTACTTCCGCAACACGGGTGGCCAGTTCGTGGACGCCACAGGAGAGACCAACGCGACCCACGTCGGGTCGGACATGGGTGTGGCGGTGCTCGACTTCGACGGCGACGGCGACCTCGACGTCTACACCTGCAACGCCACCGACCCCTATGGAAACTGGGGCGGCAACACGCTGCAGATCAACAGCTTCTCAGCAGACGGAAACACATTCTTCGACGACGACGCATGGGGCGCCGGCGTGGCCAACACGGGCTGGGGCTGGGGTGTCGAGTGGGTCGACTGTGACAACGACGGCGCCCACGAGCTGTTCGTCGTCAACGGCTTCGATGAGTGGCTCGGGACGGGCATGGCCATCGACGTCCCCGGCTTTCCCGACACCGAGGAGCTGCTGATGGGCGTGCGCTCGTTCCTGTTCGGTCAGATCGGCGGCGGTCAGTTCACCGAGCTGAAGAGCGCCAACGCCGCCATCGTCAGCGACGCCCGCGCGACCATCGCCTTCGATGCCGATCGCGATGGCGACATGGACCTGCTCATCACCAACATCGATCAGCCGGTGAGCTTCCTGCTCAACCAGACCACCGACAGCCACCACTGGCTCGACATCAAGTTGCAGGGCAGCAGCAGCAACCGCGATGGCGTGGGCGCCCGGGTGCGCGTCAGCGCGGGCGGAGCCGTCGCCTACCAGGACCTGATCGGCGGCGGCAGCTACATGTCGGGTCGCCCCTTCGAGCTGCACTTCGGCATGGGCAACCAGCTGGTTGCGGACGAGCTGCGGGTCTTCTGGCCCGACGGCAAGCAGACCGTCGTGCACGACGTGGCGAGCGACCAGATGATCACCGTCCAGCAGGACGGCGACCTGAACGCGGCAGCGATCCACGCCACCCTCGGCCGGCCGGGCAGCGCGGGCTTCGACGGCGCCCTGGTGACCCAGATGCCCTCGGGCTCGTGGCGCGCCGCCATGCTCAAGCTCACCTCGCCGGGCGACGTGACCCTGACCGATCTCGACCTGCTGGCGGGCACCAACTCGGCGCTCTCCAAGGCCGACATCAGCGGCCTGCAGCTCGACATCTTCAGCGACTTCCAGCTGGCCCAGGACATGGCCGCGGCGGGGCAGCCCCTCTCCGGCGACCTGGCACACCTCGAGCTGCCCATCACCCCAGCCGATCTGGGCGACTGGACCCTGGGGCAGGAGATCCACGCCACGCTGCCGCAGTACTGCTACCGGGTCTCGGGCCTCAACCTCCCGCTGGACACCGCGCAGGAGGTCTGGCTTGCCGTGCAGTGGACGGGCGACTGCGCCACGCCCGGCGGCTGCATCGGACCGCCGGTCAGCACGCTGGAGGGTCAGGACTGGCGCCTGCTCTCACCCGATCTCCCGGGCGAGCACTGGGTCGGCGCTCCGTCCCTGGCGCTGACGGCCTGGACCCAGCCGACGGGCGCCTGCAGCGCCGCGCTCTACGGCAGCGGCTGGCCCGGCAGCGGCGGCCTCGTGCCGGCCTTCTCGTTTGAGGACTGCCCGGCCGCCGGCGACGTGTTCAGCCTCTCGATCGCCGACATCCTGGGGGGCTCGACCGGGCTCATGCTGCTGGGCTTTGAGCAGGCCGCCACGCCCATCGGCAACTCGGGCTGCACCCTGAACGTGTCCCCGGTGCTGCCGATCAACTACTCGCTGCCCGTCGGCGGCGTGGGTGCGGGCGGCGGCCAGGTCAACCTGCAGATCCCCTTCCCGGCCAGCGCGTCTGGTTTCCACATGACCACCCAGGTCTTCTTCGCGGACCCCGCCAGCCCCATCGGCTACTCCGCCACCGGGGGACTCGAGATCATCATTCCCTGAGCGTGCGCCGCGCGGGGCGATGTGAGGCTGCGCGATGGCCAGGGTGTTCTCGCCGCGACCGCAGCCCAGCTCGAGCAACTCCTTGCCGTCCAGGTCGAGCAGTTGCTCGATCAGCGTCAGCTCGTCGCAGACGCGCTCGATCCGCGTCGTGTCGCCGGAGTCGAGGTCCGCAGCGGCTCGGGTTCTCTTGTTCATGGGCCGAGTGTGCCCGCCGCGAGCCCGGCACGCGAGCCTGGGTGAACATGGTTCCTCGGCTGCCACCCAGGCGACATCCCGCCCTGCTAGAGTCCGTGTCGGGGTGCATCGAGCGCTGCATCCGGCACGACAGGCACGCGACAGGGAGGCTCGCCATGCGCCGCGTGACTTGGGATTCGCTGGGAGCAGCGTCCGGAGACCCGCTGCGGGCTGCGTCGCCGACCGGACTGAAGGCGACGAGGCGGGCTGCGCCCTGGCCCCTGACCTGGCTCCTGGCCCTGTCGTTGGGCTGCGCCGCGCTGAGCGCGCAAGCCGCGCCCGGAGCGCAAGACGCGGGCGTCGATGAGCCCGTGGCGCCCCCGTCGGTCGCCCCCGACGGGCACGTGTACTTCGTGTCGCGTCTCACCGACCTCGACTTCGTCACACCGCGCCAGCGCGGAGACGGCATCCCCACGGGGACCCGGAGCGATGTCTACGCCAGCGAGAGCAAGCAAGGTGTCTCGTTCCCGGATGGGGTCTTCTTCAGCGCCGGCCCGGGCGGCAACCAGTTCAGCCAGCGCGCCATCATCGAAGGCCCGGGCAGCTGCGTCGTCGCGCCGCGCGAGCTGGCCAGCCGCTGGAGAACGAACCGTTCCCTCAGCGCCACCCTGGCCCTGCGCCTGCCCGCAGCCCGGGATGTCGCCGGCCGCCTGTTCGTGCCCAACGACGACTGGAGCGGCCAGCTGGCCGTGGACTTCGTCGTGCCGGCCGAGGCCCTGCGCGCGGACGCCCGGGGCGAGTGGCTGCAGGTCGTGGCTGACACCGCAGCGGCGCATCTGCGAGCGGAGCACACCGGCGCCGCGTGGTTCCGGCACCAACGCAGCGCCGCGCTGAAGACGCTCGAGCAGGCCGCCCCCGAGCTCACGCAGAGCGCTGATCGGCGCGACCCGTCCGGGTCCGCGAGCCTGCAGGGGTCGTTCGAGCTCTTCTCGGGTGGCCGCGCGTTGTCCGAGAACCTGGCCCTCGACCGGCTGCTGCCCTTTGCCGCCGACGCCGAGGCCGACGTGCCCATCGACGACATCCCGGGGCTCTCCGCGCTGGAGTACGACTGGAGCGCGCTGATCGAGGGGCTCGAGCCCGCGCGCGATCCGCTGGCCGCGCTCATGCCTGCGGACCAGCACGCCCTGCTGTTCCCGAGCTTCGAGGCATTGGTCGCCGTGACCGACCAGCTGGACGATCTGCTGGCGCCGCTGGGCCGCCTGTCCGAGCGCCGCGCCGAGAGCGCCCACACGCGCCAACGCTACGAGCAGCAGCTGGGCCTGCCCATGAGCGACCTGGCGCGGCTGCTGGGCCCGCACTTGATCGCCAGCGTGGCGCTGACCGGGGGCGACTCCTACCTGCGCACCGGCTCCGACATCGCGCTGCTGTTCGAGCCGCGCGAGGCCCACGCGACGCTGGCCGCCATTCAGGCGCGCGTGCAGCTGGCGTTGGCCGGCCGCCCCGGCGTCGAGGCCCTGAGCGGCGAGATCGAAGGCCTGGCCTACACGGGCCTGGCCGACGCCGAGCGCTCGGTGTGCTCCTACGTGGCGGCGCTCGACGGCGCCGTGGTCGTCACCAACTCGCGGGCCCAGCTCGCGCGTCTGGCCCGGGTGGGCAGCGGCCTCGCGCCCGCCCTGGACAGCCTGCCGGAGTACACGTTCTTTCGCGACCGCTATCGCCTCGGTGCCCCCGGCGAGTCGGCCCTGCTGATCCTGTCCGACGCCACCATCCGACGTTGGTGCGGGCCGCGCCTGCGCATCGGCGAGTCGCGTCGCGCCCGGGCCGCCGCGCTGCTGAGCGAGGTCACCGCCCGGCTGCTCGACGCAGACCGGGCCCCGCCCGACCCGGCCGTCTCGATCCCCGCGCCCGACGACCTGCCCGACGTGGGAGCGCTGACCATGCTCGGCACGCGACTGCGCTCGGCGTCCTACGGGTCACTGGCCTTCGCCACGCCCATCAGCGAGCTCGACCTCGAGCTGGTCACCGAAGAAGAAGAGGCCTTCTACACGCGCTGGCTGCGGGGCTACGAAGACGGCTGGCGCGAGGTCTTCGATCCCATCGCCGTGCGCTTCGATCTGAGCGCGGGTGAGATCAAGGCCGACGTCACGGTGCGCCCGCTCATGGCCGACAGCGACTACGAGCGCTTCGTCGAGCTCGCGCGCGGCGGCTCCATCGCGCCGCGCTCAGGCGACCTGCACCCGGGCACCATGCTCCAGTACAGCGTGGCCCTGGGCAGCCGGCAGCTCTCCATGATGTCGGAGACGGCGCTGCTGAAGGTGCTCGCCCCGGGCGTCGACATCTTCGGGTGGATCGGCGGCTCGCTCTCGCTCAGCATCGATGACACGGCCTTCTGGGATGAGCTGGCCGCGTCCGAGCAACCCGAGGACTACGCGCTCGAGCACATGCACCAGCTCCCCGTGGCGCTCCAGGTCGAGGTGGGCAACGGGCTCAAGCTGGCCGTCTTCCTGACGACGATGCGCGGCCTGGTCGAGTCCAGCGCGCCCGGGACGACCGTCTGGGAGAACCGTGAGCATGAGGGCATCAGCTACGTGCGTGTCGGCAACGCCAACGACGCGATCCCGGAGGACTTCGCGATCTACTACAGCACCGGACCCGAACACCTCACGCTCAGCCCCAACGAGGGGCTCATCCACGCGGCCATCGATCGCCGCCTCGCGCGAGCGGCTGCGAAGCAGGCGGGCACCACGCCGGCCGTCGAGCGCGAGGCCCCCTGGCTCGGCGAGCACCTGGGCCTGCGCGTCGACGTGCAGGCGACGCTCGCCCGGTACGACAGCCGGATCGTGGACCTGCAACGCGGGCTGCGCCTGGCCTCGTGGTCCAACCTGCCCATCCTGAACGAGTGGCAGCGGCGCTTTCCCGACGCGGACCCGGCGCTGACCCACCAGCGTTGGTTCGCGCGTCAGCCCGTCTGCCCCAGCGGAGGAGAGTACCGCTGGAACGAGGCCTGGCAGACCATGGAGTCGACGCTGTATGGCCACCCCGGCGCTCCGCTCGACGGCCCCGACCTGCCCAGCGCGGCGGCGGCCATCCTGTACGCCCAGCTCGGCGCGACCTTCGAGCACGACGGCCTGCGCGCGCGCGTCGCGCTGACGCTCAGCGAGGACCACAACGCGGGCGCAGGCGGCGAGCGTTAGGCGCCGTCGGGACGACCGCAGCACAAGCCAGACGAGCTGGCATCGACATCCGCCGCGAGGGGCCCTGGCGCCACTTCTATGTATCCTGTATACTGCATGCAAGACAACGTGCCCATTGGACGCCCCGGGTCATGAAGCAGATCCCCAAGCTCAGCCTCACACTGCAGGCCGTCGACCAGCTCCGGGCGGGCATCGTCAAAGGTGAGCTGCCCCCCGGCTCCGTCGTGAGCGAGGTCGAGCTGGCCGCGCAGCTCGGCGTCAGCCGGACACCGATCCGCGAGGCGCTGCGACAGCTCGCCGCCGAGGGGCTGGTGGAGTGCAGCACCGGCAAGGCGGCCACGGTGACGCCGTTGAGCGCCGATGAGGTGCGCGAGATCTACCCGATGATCGGCGCCTTGGAGCGCGTCATCCTCGCCAGCGCGAAGCCGGCCGACGAGCCGCAGTTGGCACGACTCAGGCAGATCGACCAGGAGCTCCGGGGAGCCGTGGGGCAGGCCGAGCAGGCCATCAAGCTCGACTCGCGCTGGCACGATCAGCTGTTGCTGCGCGGAGGCAACCGGCGGGCCGCCGAGCTGCTCGCCACGCTCAAACGCCAGGCCCGGCGCTACGAGTGGATCTACATGTACGCGGGCGAAGACGAGAGCGCATCAGATCACGAAGCGATCGTGGTGAAGCTCGGCGACGGAGACCTGGCGGGGGCCGGTCGGTTGCTGGAGCAGCACTGGACGACGAGCGTGCACGCCCTGCTCGGGCACATGCTGAAAACGGAGAACGCATCATGAACACCCTGCCAAGCAGTCCCTGTGTCACGGCCCTCGCAGCCCTGTGCGCGCTGGTCCCGCTCAGCGCTCCGGCCTCGTCCGCGGAGTTCAGCCAAGCCGAGTTCACCCGGGCCGACTTCACCCAGGCCGAGCTGCTGGAGGACCTGAGCCTGCTGAGGTCCACCCTCGAGAAGACCCATCCGTCCATCTACCGCTACACCGACCGTGCGCGCATGGACGCGCTGTTCGACCAGGCGCGGCGCGAGCTGCACGACGACATGACGCTGCTGCAGTTCCAGCGAGCGGTGGTCCCCGCGGTGGCGGAGATCCGCTGCAGCCACACCAGCTGGGACCTGCCCCGCGCCGGCTTCGGCGCGCTCATGGGCAGCGGCCGCTTCCTGCCGTTGTCCGTGCAGTTCCTCGGCGGAGCGCTGCATGTCAGGAAGAACCTCTCCGGCAATCCGGCCGTCCCGGTCGCCGCCGAGATCCTCTCCATCAACGGGACCCCCACCGACGAGCTCGTGCGCGATCTGTTCCGCTTCACGCCCACCGATGGCCTGGGCACGGCGCTGAGGTACCGCACGCTGGAGCGCATGTTCTCGATCAACTACCGCATGTACGTCGGCGACGCGCCGGCGTTCACGCTCGAGCTGCTGGTCGATGGTCGCGTCACCTCCGTCGAGCTGGCGGCGCTGCCCTACGGCGAGATGCGC
>Ga0164313_10001917_pt1 | contig 18658 bp, 11 predicted proteins | sample GuaBasSedimGuay4_FD_113735 | JGI IMG/M metagenome (GOLD analysis project Ga0164313, IMG submission 113735) | Subseafloor sediment microbial communities from Guaymas Basin, Gulf of California, Mexico - Guay4, Core 4569-4, 0-3 cm | ecosystem: Environmental > Aquatic > Marine > Hydrothermal vents...
ATTCTGGGTCGAGAGCAGCATCGAGATCTTGAAGTGGAGGTTGGGGATGTCGCGTCCGAAGTAGCAGGCGGCGATGATCGACGACCACGAGGGGTTGAGGAAGAAGTCGGCGCCGGTCTCGAGCGCTGCGCGCGTGACGCCGTCGAGGTAGACCAGGTGGTTGTCATTGGCCACCTCGACCCCGCCGAGGTTGCCAAAGGGCGTGCCCATGTTCTTGAGGATGATCTGGGCCATGTTGTCGCCGAGATCGGCGGTCTCGAAATTTTTGCCGGTGACCTCTTCGAGGGTTCGGAAGCGGCTCGACGGAAGCGGCGTCCCGATGAGGTTGGTGCTGCAGAACTTCGACGCGCCCATGATGTTTTCGGCCATCGTCAGGGTAGCCATGAGATTTCCCGAGTAGACATAGCGCTCGGTCAGGGCGACCACCGAGATGAACTCCGACGGCGTCCAGCATGGCTCGTCGGTGGCGGCGCTCTCGGCCATGCGCTGCATCGCGCGGTGTGTGACCTTGGCGCCCTGGAAGCCTGAGACCTGGGCGGTGGCGACGCCGAAGTCGTCGCGGTAGGCGGGGTTGATTTCGCGCTCGAAGTCGCCGATCTTGGCGAACTCCCGTACCAGGCTTTCGGCGTCGGCGATCAACTCTCCGTAGCCCTTTTCCGTGAGGACCCGCTTTCGAGTGGAGAGCTCACGCCGCTTGCGGATGGTGTCACCGATGGTTTCGGCGCCGCCGTAACTCGCCTTGAGAGCATCGATAGCTTCGAGATCGCTGGGAGAGAGCAGTGCGTATTTCATGGGACCTCCTGGTATCGATGAGTATGTGGGTTGACGGGCACACGATTCTGAAAACAGGACTCGATATTGATGAATATTCTTTTGCCATGTGAATATTAGGAGAAGATTCCTACTATTTTCAAGAAATCGAATATAGTTCGTTTCATGAAGATCGAAGACCATCTCGACCGAATCGACTTCGCCATTCTGGGGATTCTGCAAAAGAATGCTCGCGTCGCAAACAATCGTCTGGCCGAAACCGTTGGCGTGGCGCCGTCCACCTGTCTCGAAAGAGTGCGCCGACTCGCCCGCCTCGGAATCCTGCGGGGCCACCACGCTGACATCGCACCCGGCGCGTTCGGCATCGGGCTCGAGGCCATGATTGCGGTCCGCTTGCAGACCCACTCGCGAAAGGTCGTGGACTCCTTCCGCAACCACGTGGTCGAGCTGCCCGAGGTTCGAAGCGTCTTCCATGTGACCGGGGGTGACGACTTTCTGGTTCACGTGGCCGTGCGCGACTCCGACCACCTACGGGATCTCGCTCTGGACTCTTTCACCACCCGGCCGGAGGTCGACCACATCCAGACGCGGCTGATCTTCGAGTACACGCCGACGTGGCGATTGCCGGTGCTCGTGTAGCTCTTTTTTCCGCCGCGCGCCTGGCGGGCGCTCGGCGGAAAAAAGAGAATAGGGAATGTGGTATCGCGCGCGGCGAAGTCTATACATCGCGCTCGCAAGCGGCTACAATTTCGCGCTGCCTGCCACATGGCACAGGCTGTGAGGGAGAATGACCTTGGACAACGTGATCCCCCAGCACGGAGAGGATGGCCGAGATTCGGGAGACGTCGCGCAATTGGCCGCCGGTGGAAGCGACCCGGCGAGCCCGTCAGCGTGATATCTCAGCGTAAGGGGCGCGGGTTGTTTCGGCGAATCATCATCTTCATAGTTGCGGCCGCGGCGGTCACCGCCCTGCTGGTTCTGATGAGGCCGTTGAACGAGCGTTGGCGGGAGGCGCAGCTGGTCGCGATCGAGGAGGCCGTCGAGCCCGACGGACGCCTCCTCGGCCTACCGGACCTCGATCCCACGGCCTGGGTGCGACAGTACCGGCCCGGGGAGTCGGCTGGCGGCTACAACCTGATCCTCTACAAACGACGGGTGCCGATGATCATCGACATGAACTCCCACATAGTCCACATGTGGCCCGAGGTGCGGGCGGTGGCGCGCATCCGTCTCAACCGGGACGGCACCCTGGTGGTGATCGGCACCGACAATCTGATCAAGGAGTACGACTGGGAAGGGACGCTGCAGTGGTTCTACCGGCTGCCGATCGAGGACGATTTTCCGCACCACGATCTGATCCGTCTCGACAACGGAAACTACCTGGTGCTCGCCCGTCACACCGAGACTCGCACCGATTTTCTTCAGGAGGTTAACCAAAAGGGCCGTGTGGTCTGGGAGTGGCGGATGATGGACTACATTGACGACTTCCCGACCTGGGACCGTGAGGCCAGGCACCCGACCCACTCCAACTCGATCCACGAGCTGCCCCCGAATCGGTGGTTCGACGGCGGTGACGAGCGCTTTCGGCCCGGCAACATCCTGGTCAGCGCCCGCAGTCTCGACACGATCTTCATCATCGACAAGCAGAGCTCCGAGGTGGTGTGGCGGTTCTCCAAGGACCTCGACTACCAGCACGAGGCGACGATGGTGAAGAAAGGGCTGCAGGGTGAGGGCCGGATCCTCCTTTTCAACAACGGCTACCACGGTCGCAACGCTTACAGGCGCACCCGGATCCAGGAGGTCAACCCGATCAGCGGCGAGGTGGAGTGGGAGTATGGCTCGAAGTTCTTTTTCTCGTCGATCGCGGGGATCGTCCAAAAGCTGCCCGGTGCGAACTTCCTCATTGCATCGAGCCGCGGCGGTCGAGCGTTCGAGATCACTCCCGCCGGCAAGATCGTTTGGGAGTGGGTTCCGCCGTATCAGCCGATGCGGCCCGAACGTCTGACCTACGATCACTGTCCCCAGTTGGCCGCCCTGCCGAGTCCGATCGAGACCGGTGTGCGGGCGAAGAGAAAGGTCCGGCCGTTTGTGGACGTCGATCTCTACGGCTTTGCCATCTCCAAAGATTTTGACAAAAGAACCGTGGCCGGACGCTCACGCCGCCTGCTGCGAGAAGACAACGAGTGCCGCGAGCTGCTGATACCGCCCGGCGCGGCCGTTCGGGTGGAGTTCGGGATCGACAAGGAGCGCCTTCAGGGAAGATGGATCGAGGCCCGCTTTCGACTCACTGTGGACGCCGGTAATGGATCGCCCGAGACAGTTCTCGATCAGACGGTGAACTCTGAGTCGGAGAGCCCGTGGCGGAGAAACACAGTGCGTCTCAGGCAGTTTGCGTACGAGCGGGTCACGATGTGCGTTGTGACCGAAGCAAAATCTGAGATGGAGGATCCCCAGGGGATGGTGGAATGGGCCAATCCGGTGATTTTCTCCCGGGTTCAACGACCATTTCAGGAAAAAGTCGAGCGCCTCACCAACCAGGAACGCGAGCTGCGCGAGCAGCAACTCAACGCCCTCGGCTATGTCCAATGACAGCCGCGATCCCTATACATATTGGTTCAGACCGGCTACAATTTCGCGCTGCGCGCCGGTAGCCGGCAGCTGATACGGAGATTCTGTTGGACAATTTGATAACACCCCATGGCGGTCGTCTCATTGATCTCCTGGTCGATGAGGACCGCGTTGCCGAGATCCGCGAGGTTTCTCGCGACTGGCCGTCGGTTGATCTCGGGCCGCGAGCGCTGTGCAATCTGGAACTATTGATCAACGGCGGCTACTCCCCACTCGAGGGCTTCATGGGGTCGGCCGATCACGAGGCGGTATGTTCGGGGATGCACCTCGCCGATGGCACGCTGTGGCCGCTGCCGGTCACGCTCGATGTTGCGGACGAGGTCGCGAAAGGGCTGTCCGAGGGTGACCCTCTGGCCCTTCGTGACCCCGAAGGGGTGATACTGGCGGTTCTCCGCGTTGCTGAGGTCTGGGAGCCCGATCGTGACGCCGAGGTGCAGGCGCTCTTCGGAACCAATGACCGCTCGCATCCCGGGGTCGCCCAACACCTCCACCGGGCCACAGGATGGTCGGTGGCGGGACTCGTCGAGGGGATCCAGCCGCCGGTTCACTACGACTACCGAGAGCTGCGGCTCACTCCGCGCGAGCTGCGCCAGAATTTCACCCGTCTCGGGTGGCGCCGGGTGATGGCCTTCCAGACCCACCGCACGATCCACCGTGCCGAGCAGGCGATGATGGTGGAGGCGGCGCGCGACGTGGACGCCAACCTGCTGATCCACTCCATCGTCGGTCTCAGTCAGCCGGGGGATGCGGACCACTACACCCGGATCCGGTGCTATCAGGCGCTGATGCCACACTATCCGAAGTTCATGGCACAACTCAACCTGCTGCCGATGGCGCCGCGCGGCGGTGGTCCGCGGGAAGCAATCCTCCAGGCCATCGTCCACAAGAACTACGGGTGCACCCATTTCATGGTCGATTTCGACGGCGCCGGTTCGGTGCTGGAAACCACCGGCGCCCCGGCCTATGGCGCGGACGAGGTCGCTCGGATCTTCGCCGAGCACGCGGAAGAGCTGGGAGTGGAGTTCATCAAGACCCGCGAGATGGTGTACCTGGAAGATCGCAAGCGCTTCTCTCCCGCAGACGAGGTTGCCGAGGATCGTCACGTCCTCCGGATCGGTGCCGACGAGGTTCGGCGGCGTCTGGACGACGGCAGAGAAATTCCGGATTGGTACACCTACCCGGCGGTGGCGCGCGAGCTTCACCGCACCCACCCGACTCGCGGCGCCCAGGGCTTTACGGTCTTCTTCACCGGTCTCTCCGGTTCCGGGAAGTCGACAATCGCCAACGCTCTCCGGGTCAAGCTGCTCGAGATCGGCGGACGCGGCGTGACCCTCCTCGACGGCGATCTGGTGCGGGCGAATCTGTCCTCCGAGCTCGGTTTTTCCAAGGAGCATCGCGATCTCAACATCCGCCGTATCGGGTTTGTCGCGGCCGAGATCACCCGTGCAGGCGGGATCGCTATCTGCGCCCCGATTGCGCCGTACAGCGTTGTGCGCCGGGAGGTGCGGGAGATGGTGGGGCCCTGCGGCGGTTTCGTGCTGGTGCATGTTTCGACCCCGCTGGAAGTCTGCGAGGTGCGCGACCGCAAGGGGATGTATGCCAAAGCGCGAGCCGGCATTATCAAGGAGTTCACCGGCATCTCGGACCCCTACGAGGCGCCGACGGACGCCGACGTGGTAATCGATACCTCCGGCGTCACACCGGCGGAGGCGACCCGCGAGGTGTTGCTCTTCCTCGAGCGTCAGGGCTATCTCTCGGCGCGTGATGTGGGCTGAGGCCTTGGGACGCGGGGTGCTGCGGCGGATCGCCATCTTTATCGCTGCGGCCGCGGTGGTCACCATCCTGCTGGTTCTGATGAGGGCGCAGACCGAGCGCCAGCGGGAGGCGGAGCTGGTCGCGATCGAGGTGGCCATCGAGCCCGACGAACGCCTCCTCGACCTACCGGATCTCGATCCCACATCCTGGGTGCGGCAGTATCGGCCCGAGCTGTCGGCGGGCGGGTACAACCTGGTGCTGTACGGGCGGCGGGTGCCGATGATCATCGACATGAACTCCCGCATCGTGCACCTGTGGCCCAAGGTGCGGGCGGTGGGGCGCATCCGTCTCAACCGGGACGGCACCCTGGCGGTGATCGGCACCGACGGTCTGATCAAGGAGTACGACTGGGACGGAAAGCTGAGGTGGTTTTATCGGCTGGCGATTGAGGACGATTTTCCGCACCACGATTTGATTCGGCTCGCCAACGGAAACTATCTGGTGCTCGCCCGCCACGACGAGACTCACACCGGTTATCTTCAGGAGGTGGACCGAAAGGGCCGCGTGGTCTGGGAGTGGCGGTCGATGGACCACATCGACGACTTCCCAACCTGGGACCGTGAACGCAAGGACCCGACCCACTTCAACTCGATCCACGAGCTGCCGCCGAATCCGTTATTCGACGGCGGGGATGAGCGATTCCGGCCCGGCAACATCCTCATCAGCGCCCGCCATCTCGATACGATTTTCATCATCGACAAAGAAAGCTCCGAAGTGGTGTGGAAGTACTCCGAAGGCCTCGACTATCAGCACGAGGCGAGCATGGTGCCGAAGGGGGAACCGGGCGCGGGGCGGATCCTGCTCTTCAACAACGGCCGCCACGATCTCCACGGCTACCGGCGCAGCCTGGTGCAGGCCATCGATCCCACCGCCAACGAGGTGGTGTGGGAGTACGGCTCGAAGTTCTTCTTCTCGTCGGTTGCCGGCACCGCGCAGATGCTGCCCGGTGCGAATGTCTTCATCGCCTCGAGCCACGGCGGGCGCGTCTTCGAGATCACGCCGTCGGGCGAGATCGTCTGGGAGTGGGTCCCGCCGCATCTGCCGATGAGGCCCGAACGCCTGACCTACGATCATTGCCCCCAACTGGCCGGTCTGCCGCGGCCGGTGGAAACCGAAGTGCAGGTTTCCGAAGGCGACCGACCGTTTGTGGACGTCGACCTCTATCGCTTCGCTCTCGCCGAGGACTTTGAGACCCGAACCGTGGCCGGATACTCGCGCCGGCTGGTGCGAGAAGACAACGAGTGCCGCGAGCTGCTGATCCCGCCGGGCGCCGCCATGTGGGTGGAGTTCGGGATCGACGAGGAACGTCTCCAGGGACGATGGATCGAAGCAGACTTTCGACTCACCGTGGACGCCGGAGACGGGCCGCCCGAGACCCTCCTCGATCGGTCCTTGACCCCGGAGTCGAAGAGCCCGTGGCGGGGCCGAGACTTGGGGCTCGGGCGCTTCGCCTACAAACGGATCACGATGTGCGTTGCGACCGAAGCGCAGGGTGAGATGGAAAATCCCCTGGATATGGTGGCATGGGGCAATCCGCGGATTTCCTCCCGAGTGCAGCGCCCATTCAAGGAAAAACCCGAGATCATCACCGAGCAGGAGCGCCGATTGCGCGAGCAGCAACTCAGGGCGCTGGGCTACATCCAGTGACAGCCGCGATCGGGACCATGCGCATCGATGCGCTGCGGCCGCGGGGACGCCGATGCTGAAAAGGGTTCTCGTGCTGGTTGTCGTGGCGGCGCTGGCAGCGGCCGTCTTCTTCTATCTGCGGTCGCAGAAAGAGGAATGGCGCCCCCTCGAACGATCCGAGATCGATCGACCCGACCAGCTCGACGACCTCCATGCCGGCCTTGGTGATGTGGATTCCGAGCCCTGGGTCAGAACCTATCTGCCGAGCCATGCGTCTCCGGGCTTCAATCTCGGGCTCTACCGGCGGCGGATTCCCGTGATCTTCGACATGAACGGCCGCATCGTCCACGCGTGGCCCGAGGTGCGCGCGGTCGGCAGGGTGCGTCTGAGCCGGGATGGGAGGTTGGCGGTCATAGGAGCCGACAACCTGGTCAAAGAGTACGACTGGGACGGCAACCTGACGTGGTACCTCGAGCTTCCGGACGAGCACCACTTCCCGCACCACGATTTGATCACAATGAAAAACGGCAACTACCTCATCCTCGGTCACGACGGCCACACCCATACCGATTATCTCTACGAGGTCGATTCAGAGCGCCGGGTGGTCTGGGAATGGTGGATGTACGAGCACCGACGCCGTTTTTCAGCGTGGGAAGTCGGGAGCACGGACCCGAGCCACAGCAACTCCATCCGCGAGCTTCCGCCCAACCGCTGGTTCGACGCCGGCGACACGCGGTTTCGGCCCGGCAACATCCTCGTCAGTGCGCGAAACCTCAACACGATTTTCATCATCGACAAAGTGACCGGCGACGTCGTGTGGCAGTGGTCGAAGGGGCTCGACCACCAGCACGAGGCCATCATGGTCGAGCGGGGGAGGTTTGGCGCCGGCCTCGTGATGGTCTTCAACAACGGGCTCGAGGATCTTTACGGCTATCGCAGAAGCCTGGTCCAGGCCATCGATCCGGTTGCCGGCGATGTGACGTGGGAGTACGGCTCCGAGTTCTTCTTTTCGACCGTCGGCGGGACGGCGCAGCCGCTGCCGGGAGAGAACATCCTCATCACGTCGAGCAATGGCGGCCGGGTGTTCGAGATCAACCCCGGCGGGCAGATCGTCTGGGAGTGGGCGCCCCCGTTCAACCCGATGCGGTTGGAGCGGCTGCCCTCTGATCACTGCCCGCAGTTGGCCGCGATGGCGCCACCGGATGCCGACGCCCGCCGCCGCCGGGCCAGGCGGTCATTTGTGGACACCGGTTTGTATAGGTTTGATTACCCATTCGACACCGAGGAAAGGATTGTCGATGGGAAGAAACGAAAGTTGCTGCGATCGAATGAGGGGTGCCGGCGGTTGCTGATCCCACCGCAGGCATCGATGGCGGTCAACTTCGGAATCGACGGGGCAAGGCTGGGCGATCGTCGCCTGCGGGCTCGATATACGATGACGATCGCCGGAGACGACGGATCCGCGATGGTAGTGGACGAGACCCTGGATTCCGGCTCTGGAGATCTGTGGATGAGGCGGGCGGTTTCGCTTGGCGCCTATGCCTACGAGCATGTTCAGGTGTGCATCGCCACCGAGATCGAGGATGGCGCGGACGATCTTCTCGAACTCGCAGTGTGGGCCAACCCGGTCATCAAGTCGAAGTCAATGCGTCCGCCGAGCCTGCGGCCCGTCAATCAGATCACGGAGCAAGAGCGCCGCTTGCGCGAACAGCAGCTCAAGGCGCTCGGCTACGTGAACTGATCACTCGATCACTCGATCACTCGATTACTGATCACTGATCACTGGCTCTCCTCCACGTAGCCCAGCGCCTTCAGCATCTCCTGGTCCGCAAGGGGCGCCTCGGTCATGCTCCTGGTTCCGGCGAGCGAGGGAGGAACCGCCAGCCGTTGCGTCAGGAGCCGGCCGAGGCCGACGAGCGTCGAGAGGTTCTCGAATCCGACGTTATGGTGCTCGCCGGGATCCGACGCCAGATCGTAGAGCTGGGCCTGGCCGGAGGTGGTGAGGACCAGCTTCCATCGCGGCGTTCGCAGGGCGCGCAACGGATAGTGGTGGGCGGTGCGGACGACGATGTTGCGCGCATCGGTCGCGGTACCGGGTTGCAGGAGGTTGGCGCCGTCGAGGGTGGTCGTGGGTTGCACCGATGCGGCGGCCAGCAGCGTTGGCGTGAGGTCAGCCAGCGTCGCAAAACGGTCGAGATCGACATCGTTGGGATGGCGCCCTCCCGGCAGACGCAGGATGAAAGGCACTCGAAGCATCTCGTCGAACACCGTGTTGTTGTGCAGCATCCGCCGGTGCTCGAAGAACGCTTCGCCATGATCGGAGGTCACCAGCACCACCGTGTCTTTCCAGCGTTCCCGGCCTCTGAGAGTGTCGAGCACGCGCGCTACCGAGGCGTCCACAGCCCGCAGATTTCCATCGTACAGGGCGATGATCTGGGCCAGATCCGCGTCATCGGCCGCACGAATTGCCTTGTCGATCCGGCGCAGGGTGCGCGGAGTACCGTCGCACCAACCGTCGTAGGTCGGATCGGTGAACAGATCAAACTCCGACGCCGGTTCATAGGGGGCGTGCGGCGGCACGAAATGGAGCTGGAGGTGCAGAGGTTTGGAGTCGTCGAACCCGTTGAGCCACTCAAGGACCCTCTGAGTGAGATACTCGGGCGTTCTCGATACCGTCCTCGGTACCTCGGTCCATAGCTCGAAGAACTGGTCGTATCCCTGGTCGTCCCCGATTGCCCTCGAGTTGTTCGCATTGGCGCTGAAGCAGGCCGTCGCATAGCCCGCCTCCCGGAGATACTCCGCAAGTGTTCTTGCCTCGTCGGGAAGGGTTGAATCATCTTCGGTCACCTGGTGGTTGAGATAGGAGAGCCCGGTGATCATTGTCGGCACTGAGCGCCGGGTGTTCGGCACCAGCGCGAAGACGTTCGTGAAGACCAGGGATTCCTCGCTCATGTGGTCGATGTTGGGAGTTGTCGGCCGATCGTAGCCGTAGCACGAAAAGTGGTCCGGCCGCGCGGCATCGAGGGTGATGAGCACGATGTCGGGCGGCCGGCCAGGCCGAGTCCCGGCCTCTGGGTCGGATCGTTCGGCCGTGGATGGCGGTCTGGTGGTCGGCCGAGGTCGGCCGATCTCGATCACCGATCCCGCGGGCCCCGGCCGAGTTTCGAACGAGAGAACGCAGTCTTCGCCGGCAAATTCATCGATCGGTACCTCGGCGGTGAATGCCCTGTCGCCGCTACCCTCACAGAGCTCGGCGGTTGAGAGCGTCGTCGAGCTGTGTTCACCGGTTGTCAGCCCCTGCACATCCAGGATGAGCCGGGCCTCCCGGCAGTCGAGGCCGGGCGGCGCTGCAACCTCGATCTCGATAGCGTGAGCTTTTGCGGGCAAGCGCACCGGCATCACAAGAGTTCCGGCCTCGCGCACGACAAATCGATTACGCGTCTGGTCGAAGACCTGAACCGGATGTTGAATGGGAGAGGCGAGATCGTTTCTGGCGATCCACCGGCGCGCCTCTGCGATCAGCCCCTGTGGCGGGGGCGCGGCGGCCAACTCGATCTCCTGGACACGAACGGCGAAGTGCGGTTGGATCTTCTGCCGATGCGGCGCCTCGAGCGGCGCCCGAAAAGTGAACGAAAACTCGAAGTTGTTGACCCCGGCCCGAAGCGCGCCCGAAGGGATTTCGATGCCGATGGTCGTCCACCTGTATGGGATCTCGGCCGAGGCAAGCCGCCTGCCGTTGAGCCGCACCTTCATCTTCTGAACCCGATCCTTCTTTTGGTCGCGGACCGCCTTGATCCGGAGCACGAGATGAGTCCAGTGGGGGTTATCGACGAAGAAATCCAGATCGGCTCGGTTGGCCCATACCGCGACACCACGCTGGGTCGGTTCTCTCCATCCGTACCCGAGACTGCAGGGCTGCAGCGGGAGAGCCCACAGGTCATTCATTTCAACGCGGTCGAATCCGATGGTGAAGTTACAGCGGAGTCGCTCGCGATCGAAGTGGTCGCGGGCGATGAAGTAGTGGACAGGCGCCTGGAGATCGACTGTGGGGAAGGTCCTGTCGGAGCGAAAATACATCACCGCTGCCACGACAATGCAGCAGGCGATGAGCAACAATAAAGCTACATATCTTCGACGCATATCCTCGTATCCTTGGATGTACTCGCGCGCGCCGAGTATACGATGCGCCGGATCGGGTAACCTCCGAGCGATCAAGGCATAGATGCTGATGACGAAAGCGAGGTGTGGAATGAAAAGGTTGGCTTTAGCGGCGGCGCTCATCGGTCTCGTGGTGACGATCCCGGCTGAGGCCCAGCGTCCGAAACCTGAAGTGGTGGCGACGGTGGGCGGGGATGATGTCTACCGGGTGCTGCCGGTGGGGGCGATCCCGGCGATCGACGATCCGACCTTTGTCTCCGGCGCGGCCGCAAACACTCAGATGAGTGCAGGGGAGCCCGTGCTCGGGGTCGTCCTCGATGGTGAGGCCCGCGCCTACTCGCTGTGGCAGCTCGATGCGCACGAGATCGTCAACGACGAGATCAAGGGCACGGCGATCGCCGCCACCTGGTGACCCCTCTGCCACACGGGCGTGGTCTACGCCCGCACGCTGGGTGGGAAAACCTACACCTTCCAGGTCTCGGGCAAGCTGTGGCGCAACAGCCTCATCATGGAGGACCGCGAGACCGGTTCCTCGTGGAGCCACGTCACCGGCCGCGCCATCGACGGCAAGGCCAAGGGCGCACAGCTCGAAAAGCTGGAGGCGATCGAAACCACATGGGCGCTCTGGTATGAGGCGCATCCGGAGACCACGGTCCTCGAAAAATCGGATGAAGTGAAGGCATCCCACTACCAGGATTACTTCGATGACCCCCAACGAATGGGTCTGTTCCGCGCCCAGTGGTTGAATGAAAAGATGCCCGGCAAGACCCTGGTCTACGGAATGGCGATCGGTGCTCACGCGGTTGCGGTGACCGATGCGGCGTTGGTGGGCGGAAAAATCGTTCAGGTTGATCTTGGAGGCACGCCGGTGGTAGTGTCCCGGGCTGCCGACGGCGGCGTGCGCGCATTTATTGCCCAAGCCGGAGGGCAGGAGCGCGAGGCGCTGGCGGTGACCCCGGTCTACTGGTTCGCCTGGTCGAATTTCTATCCGAACACCCAGGTCATCGACAAATAGCCAGCGACTTCGAAAACTCCCGATTATTTGAGGCGCTTCCGACAGTCCGCGCGAACCGTCTTTCGAAGCGCTTCCCGAGAGGATGCCAGGCACGCCGATTCGCGGCGAATCGGGATGCCAGGCACCTCCAGTGGGCGGGCCCTTGCTTCACACATTACGCTTGAGACAGTGTGAGGACGAATGTGGCGCCTGGGTTAGCTTTGTCGGTGAGTTCGAGCTCTCCGCCCTGCGCTTGCGCGAGGCTGCGGGCGAGGGCGAGGCCGAGACCGAGACCGGGGACGCCGTCGGCGTCGTCCGGGCGATCGAAGGGTCGGAACAATCGCCGCCGCTGGTGGCGCGGAATTCCTGGACCGTTATCCGACACCTCGACCCTCAGTACATCGTCGCCGGCCGTGACCCCTACCTCGACCCGGCGCTCGGCCGCTGCACGAGTGTGCTTTTCGGCGTTGTCGAGCAGGTTGTCGAGGATCTGGCAGAGGGCGTCGTCATCGAACAGAGCCGGCGGCAGCGCGGATGGGATCGAAACCTCGAGTTTCAGACCGGCATTCTCGAGACCGCGGCGCACACGCGCAACACATCGATCGACGGCGCGGCCGAGGTCGCCGGGCCGGGCGACGGCGTGGAGGGCGCCGCGTTCGAGGCGCGCAAGGTCGAGCATGTTGCTCACGACCCGCCCCAACCGCTCGGCTTCGGTGGCCACCGTCGCGGCATAGCTCGCACGGTGTTCGGGATCACCCAGGTCTTCGGCAAGCATTTCGGCGTGCAGCAGAAGACCGGACAGCGGGGTCTTGAGCTCGTGTGCTGCCGCGGCAGCGAAGCGGGCGCGCTGTCTGGCGAGTCGGTCCATCTGGAAGAGAATCCACACCACCGCCCCGGCGGCCAGAAAGACCGCCGCGGCGGTGAAGGCAAAGGTGCGGCGGAATCGGAGCACCTCGGCGCGGCCGAGCGCAGCCGCTGACGCCAGCGCGGGACCCGGATCGGTCTCCAACAACCAGCCGGTGTCGGCCACGATCGCGGTCACCGTGGTGGAGGACGACGGCGGAGCGGGCGAGAACTCGACGGGGAGGGCGCCGGCGCCGAGCCACCCGATCACGGCTTCCGGGGCGACGGCGAATCCCTGAAGCAGCATGCCGGTTGGGGTGTGGACCTCGCGCAGGGCGGCGAGTGCCGGCCCGCTGCCAAGAACGAGAGTGTGCCAGTGGAGTGGGAGAATCCGGATGACCACCCGGCCGAGGTCTCCCAGCGGGATGGGGTTGGCTGTCTCATCCTGGCGTCCGGTGATGGAGGCGTAGACGCTGTCGGCGCGGAGGATCTGCTCCCATTCGGATCCGGTCAACGTGAGCAAGCGTTCTTCGTCGGCGACGCCTATCGCGTGGCCGGGTTCCTCGCCGAGCACCAGGGCATGCTGGAGCTCGCCGAGGATGGAACAAAAGGCGGCGAGGTCCGCGTCGCTGGTGAGCTCGGGAAAACGCTCGCTCACCGCCGGCAGGGTGACAAGTCCGCTCTCGTCGATCTGGAAGTGCGCCCACACCAGCGGGTCGGGGCTTCCCGACGCCAGCGGCGACGGCGTCACCGCCAGCCCCTGGGCGGCGCCGCGAGGGTCGTGGTACAGGGTCTGGTAGTGGAAGAACGGACGGATCGCCTCCTGGCGGCGCAGGTCTTCGAGGCGGGCGCCGAGACGTGCTGCCCCGTTCTCCACTTCCTCTCGTATTTCCCGTGCGGCCGCGGCTTCGATCGCCCGTGACCTGCGCGTTGCATCGCGCGAGCCGGTCACGAACCACGCGACGGTGGGGAGGAGCACCGCAATCCCGATCAGGGTAGCCGCCACCTTGGTTCGCCGGTGGAGTCTCATCGCCCGCCCCACGAGTATCCAGCGCCCGTCACCGTGAGCACAATTCGCGGATCCGCGGGATCGCGCTCGATCTTCTGACGGAGGTTGGCGATTGTCATGTCCACGGTGCGGGTCTGCAAATCGCCGGATGTTCCCCAGATCCGTTCCAGCAACTCAGACCGCGATACTGCCCGCGCACGGTGGAGGTAGAGCCAGCGCAGGATGCCGGTTTCGCGCGGGGTGAGGCTCGCTATCTCACCGTCCCGGTCAGCCTCGAGGCGGCCAAGATCGATCACGCATCCGTCAACCTCGAGGATTTCGGGCTCGGTCGGGAGCGCAGTTGTACGGCGACCGAATGCCTTGATCCGTGCGAGCAGCTCACGTACCGCGAACGGTTTGGTCAGATAGTCATCGGCGCCCGCTTCGAGCCCGGCGACCCTGTCGTCTTCGGATCCGCGAGCGGTGAGCATCAGAATGTGCATCGATGGTCGCGCCCGTCGTAGGCGACGGCAGACCTCGATGCCGTCGAGATCCGGCAGCATCAGATCGAGGAGCACGAGGTCGAACGCCTCTCGGGTGCCGCAGTCGACCGCAGATCTCCCGTCCTCCAGGGCGACGACATCATTCCCCGCCGCGCAGAGAAGGTCGGTGAGACCCTCGCGCAGAATTCGTTCGTCCTCGACGATGAGAATTCGCATGCCCCAGGATAACGGGTCTCACCCATCCTCGAAGTCAGGCTTTTGTAAAATGGCTCCTGCGGTGGGTGGTAGAATCGGCCGCGGCGAGGATCGACTTTTTTGAGAAAAGGGGAGTGTGATGAAGAAAACGGCGACCTGCGCAATGGTGATCGTGGCTCTCATCGTGACAGTCGGGTGTGGGAGCACGAAGGTCTACAACACCGACAAGACGGTGATCTACAAGGGCAGCATGTACAACATCTCCAACGTGACGCACTTCTCGTCCAAGATCGAGGCGAAAACCTCTGCGGGTGACACCGTGAATCTTGCCGGTTATGACAAGACTCGCTTCGAAGCCTTCGTGGCCAAGGAGGGGACGGTCATGGTTCAGTCCCTGATCATCATGGACGATCAGACGATCGCCTATCAGAGCGCCACACCCAAGAAGTACTCCGAGTTCGACAAGATGAGGAAGAGCCTCGCCTCCGCCATGGACCAGATCGCGAATTTCATGAAGAAGAAGAAAACGACTCAGCTCAATCTCAAGTAATAATCGAGACTGTGGCCGATGGCTGAAGATCAGAAATGCTGTGCTCGTAGCAAATGACTATCAGCCATCGGTCGGCTTGCTGAGAGAATCTGTTTGGCCAGCGATTCACAATTCGTAATCATTCCGAGTTAAACTAAGAGCGGCATGACCGTTCGGAACCACGATCCTGACGGGGGCCGGTCTGACGAGACCGGAACCCGAGAACAGCCCGCCGCGACTGCTGCCGGCGAGCCGCTGACGCGCGTCTTCGAAAACCCGGTACCGGACTGGGATCGCTACACCATCGTCGATTTTCTCGGCGAGGGCGCCATGGGGCTCGTCTACCGCGCGGTCGACCCCAGCCTCGGCCGCCACCTTGCAATCAAGTTCATCAACTCGGATGATCCCGATCAGAAGAGGAGGTTTCAACGCGAGGCCCGGGCCCAAGCGCAGATCGAGCATGATCACGTGTGCCGGGTGTACGAGGTGGGCGAGGTCGGGGGGCGGGCATACATCGCGATGCAGCTCATCGACGGGAGATCGCTGCATGAGGTGGCTTCAGATCTCACCCTGGATGAGCGGGTCGTGGTGATGGAGCAGGTCGCAGAAGCGGTCCAGGCCGCTCACTCGATGGGGGTGATCCACCGCGACATCAAGCCAGGAAACATCATGGTCGAGAGCAAGGATGGCGAAGGCCTGCACGCCTATGTTCTCGATTTCGGGATCGCGCGCGAAGTCGGATCGCCCGGTATGACGCTCGCTGGAATGGTCGTCGGCACCCCGGCCTACATGGCGCCGGAGCAGGTTCAGGGAGATCCCGGACTGATCGACCGCCGGGTCGACGTATATGGAATAGGTGCCACGCTGTATGACCTGATCGCAGGCGAGGCGCCGTTTTCCGGCACGACGCGGATCGAGACCCTGATGCAGGTCGTCTCCGACGAACCGAGACCCCTGCGTCAACGCGACGGGCGGGTTCCGGCAGACCTCGAGACCATCGTCTCGACCTGTCTCGAAAAGGACCCACAGCGGCGCTATGCCAGCGCACGAGCGCTTGCCGAGGATCTCCAACACTATTTGGACGGTGAGCCGATTTCCGCGCGACCGGCAAGCCGCTTCTATCGTTTCGGCAAGTATGTGCGCAGGCACCGGGCGCTGACCACGGTCGTAGGGGTGGCGGCATTCGCCGTATTTATCCTCAGCGCTGCGCTGGTCGGCCAGCACTTTCACGCTCGGCGCGAGCAAGCAGCCGCGCAGCGGTTCGGACAGGAGTTGGAGCGTATCGAAGGCGTGCTGCGCCACGTTCATATGCTCCCCCTCCACGATGTGGCGCCGACCGAAGAGATGATCCGAAAGCGAATGGCCACGATCGAGACGTCGATGCAGGAGATGGGAGAGGTGGGCATAGGTCCCGGCGCGTTTGCGCTTGGTGTTGGGCACCTGATTCTGGGAGAGCCGGAGAAGGCGCGAGATCGGTTGCAATCGGCCTGGGACTCGGGCTATCGCTCGCCGGAGCTGGCCAGCGCCCTCGGTCACGCGTTAGGTGAGATGTACCTCGAGGCGACCGACGCGGCGGAACGCATCCGCAATCGCGAGCTCAGGGCGGCACGAATGCAGGAGCTTGATGAGACCCTGCGGCAGCCGGCGCTCGACTTCCTGGGCCGCGGTCGGGCGGCGTCGGACGAGGTCGACCTCCGCCACGGCGCCATCCAGGCGCTGCTCGAAGGTCGGTTCGACGACGCCCTGGAGGCAGCAAGAGCCTCGTATGAACGCCACCCTTGGCGCTACGAGTCCATGCGGCTGGAGGCTGAAATCCTGGTGTCGCGGGGAAAAGCGCAGGAGGAGCACGGACAGATCGAGGCTGCCCGCTCTGACTATCTTGCGGCCGGTGAGGTCTATTCTCGGGCGCTCGACATCGGGCGTAGCGACGCCGGTCTCTACCGCGGTGACGCCGCGCGATTGGTCCGGCTCTTCAACCTCGAGCAGGAGAACGGGACGCTGCGCGAGGATCTCTTCGCCAAAGCGCTGGAGATGGCGGACACCGCCGACATTGCCCGTCCCGGAGATCCACGGCCCGCCAACCTGCGGTCGAAGCTGTATTGGATGCGCGGGGGCTTCGAGCTGCATCACGGCGGGGATCCGACCGCCTCATTGCAGGAGGCCGTGCTGTTGGCCGAACGGGCGGCCGAGCTCGGGCCCGAGGATCCGCAGGCTCAGATCAATCTCGGCATGATCTATCGTCTCGAGGGGAGCTACGCGCGCCGCCGGGGAAAGGACCCGAGACCGTTGCTCGGCAGCGCCGTGGCTGCGGGCGAGCGGGCCATCGCCATCGATCCCGACTCGGCGGTTGCCTGGCTCAACCTCGGCACCGCCGAGTACCTGGCTGCGGAGTACGAGTTGGCCTCAGGTCTCGACCCCATGGAGTCGCTCGACAGGGCGGCAAAAGCGTACGGCGAGAGCATCCGTGTCCGGCCGACCTTTGCCGCACACTCGAACGCCGGCCTCGTGCATTGGCAGCGGGCCGAGTACCAGCGATCGCGCGGTCAGGATTCCGCCGATAGCCTCGATGCGGCGGAGGCCTGTTTCTCGCGCGCGATCGAGCTCAACCCGTCTCAGGGATCGGTGCGCTCCAACCGCGGGTTGATATTGCTCGAGCGTGCCGAGGTCGAGGCGGAGCGCGGGGGTGATCCGACACTCTGGCTGGAGCGTTCGCTGGCCGCACTCGAGCGCGCGGTGGAACTCATGCCCGATCTCGCGGCTGCGCACAACAACCTCGGCAACGCCCACAAGACGCAGGCGGTCGTGGAGATGAGCTCGGGCCACGATCCGCGCCCCAGCCTAGAGCGGGCGGTCGCCGCTTACCGCCGGGCGATCGAGATCGACCCGAACCTTGCGTACCAGTACAACAACCTCGGTTTCGCCTGGGAGCTGCGCGCTGAGTATGAATCCCTCATCGATGGCGACCCTCTCTCGGCCCTGCGCGAGGCGCGCGCCAAGCTGCGCCGGGCGCTTGCGCTGGATCCGTCGTTGGCGTTTGCCCACCACAACCTCGCCCTGTGCTGCCACACCGAGGGGCGGTACCTGGTTGATCACGGTCGGGACCCATCGGCGGTACTCGAGAGGGGACGGCGCGAGGCGCGTGCCGCGGTTGCCGACAACAAAGAGCTGTGGGACCTCCAACTGATGGAGGGGCAGCTGGATCTGATCGCGGCCGAATGGGCGCTCCGGCACGGTGGTCCAGCGGACTATTTCCTCACCCGGTTCGGGCGTCGTCTCGCCGTAGCCGAGGAACTCAATCCGACGGCGCCCGGTGTCTACCTCGAGCGCGCCCGTTCGGCGCTCCTCCGCGCGCGTTGGGAAATGGACCGTGACGGCGATCCGGCCGAGGTCATCGCCTCAGGTCTTCTCGCGGCCGATCGGGGCCTCGAGATCGACCGGACCGATGCCGAGTTCTTCCTCGTCAAGGGTCGATTGCTCCTGATCGAGGCGCGTGCGGCCGGCGACGCACCCTCGCGGAACGAGGCTGCCGACCGTGCGGTCGTGGCGCTGGAAGCAGCGGAGAGCTTTAATCCGCTATACGAGAAAACCTGCAAGCCCCTGATCGCGGA
>Ga0164313_10001918_pt1 | contig 18648 bp, 18 predicted proteins | sample GuaBasSedimGuay4_FD_113735 | JGI IMG/M metagenome (GOLD analysis project Ga0164313, IMG submission 113735) | Subseafloor sediment microbial communities from Guaymas Basin, Gulf of California, Mexico - Guay4, Core 4569-4, 0-3 cm | ecosystem: Environmental > Aquatic > Marine > Hydrothermal vents...
ATTGGGTAGGGGAAATATTGGTAGCTTGCAGAGCCACCTTTAACCATGCACTAAAACCGGCATCCTGAATGGTTGCCGCGCTCAGGTTTATAAATAGTTTTGTCTGGGGGTGTCGAACAAGTTTATCCGTTAGTGCCTTAACTGCCTCAAGAATGACCCAGCGGTCTATATCGATGGCTACTTTTGTTTTAAAAACTCTTTCGATAATGTCACTGGGCACGTCATCAGGATATTCTTCGGTTTTGGGCCTCATCAACACTTCGTAATATTCGGCGATGTCTCCCTTTAATGCGGCTATGGGTTGAAACGCTATGCCAATACCGCGATTTGCCAGCAGTGACTGCGCGAACTCAATAATTTGTTGCTCGCTTTTAATCTTGTAATCTGGCCTGCTTTCGCAACAGTAAACACGCGGTTCGCTACCGATTTGTCCGAGTCCCTGGGGACCTTCAGCTAAAGCCTGCTCACATTGATTGATGCATTCCAGGGGCGATTCTACTGCATCGTTAAGAATAGCCACGGCTATAGTTAATGACAATGCAACACTTTCGTTTCCAGCAGAAAACGTTTTAGTGGCTATATTACGACACAAGTTCTCGGCATATTCACGTCCTTCGTCCAGGGTATCTATATCGAGAAGCATAACAAAGGTATCTTCATTATATCTCGCCACCATTCCTGCAGTGGGTGTTGTTTCAACCATATGGTCTAACAGGATTGCGAAAAGTTGCTCTGCAGAGGCTGGTCCTGACGACTGTCGAAATTCATTGAATTGATCTACACGAATATATAAAGCCAGTGATTGCTGTTCTGTCCGTCCGGCTTTGAGTATGGCTTTGCTCAACCCATCTAATACTCGTTTGGGCTGAATGAATGACAGTGCTTCGGGCCCCATGTTTTGGCGTCGCTCGGCGTGGGGTGGCGATAACTGCTCTTTTGGTACCAGAAATTGCAAAGCTGGGTGGCCCTGGTAGAGCACTTGTGCAATGTTAAGTGTGGCGTGGACCTGGCCATTATCGGGTTTTATGCCGTCGATATCGATAGCAGCGCTCGCTACTGATTCTTCAAGGGATAGTGGCTTCAAATAAGGTTTAAGCCCCGCCTGCGATGACTCGGCGATAGTATCGATCACGGGAAGTAAGACCATGTCATCCGGCTCCTCATAACCGAATAACCGGGCGTATTCCTCATTCATATAGACAAAAGTGCCGTCCTGAACAATCGCTATAGCATGACTCGAGCCGTCAATAAGACTTTCGTAGCGTGATTCCGATTCAAGATATCTTTTTTTCCAGTATTCCTGTTTGCTGCGTTGTTTAAAGTTAGCGAGGCTGGCGGTAACAGCTAACAGAAAATACTGATCCTCATCCATCTTCAATACATAATCAGCGCCGATTCTCATTCCCTCAACGGTCGCGGTTGGGTCTGAGTCTGATGTAATGATAATAGTCGGTATGTCTAGCTGAAGTTTTTTAATTTGCGACATGAAATCGCGAGCTTTAACCGTTTGGGATTCGTACTCCACCAGCGCCAGATCCCAGCGCTGTTGTTTTAGCAGCTTGACCAGATCACCTGGGGTTTCAACGACCGTACTATGAACCGTATAGGAGGCGTTTCTCAACAAATTTATCAGTCGATTGGCATCGTCAATATTCTCATACACAACCAACAGATTAATTTCACCATCAACTAGCATTACTGATATAGCCTCTGATGAAGCCTGGGCGAAGCTGAACGAGATCCAGGTCTATTTGCTTGGCACCACCATTTATAGATAACTGACTGATATTGGGTTTGTTTTTCCTCGCTGCACAGGTATTATCTATACAGGCATTGTCTACAAAGGTAACGGATAATCTGAACGCAGGATACGTGTTCATGGCTTAATCCGAAACTCCCTGATGACTTGTGTTTGTCTATTGGTCTATTGGTCTATTGGTCTGTTTGTGTGTCTGTTGGCCAGCCGCGCTTCTGCTTTGTAGCCCTTGTATTAGCGCATCATGGTTTGATCACTGCCAGGATAATCACCGGGATTATTGCTTGTCCCGACCAGATGTCAGCTATTATAAGGGCGAACAGGACTAAATAGTAAAAATGTTCCTGTATTAGTGACTTCGTTACATTTATTTAGGGACTTTCTCTAGTTATTTTGCCACAGGAATATGCATTACGTGGCAACAGAGGGAGCCCAGGAAGCTATCATTTTCTGCAAGAACAGACATATGCCCTAAAGCCCTGTTGGCGGCTGAAAGCGATATTATCTTGCATGCAAAAGTCTCAGGATGACCTGGGTCTTGCGATATTCTCTGTTAATCGCCCACGATCCGTCCACATTACCTGGCTATGCGCGCCTGGCTGGTAAATTATGTGCGCCTGGCTGGTAAATAAAGACCGACAGTTTATACAGTATGTTAAGCAGGTGATTTAGATGGGTAAATTAGACAGGTAGCTTAGAAGCAGCTCCAGGCTTTTCAATAACGATTCTGGGTACCAGGTAGCCGGGTAGACGCGCCAGCATTTGTTGTTGCAACTCTTTTACTTTTTCATCTTTGACAGCAAAGTGCTCGGCACCCTGCACCGCATCAAGAACATGAAGATAGTAGGGGAGGATGCCGGTTTCATACAGCTTCTCGCTAAGTGATATCAGCGTATCTGCCCGCGCATTGACCCCATTTAACAACACGGTTTGATTGAGTACGTCGATGCCGGCTGATTTCAGTCGAGCTACCGCTTCCTGAACGTCATTGCCTAGCTCGTTGGGGTGATTGATATGCAAAACCACAATACTTTGTAAGCGGGTTTCGGTGAGCCACTTAACGCAGTCAGCAGTAATGCGTGAAGGGATGACAACTGGCAAGCGCGTATGCACGCGAAGACGTTTGACATGGGCAATGGATGCAATTTGTTCAGTCAGCCAGCGTAAATGCTGGTCATTGGCAGCCAGGGGGTCACCACCGCTAAAAATCACCTCATTAATCGATGGATTCATAGCGATATAGTCCAGCGGCCGCTGCCATTGTTGTCGCCCCGGGTTATTATTCTGGTAGGGAAAATGGCGCCTGAAACAGTAGCGACAATGGATCGCGCAGGCTGGACTCACCACCAGCAGCACGCGCCCATGGTATTTATGAATAAGTCCGGGCATGGGGTTTGCCATACTTTCTGCCAGGGGGTCGGTGTGGTATCCCGGCATTTCCGCTAGCTCATTACCAATAGGTAATACCTGCCTCAGTAAGGGGTCGTTGATATCGCCGCGACGAATTTTTTTCAGGTATGGATGCGGTACTTTCAGCTTGAAGTCTTTGTGGGCCGGGAGTACCGAGGCCAGCGTGGCGGTATCGAGTTCGAGTAATGCGAACAATTTACGTGGGTCGCTGATTGCCCTGGCAAGCTCATCCTGCCAGCTGATGGTTTGCACAGGGGTAGTCTGCAAAGGGGTAGCAGTGTGAGGTATCATGGCGGCCCTCAACATGACCTGTTAATTATACTATATAGAGGATAGAGGCGAGAATGGCGACATATTCTACCAATGAATTTCGTTCCGGTCTGAAGATAATGCTGGACGGCGACCCCTGCGCGATACTGGAAAATGAATTTGTAAAGCCGGGCAAAGGTCAGGCTTTTAATCGCGTGCGCATGCGCAATCTGAAAACCGGGCGAGTGTGGGAGCGAACCTTTAAGTCGGGTGAATCCCTCGAAGGTGCTGATGTCATGGATAAAGACATGCAGTATTTGTATAACGATGGTGAATACTGGCACTTTATGGAGCCTGATACCTTTGAGCAACATCAGGCCGACAAGGCAACTGTCGGTGATACCGCGTTATGGCTGCGCGAGCAGGATAACTGTGTGGTGACTCTCTATAACGGTGTACCACTGGCTATCGCGGCTGCGAACCATGTTGAATTGACGATCACTGAAACTGATCCGGGCCTGAAAGGGGATACAGCGCAGGGCGGCACCAAACCCGCGACGTTGAGTACGGGTGCTGTCGTGAAAGTGCCCCTGTTCCTTAATGAAGGGGAGGTTGTGCGTGTTGATACGCGCACCGGTGAGTACCTGAGTCGAGCCAAAGATTAGGTCTTTTAATGACTGCCATGACCAATAATTGGCGACCAGGCGCTGCTAAGCAAACGTTGCAACGGCGTGCGCGCCTGTTGGCCGATATCCGCGCTTTTTTTTTGCGAGGAAAGTGCTTGAAGTAGATGTGCCAGTGCTTGGTTTGAGGGGGGTGACTGACGTCCACATCGACCTCCTCCGTGTGGCTGAACCCCACCCTGCTTATCTGCAGAGTTCTCCCGAATATTTTATGAAACGCCTGTTGGCTGCTGGATCCGGTTCGATCTATTGCCTCGGTAAGGCATTTCGTGCCGGAGAGCTTGGCAAGCGTCATAGTCCAGAATTTACCATGCTCGAATGGTATCGGGTTGGTTGGGATGAGCACCGTCTTATGGATGAGGTGTTCGATTTGCTTACTGATGTGGGATTGGCAAAAGAGCAAGCAAAGTGCTCAGCATATAGTTACCGACACATCTTCGAGGAAAAAACCGGCATCGATCCGCTGGTTTGCGAAATTTTGTCCCTGCAACGCCTGGCCAGTGAGGTGGCTAACCGCGATTTTAGCGGTGAACATCGCAGCGTTTGTCTGGATCTGATTTTCAGCTTGCTGGTGGAGCCCACCTTGCCCGGAGGGGTCGTATTTGTACACGATTACCCGGCCTGTCAGGCGGCACTTGCAGAGATCAAAGTAGATGCAGACGGAGTGGCAATCGCGCGCCGCTTTGAGATTTTCTGCGATGGTATCGAACTCGGCAACGGCTATTATGAATTGACCGATGCCAGGGAACTGCGCGAACGCTTTTCAGCAGACAATACCCAGCGGCAGAAAATGGGTAAGGAGCTCGTTGATGCAGATGAAAAACTGTTAGCGGCAATGGCTGCGGGTTTGCCCTCCTGTGCTGGTGTTGCTCTGGGCGTGGATCGTCTGCTAATGAACATACTCGGAGCGCAACATATCCGTGAAGTATTGTCCTTTACAGACGATTTTGCGAACTATATTTGCGGGAAATAGTGTTGACCGATAATGTTCCTTCTCTGGTGCTCCTTGCCGTAGGTTGCGAGGCTTTATCTCAGCCATAGGCTTTTAATCGTAACCATAGGCTTTTAATCAGAACCACAACCTTCCAGACCGTGATCCATTTTTTCAGCCGGATCATCGTTACTGGTAGTCCCTACCACCTTGCCAGGTACCCCGGCGACGATTGAATGGGGTGGTACATCCTTGAGAACCACACTGGCTGCAGTCACTTTAGAGCCTTCGCCAATTTCAATATTGCCGAGTATGGTTGCGCCCGGACCTATCAACACACCGCGGCGAACCTTGGGGTGCCGGTCTTCGGTTTCCTTGCCGGTGCCTCCGAGTGTTACTGACTGAAGTATGGATACACAATCTTCGACGACTGCAGTTTCTCCAATGACCAACGATGTGGCGTGATCAAACAGGATGCCTTTGCCGATTTTGGCGGCAGGGTGAATGTCGACACCAAATACCACAGAGATTCGATTTTGTAATACCAGTGCTAGCGATTGCCGTTGGTGTTGCCATAACCAATGGGCAACCCGATAGGCTGCCAGAGCGTGAAAGCCTTTGTAGTAAAGGAATGAAGTTGAGAAATTTCGGCACGCCGAATCCCGCTCATAAATAGCAATAATGTCACACCGCACACTATCTATGATGGTTGGGTCGTCGCGAATAGCAGTATCAAATACTTCCCGTAGCATGAGCGCCGGGGTGATATTGCAGTGCAATTTGTTGGCGAGAAGAAAGCTTAATGCCGACGCAATATCGTTATGGTTGAGAATAGTGGCATGTAGAAAACCCGCCAATAAGGGTTCTTCGCGGGCGGTAACAGCGACTTCCTCCAGCACTTGTTGCCATAGGGACTCATTACAGGGGTTGATCAAGGTATCCATGACTGGATTATCTCCTCCTACCGATTAATTTTCCAGAGGTGTACGTGCCACGGCACAAATTTTCACTTGCGCGGCACCATTGTTGATGAGTAATTTGGCGATAGCCTCTACAGTACTACCGGTAGTGACCACATCATCAATGATGACAATAGATTTGTCTTTGATCAGTTGTTGTGTGCTAGCAGCATTGATGGCAAATGAGTTGCTCAGGTTGCTTTGCCGTTGTCGACGGTTAAGGCCTTGCTGCGCGTGCGTGTGACCAGTTCTTTGAACTACACCACTGCTGACAGGAATATCCAGTATGTTTCCCACCGTGACAGCTAGTTCTCTGGCCTGATTAAAACCGCGATTTAGTTGTCGTCGCCAGTGCAGAGGTACGGGCACGATCATATCTACCTTGCCAATGTTACGTTCACCAATATATTGCGCGAGCAAGCGGGCAAGAACCTGGCCAGCGGCCAGATCGCCACTAAATTTGAAACGCCACAATAGATGGTCGACAGGGGGTTGATATGTGTAAGGGATATGCGTCTGGGAGTAGGCCGGAGTCTGTTTTAAACAGGCCCCGCAGAGGCTAAGTGCGGGCGCGGTATCGATATTAATGCTGGAACCTGAGCCGGCTGCGATACTGGTTAGCGACACACAACACACTTTGCAATGATGGCCAATGCGGGGCAAATGATCTTCACATACGCGACACAGGTCGAATGCCCGTCCAGACGCGGTATTGCACAGCACACAATGGCCCCGTAAAAAAGTATAGTTCAGGAACTTCAAAAGTTGGTGCATTGGGGGTCTTCCCTGGAATTGCCAACACATTCTCGATGCATCATGGCACATCATGAGGAAGTGCTGGTTATAAATGGCTGTTAACCCTGATTGCTTATTTAGGTTGACAGCGCCGCCGCCGCCATTATTATTACCGAGCTTTGTGCGTCGCGCTAGCGATAAACTATATCGACCGAGAATAGCACTATGGTTTCAACAGTACCTTTAACAACAGTGTCTTCAACAACAGTACCTTCAACAATCCGCCACGAATGGACTGCCCAGCAAGTGCTATCTTTATTCAGGCAACCCTTCAACGATTTGTTGTTCGAGGCTCAATCGACGCACCGTGAATATTTCGACCCGAATCGGGTTCAGATAAGTACTTTGCTATCAATTAAGACCGGCGCGTGTCCGGAAGATTGTAAATATTGTCCGCAAAGTGGTATCTACAATACCGGCCTCGAGAAAGAAAAACTGCTTGAAATAGACAAGGTCATCAGCGAAGCGCAGGCAGCGAAAGATAGCGGTGCCACGCGTTTTTGCATGGGTGCAGCGTGGCGCTCGCCGGCTGCCAAAGATATGCCCTGTGTCCTGAATATGGTCAAAGAAGTAAAAGCACTGGGTATGGAAACCTGTATGACGTTGGGTATGTTGACTGACGTCCAGGCCCAGGATCTGGCTGACGCTGGTCTTGATTACTACAACCATAATCTCGATACCTCACCGGAATATTATGGCGAGATTATTACTACACGGAGCTATCAGGATCGGCTCGATACACTGGAAAATGTACGTGGTGCCGGCATGAAGGTGTGTTGCGGTGGCATCGTCGGTATGGGTGAATCGGTAATGGATCGGGTCGGTTTGCTGGTGCAACTGGCTAACCTGGCGGAGCATCCTGAGTCAGTGCCCATCAATATGCTGGTGAAGGTAGCCGGTACACCCCTTGAAAATGAGCAAGACCTCGATCCTTTTGAGTTTATTCGCACCATTGCTGTAGCCCGCATTATCATGCCTGCATCCCATGTGAGGTTGTCGGCGGGCCGGGAAGACATGAACGAGGAAATGCAGGCGCTGGCATTTCATGCCGGGGCTAACTCCATTTTCTATGGTGAAAAGCTGCTCACTACCCCTAATCCCGTGGCCAATAAAGATATGCAATTATTCGATCGTCTGGGTATTAAGCCGGAGGAGCATCACGCTCACCCAGAGCAGGAAGAGGAAATGCAGGCTGCGGTCACTAAAGCTGCTAGCGATAAATATTTCTACGATGCAGCAAGTTCGTAGCACCAGGTCAGTACTCTCGACTGTCTATTGGTAAGGGCCAGACACTGTGGTCTCACCTGATCGGGAGTTACTGGCAGCGCTGAATACTCGGCGAGAGAATAGTCTTTATCGTTATCGCAAGACTTTGCAATCAGCGCAGGGCCCCAGGGTAAAGGTTGATGGCCGTGCCTGCATCGGTTTTAGCAGTAACGATTATCTTGGCCTGGCCAATCATCCCGCGCTGATTTCAGCATTCAATGAGGCAGCAAATAAATACGGTGTTGGCAGTGGTGCTTCACACCTGGTCAGTGGGCATTCCTGTCTTCACCAGGCTCTCGAAGAAGATTTGGCTGAATTCACCGGTCGCCCCCGGGCGCTACTTTTTTCAACGGGTTATATGGCCAATATGGGCATTATTCGTGCGCTCACAGATGTTGGTGATCTGGTGGTGCAGGATCGACTTAATCACGCTTCTTTGCTTGATGGCGGCTTTCTTAGCAGGGCTGAATTCCAGCGTTATCCTCACCGTGACTTGCCTGCATTGGAAAATACGCTGGCTACGGTCAGCGGGAAGCGCAAATTGTTGGTGACCGATGGCGTGTTTAGTATGGATGGTGATCTTGGCGAGTTGCCCGCACTCGCTGCTATTGCCGACTGCTATAACAGCTGGTTAATGGTCGACGACGCCCATGGCTTTGGTGTGCTGGGTGAAAACGGCCGTGGTGTTGCCGAACACTTTGATATGAGTATTGAGCAATTACCTATATTGGTGGGCACTCTCGGAAAAGCCTTCGGTACCTTTGGTGCCTTTGTTGCCGGAAGCGAGGCCTTAATAGAAACACTTATACAGTTTGGTCGCACCTATATCTATACCACCGCGTTGCCCCCAGCAGTAGCTGCGGCAACGCAGGTTGCTCTTCAATTGGTCGACGGCGAAAGCTGGCGTCGACAAAAATTGCATTCTTTGATTACACGATTTCAGCAGGGTGCCCGACACCTTGATATACCAGTACTGGAATCGATAACACCCATTCAGCCGGTAGTGATTGGCGATGACCAGAAAGTAATGCGCATCAGTGAAAGTTTGCTCGATGCTGGTTTTTGGGTAGGGGCTATCAGGCCGCCAACAGTACCAGAAGGTAGTGCGCGGCTGCGCATTACCTTGAATGCCGGACATGATGAAACTGACGTTGATACCTTACTTGAAGCTCTATGTATGGCTTTGCGAGATTACGGGTAAACACAGGTGGGGCAATGAACAAAGCCTATTTTGTGACTGGCACCGATACCGGCGTGGGCAAAACCACAGTAGCAGTTGCCTTACTGCATGCAGCGGCAGCGCGAGGTTTAACGACAGCGGCTATTAAACCGGTAGCGGCTGGTTGTGAAATGACACCTGATGGCCTGCGCAACGATGATGCCCTGCAGCTGCAGCGCGCCTGTACTCTGGATATTGACTACCAGCATGTAAACCCCGTGGCGCTGGAGCCAGCCATTGCCCCGCACTTTGTCGCGCAACAATCTGGTCTGGAGCTTCAGGCCGCGCAGCTGGCTGAACACTGCCGCTCGATTCTGGCTTTGGGTGCTGACTTCACGGTGATCGAAGGGGCCGGTGGTTGGCGGGTGCCGCTCAATAATGATGAAACATTTGCGGATATTGCCAGCGCACTGAATATCCCCGTTATTTTAGTGGTTGATATTAAACTCGGTTGCCTGAATCACGCCCTGCTCAGCGCTGAGGCTATCCGTGGCGACGGATTGTCGTTAGCGGCGTGGGTGGCCAACCGAACCATGGACAAAGGCCGGTGCCATGAGCAAATGGTCGAAGATCTACGGGCAAGGCTTGGCTGCCCACTATTGGGGGGTATACCCTATATGCAGGTAATAGACGAAACTAAATTGGCGATGTTTGTCGATATTGAGTCACTAGTAGCTAACTAGCCAGGCATTAGCATGGTAGCTGGTTGATTCCATATTCGAAAAATACTGTTCAATTGTTGAGCGGGCGCATAAACTCTGCCACCCGGAAGCAAACAGCAGCGCTCAGGCTTTGAGAAAGAACCCGCTGTGAAAGCGCCTGCTAGTCCAAAAAAGTATAGTCCAAAAAAATATAGTCCAAAAAAGATGAGATGAAAATATGACCGACTACAAAGCCCCCGTACGAGATATCAAGTTTGTCCGTGATGAAGTATTTGATTATCCTGCGTTGTGGCAAAGCTTGCCTCATTGTGAAGAGGCAAGCCCCGACCTGATCGATGCCGTTCTTGAAGCCATGGCGACTTTTTGTGAAGAAGAGCTGGCCCCGTTGAATCAATCCGGCGATGAAGAGGGTTGTACCTGGACAGAAGATGGCGTGACTACACCGCAGGGCTTTAAAGAGGCCTATAAAAAATATGCTGAGGGCGGGTGGCCTGGGCTGACCAGTCCGGAGACCCATGGTGGCCAGGCTTTGCCGCCTTCTATGGAAAGTATTCTTAATGAATTTGCGGGCAGTGCCAACTGGGCCTGGAGTATGTATCCCTTTTTGGCCAAGGGTGCCAGGGCGACGATTATTGCTCACGGTACTGAAGAGTTGGTCGAAGCATATATTCCGAAAATGGTGATGGGGGAGTGGACTGGCACCATGTGCCTGACCGAGGCCCACTGTGGTACCGACCTGGGTATGTTGCGCACTAAAGCTGAGCCAAATTCAGATGGCAGTTATGCGATCACCGGCAGCAAAATCTTTATTTCCGCCGGCGATCATGACCTGGTCGAAAACGTTGTTCATATCGTCATTGCCCGCATGCCTGATTCACCTCCGGGTACTAAGGGCATTTCGCTGTTTCTGGTGCCTAAACGTCTGCCTGACGAGCAGGGCAATTTGCAGGAGAACGGTGTCAGCTGTGGCTCTATCGAACATAAAATGGGTATACATGGGAATGCTACCTGTGTGATTAACTTTGATGGGGCGAAAGGATTTTTACTGGGCGATGTCAATCGTGGTCTGAACTGTATGTTCACCTTTATGAACACTGCGCGGGTTGGCACTGCTATTCAGGGTATCGCCCACGGTGAAATAGCCCTTCAGGGCGCAACTAAATATGCACGGGAGCGTTTGCAGATGCGCTCACTGAGTGGTCCGAAAAATCCGGATGGGCCGGCCGACCCGATTATTGTTCATCCTGATGTGCGACGTATGTTGCTGACTATTAAAGCGCTTACCGAAGGCAATCGATTATTGATTCACTATTTGTCCAGCTTCCTTGATATCACCGGTTTGAGCGAAGATGAAGATGCCCGTAAGCGCGCTGAGGATTTGTTGGGCTTGCTGACACCGATAGCCAAGGGTTTTATTACAGAGACCGGCTTTGAGTGTGCCAACCATGGCGTACAGGTATTTGGTGGCCACGGTTATATCAGCGAGTGGGGGATGGAGCAAAATGTTCGGGATTCCCGTATTGCCATGATCTACGAGGGTACCAATGGAATCCAGGCTCTCGATTTGCTGGGCCGTAAGGTGCTGGGCTCCCAGGGTAAATTGCTGGAAGGCTTTATAACTGAAATCAAAACCTGGTCTGAACAGGCCAGTGACAGCACCATTAAAGCTGAGCGCATCGGTGCTTTGGGTGAGGCGGTGGCGCAGTGGGCGCAATTGAGCCAGGAAGTGGGCATGAAAGCCATGACCAATCCTGAAGAAGTGGGCGCAGCATCTTTTGATTATTTGATGTATTCCGGATACGTAACGCTCGCCTATTTATGGCTGCGAGCAGCGGAAGTGGCAGAGGGTAAACTGAAAGCGGGTAGTTCGGAAACAGATTTCTATACCGCTAAACTGGAAACCACTCGCTTCTATTTCGATCGTATCCTGCCCCGCATTCACACGCTCGCTGCAACAATTCGAGTGGGAGCAGATTCATTAATGGCAATGGATGAACAAAGATTTGTTGTCGGTTTGGAGGTGGGCTAGTGGCAGAAAAAAATAGGCAGTTATCCGAAGAAGACATGGCGCGGGTTGAAGAGTATTTATCCTTGCCCATCCATCAGGTTGAGCGCAAGCCTTACCGACCCTGGGTGCTGTTGCTCGTCTTGTGGGTGGTGGTCGCTGCCCTGGGTGGTGTTTCGTTGTTGTTTGCCTGGATGAATGGTCTTTTATAAACCCAGCGTTGGTAAGATCAGGGCTTATAAGGTCAGAATTCCATAAAGTAAAATCGCCATTGTTTTAGTATCGGCGATTTTACTCGTTTTGCAATTACCGATAGAATCTCCCGTCCAAATTTTGATGCTGGATTAACCTGGCGCTTGATTATTTGTTTTCTCCGGTCAGTTAATTCAATCCTATGAATCTTTCAGCCCCGCAAGCATTTTGTGGTGGCACAAAACACGAGATCAATATGAGCCTTCATACCAACTACCCTGAAATCCGCGAAGCGGTCGTCAAGCTTTGCAGCCAGTACCCCGGCGAATACTGGCGTGGGCTTGACGACACCTCGACCTATCCTACCGAGTTTGTTCAGGCCCTGACTGATGCCGGCTTTCTGTCGGTATTAATTCCTGAGGAATACGGGGGTGCCGGTCTGCCTATCGAGGCGGGTTGTGTGATCCTCGAAGAGATTCATCGCAGTGGTAGTAACGCCGGTGCTTGCCATGCCCAGATGTACACTATGGGTACTCTGTTGCGCCATGGTAATGATGAGCAGAAAAGCAAATATTTACCAGGTATCGCCGACGGGTCCCTGCGCTTGCAGGCCTTTGGTGTCACCGAGCCTACCAGCGGCACCGATACCACTCGTATTCGTACCAAAGCGGTGCGCGATGGGGATGACTATATTATCAACGGCCAGAAAGTCTTTATTTCCCGTACTGAGCATTCCGATTTAATGATTTTGCTGGTGCGCACTACGCCCCGCGAAGAATGTAAAAAGCCTTCCGATGGCATGTCGGTATTTATTGTCGATATGCGTGACGCGGTGGGCAATGGGCTGACCATCAACCCGATTAAAGCCATGATTAACCACTCCACCACAGAATTGTTCTTCGACAACCTGCGGGTGCCAGCGGCCAATCGGCTGGGTGAAGAAGGTAAAGGTTTTAAATATATTCTCGACGGCATGAACGCCGAGCGGATTCTGATTGCCTCTGAGTGCATTGGCGATACGCGCTTTTTTGTAGAACGTGCTACCGCTTATGCCAACGAACGAGAAGTGTTTGGTCGGCCTATCGGTCAAAATCAGGGTATCCAGTTTCCTATCGCACGGAATTATATCGAGTTACAGGCAGCTTACTTAATGGTCTATCATGCGGCGGGCTTGTTCGATGAAGGCAAACCCTGTGGCTCAGAAGCCAATATGAGCAAGATGTTCGCCTCCGAAGCAGCCTGGCATGCAGCGGATACCTGCCTGCAGACCCACGGTGGTTTTGGCTTTACCCAGGAATACGACATTGAGCGTAAGTTCCGCGAATGTCGCCTCTACCAAACCGCGCCCATTTCCACCAACCTGATTCTCTCCCATGTGGGGATTCATGAACTGGGTATGCCTAAATCTTTTTAAGACGTCCTTCTGAACGGAGACGTTTTAAAGCATAGAGATTTTTTTTAGAGCAAAATTTATAAAGGCAACTAATTTATGACGGATATCGATTTAGATCATCTGAAACAATGGGAAGGTAAACAGGAGACTCATGAAGATGTGATCTCTCTTGCCACCGCTCAGGCAATGGCCGCGACGCTGGACTGGGAAGCGCTGCCTCAGGCTGGAGATGAGCTGGCCAAATCCTGGCACTGGCTGCATTTTCTGGCCACTGCCAGGCAATCTAAAATTGGCCGTGACGGCCATCCAGAGCGAGGCGGTTTTTTGCCACCGGTGCCTTTGCCGCGGCGAATGTGGGCTTCGGGGCAAGCAGCCTTTCATTCGCCTTTACATATTGGTGACAATGTTCGTAAAGTCAGTACCGTTAAGAGCGTCACCCATAAGCAGGGTGGCACCGGCAATCTTGTTTTCGTTGTTGTCGAGCACGAAATATATACTGGGGACACCCTGGCAATCAGTGATACTCAAAACCTGGTTTATCGGGAGGATCCCGACCCCAACGCGCCATCGCCTAAAGCCATGCTCCCAAAAGATACAGCTGGATTTAGCCGCGAAGTGAACCCCGACCCGGTATTGCTGTTTCGCTTTTCTGCGCTGACCTTTAATGGCCACCGCATCCACTATGACCGTGACTACGCCATGAATGAAGAGGGCTACACGGGTCTCGTTGTGCAAGGCCCCTTGAGTGCTTCTTTGTTGCTGGATTTAGTGCGAACCGAATTGCCTGATGTCGAAGTCGAGCATTACGATTATCGTGCTGTGCGGCCCCTGATTGATGGTAACCCCTTCCAGATTCAGGGCTGTAAAACTGATGACGGCTTAAGCCTTTGGGTGGTAGACCACGAAGGTGCCATGACCATGCAGGCCAAAGCCATACTGAAAGCTTAGCGACGTTAACCGAAAGGTTCGTTGAGAAATAAATAAAGGAAAACCACCATGAATCAACAAGACCTGCCGCTTTGGCGTTCACTGTTGTTTGTTCCAGCCAATGTCGAAAAGTTTGTCGCCAAGGCCCACACCCGTGGTGCCGATGCGATTATTTTAGATCTCGAAGACAGTGTCGTGCTCCATGAAAAAGACAATGCCCGAGCCATGGTACCAGAGGCTGCGGCGACCGTGGCAGGCAATGGCCTCGACGTATTGGTCAGAATAAACCGGCCCTGGCGGCTGGCCGTTCGTGACCTGGAAACCTCGGTCTGCGAGCACGTTCATACCATCGCCTTACCCAAGGCGAACAGCGCTGAGCACATTCGTTTTATTGCTGAAGTGATTGACGAAATTGAAGTGGAGAGAGGGTTGCCGGTGGGCCATACGCGTATCGTGGCCTTAATTGAAGGTGTTGAAGGTTTGCGCAATGTTGATGAAATTGCGGCTGCCTCACCACGTATGCTGGGTATGTTTCTGGGTGCCGAAGATTTTTCCTCGGAAGTCGGTATGGAGCCTTTTACTGAGGGTTTGTTTTACGCCAACCAGCAATTACTTTTTGCTGCTCGCAAGGCGGGTATTTTGCCTATGGGCTTTGTTGGCACCATCGCTGATTATTCTGATCTCGATGCCTTTCGCGACAGAATTCGCCAGGCCAAACAAATGGGCTTTACTGGCTCACCGGGCATTCACCCCAGTCAGATCAAAATTATGAATGAAGAATTTATGCCTTCTGCCGAAGCTGTTGAACACGCTAGAGGATTACTCGAAGCTTACGATGCTGCGATGGCCGAAGGGCGTGGTGCGGTAGAGTTTAAGGGCAAAATGATCGACGCACCGATTGTTGATAGAGCCCGCGAAACACTCAGTAAACATCAGGCGCTTGCTGGTAAAAGCTAGTAGAAAAAACTATTTTATAAATACTAGTTAGTAAAATTTATTTGTAACTAATCGCCCCGCAAAAACCGACTAATTAAGGAAGCAAGCATGACTGAATCCGTATTGTACGAGCAGGATGGTCGGGTCGTAACACTGACCCTAAACCGACCCGATACCCGCAATGCACTGTCCCACGATGTAGTGTCTGAGTTGGTAGCGATGCTTAACAAGGCCAACGATGATGAGTCGGTGAGCTGCCTGATTATTACCGGCGAAGGTAAGAGTTTTTCCTCTGGCGGTAATCTCAAAGATATCCGCGCCATGACCCAGGAGAACAACCTCAGCACCAATGAGCTGCGTCGCTGGTATACCGATGGCATTCAAAATATTCCCCGTACCATGCAGCAGATAACCGTGCCTACTATTGCTGCTGTTAATGGGCATGCTATTGGCGCTGGTTGCGATTTAACCATGATGTGCGATATCCGTATCGCTTCAGAAAAAGCCATTTTTGCCGAGAGTTTTATGCGCGTGGGCTTAATCCCCGGTGACGGTGGCGCCTGGTTTTTACCCCGTGTGATCGGTATGTCACGGGCCTGCGAAATGAGCTATACCTGTGATTTTATTGACGCTACAAAAGCGGATAAATGGGGTATGGTGTCGGAGGTAGTAGCCCCGGATCAGTTAATGGATACAGCAATGGCTATGGCCAAACGTATTGCCGCCCATCCACCTATCGGCATACGTCTGGCTAAAAAGCTGATCCGCGATTCTCAGGATATGCCCATTGGACCTGCGCTGGAAATGGCCGCTGGCATGCAAGCTACTTTGCAACAAACTGAGGATCATCTTGAAGCTATAGATGCTGTACTGGAAGGTCGAGACCCGGTTTATAAGGGTCGTTGATTAGAGATCCTGGCTAGATAAAAAGGTTATGAAAATGAGCGTTGAATTACCCCCCGATGTGATTGCTGCTGTAGAGGCTAATCATAAAATCGAAGCCATAAAATTGCTGCGAGAACACTCGAATGAGAACAAAGGGGGTCTTGGCCTAAAAGAAGCCAAGGCCATCATCGATGCCTATATTGCCGAGCATCCACAACTAAGCAGTGGGTCATCAAAAACGGAAGGTTCTGGCTTTGGCCGTATTATATTGACTGGCATCATAGCGGCACTTTTTTACGGCATTTATGATTATTTCTTTGCGGCTACTTAATGGCGGTTTTCGGTTTTCCGATTTCGAATGCCAAGTATCGCAAATATCCCTTATTACACACTCAGTACCCGCGCTCAGTTAACCTGAGTTACCCACCACACCACGTCAGGAGACTCTAATGGAAGTAGGTTCATTTTATCTACCGGTTATCGGTAGCCGAGAAGAAATTGAAAAAGGTATGGCTGGTAAGCGTACCGACTTGTACCAGCAAATGCTCAAAGAGGTTAGCGAGCAAGTGCAGTATATGGACGAGCACGGTTACTACGGTATGGGCACCACGGAGCATCATTTTCATATTGAAGGGGAAGAGGTATCCACTAACCCTGTGTTGTTGAATCTTTACTTTGGTATGCAGACCAAAAATATGAAATTTGGGCAGCTGGGTAACGTATTACCAGCCCACAACCCGGTTCGCCTGGCAGAAGACATTGCCATGGTTGACCAAATGCTTGGCGGTCGAGTGTTTGCAGGTTTTGCTCGGGGTTATCAGCCTCGCTGGGTGGCAACACTGGGTCAGCAAATTGATGGTATGGCGAGCGAAACAGAGCTGGGCCCGGAAGCCTATGATGCTTTTAAAAATGAACTCTACTACGATCACTTCGATATTATTATGAAGGCCTGGGGCAACGATACTTTCTCCCATAAAAGCAAACACTGGGAAATCCCGCCGGCCAATACTTACTGGGCTACAGAAGATCTCACTCGCAAGTATGGTCAGGGTGTTGACGAGAACGGGATTTTGACTGAAATCGGTATTGCGCCACCCACTTACAACAAGCGCATGCCGGATTTATTTCAGCCCTTTAGTGTGTCCGAAGGATCCATTGTCTGGGCGCAGGAAAACGATGTGACGCCGGTGACAATTATCACTAATACGGCGGTGGCACAAAGCCACATCCGTGCTGCAAAAGAAGCCGCAGATAAAGCTAACAAGCCCTATCGTATGGGTATGACCCGTGAAGTCATAGTTGCGGATACCGACGAAGAAGCATACGAAATAGCCAAAAATGGCGGCTCCTACATTTGGTGTAACTTTTTTGGACCCTTCGGTTTTAATGCAGCGGTGGCAAATCCTGGAGAGGGACCATTCGACGTGCCCAATAACTTTGAAACCATGCTGGAGCGAGGTCTGGTGATTTGTGGCAGCCCCGATACCGTCAAGCGTAAACTGGAAAAGCTGTTCACTGACCTGCCCTGTGACTACTTTTGGCTGTTTACCTATAATGGTCTTATTTCACAGAAAAACATGATGCGTCATTATGAACTGCTGACCGAGCAGGTGCTGCCGCACTTTACTGACAGAATTAAGTAATTGGTAAAAGCGCGCCTGGGCGTTCGGGCGTGAATAGCTGACTGGTTGGTATAAGGTTTGATCCAGACCCAGGTAGCTTGATTTGAATATGCTTAACCTTTCAAACAATTGCGGTGGGCGAGGGCTTCGTTAATCGCTTAACAGACTCATAATGATGTCAGCGGGCTGAACGACCCATTTAACGACTGAAAATATATTTATGTTTAAAAAAATAACAAAATTATACAGGGTGGCATTCGTCGCCGCTTTTCTGTTTATCACAGCCGGTTGCCCTTTCCAGCAGCCGGACTATCTCGAAATTATAAGCCCAACTGAATTAAATGAAGTTATGCAAAAAGAAGATGTTTTTCTTGTTGACGTTCATACACCCCAGCAGCGACATATAAAAGGAACCGATTTTTTTATCCCTTACAACGAAATCGAGAAACACATAGATAAATTTCCCAAAGATAAAAATACTGTCATTTATCTGTATTGTGAAGGTGGTCCAATGGGGAATGCAGCTGCAAGAACCCTCTATAAATTGGGTTATGTTAATTTAAATAATCTCAGGGGTGGTGCTAACGCATGGAGAAAAAGTGGTTTTGACTTTGAATAAACCTGGTTGATAGATCGTTTCACAGTGTATTCTATGTATAAACAGAATTAACGATTATTTGTGGAACAATAACCTGGTGTTGTCATTAATGCAGGGTGTAAATAAAGGCGGCTGTAAACAAAGGCGGCTGTAAACAAAG
>Ga0164313_10001920_pt1 | contig 18646 bp, 16 predicted proteins | sample GuaBasSedimGuay4_FD_113735 | JGI IMG/M metagenome (GOLD analysis project Ga0164313, IMG submission 113735) | Subseafloor sediment microbial communities from Guaymas Basin, Gulf of California, Mexico - Guay4, Core 4569-4, 0-3 cm | ecosystem: Environmental > Aquatic > Marine > Hydrothermal vents...
GAAGGTGATAGCACTGCGCTGATATCACGCAGTGATGCTCAAGGTTATGTTTGTTGTGCTGATTGGCCAGTCATGTACACAAACCTGTACATTAAGGAAATGGCCGGAAGACCTGATGGAGTGGCTTGTTACCCACATCAAATTTTGCTGAACAAATTTTGCTAAAAAAAGATTGGTGATAAGCGAAGCCGGCGAGCGTCACACGCCTTAATTAGTGTCGTCAAAGGGTGCCCGTAGTGAAATGCCCCGTTCAGACACCAAATACTTCAGGCACCACCACCTGGTGTGATTCGCCGAGAATATTTAGCTATGGCGGTGGATGGCTAGTGATTATAGTTTTCAGCAGCAATTACCGGTTCCAACTGTTCAGAAGCGACCGCCTGATCAACAACGGGCATATCTTCAGCCTGAATATGGGCTGCGTGCATACCTTTGTCGCCATTGATGAGTTCAAAGTTTACGACCTGTCCGGCTTTGAGAGTTTTATAGCCGTCCATTTCAATAGACGAATAATGGGCGAAAATATCACCACCACTTTCATCTGCGAGTATAAATCCGTAACCCTTGGCATTATTAAACCACTTAACCGTGCCTCTCAGCATGGGATGACCTCCTGACCATAATATTTATATTAATTATTAATTTGAAATCAGTTTTAAATATAAATGGGTTTTAAAGTTATTGTTCGAGCGAACCCATGTGGAACTTAAGTCTATGCTTGCTTCTTTGAACCAGCGGTTTGAACCAGACTTTTGCAGACTTTAGAACAGGTTTAGAATTATATGTTTATAGTAGAATGGAGTTTTAGCGCCAATTGTCGGGCAAGTCAAGGCCTTCTTTAAGTTAACACCTTAGTTATAGTGTAGCTGTGCTGACCAAATTTTGTAGTAAGCCGCAGGGATTTTGATGCAACAAAACTCATGTCGCGTTATCCTGTTGGTGTGAATGATTAGTGTGAATGATTAGTGTGAATAACAGTCAATACTCAATGAGTGAAATTTGTATGGGGTCAGACAAAGACGAAACCGATGGCTTAACGGGCGCAGTCGTCGAAGAGGCACGCCCCCAGCTGAAACGCCCATCAATGTTCAAAGTTATATTGCTCAATGATGATTACACTCCGATGGAATTTGTTGTTGAGGTGCTGGAGCGATTTTTCGCACTGGAGCGCGAACTTGCGGTGACCGTTATGCTCAAAGTTCATACCGAGGGTAAAGGCGTTTGCGGTGTTTTTAGCCGTGAAGTGGCTGAAACCAAAGCTGCCCGTGTTAATCAGTACGCAAGGGATAATGAACATCCTTTGTTATGCGAGATCGAACCTTCAGAAGACCACGATAGTGGAAGCGAATAGGATATATTCATGTTAAGTCGCGATTTGGAAATGACGTTAAATGTAGCCTTTCAGAGCGCAACGTCCAAGCGTCACGAATTTATGACGGTAGAGCATTTGTTGTTGGCATTGCTTGATGATACTTCAGCCCTGGGTGTGTTAAATGCCTGTGGTGCTGATCTGGAGACTTTACGCCGGGATCTCAACGAATTTATCGACTCCACTACACCGGTGTTCCCGAGCGATGATGATGACGGCGAAACCCAGCCAACCCTGGCATTCCAGCGAGTCATTCAGCGTGCCATATTTCACGTCCAGTCCTCCGGTAAAAACGAAGTTCAGGGTGCTAATGTACTGGTAGCCATCTTTACTGAGCAGGAAAGTCAGGCAGTATATTTTTTACGGCTGCAAAATATTTCCCGAATCGACCTGATTAACTATATCTCCCACGGCATTGCTAAATACGCCAGCCAGTCCGATCGACAGGAAGATGATGAAGTCAGCGGTAGCGCTGAAGGCGCGCCCACGACAGTTGGCGAGACAGAGGCATCACTTCTTGAGCAGTTTGCGACAAATCTTAATGCTCAGGCTGAAAAGGGCTATATCGATCCATTGGTGGGTAGAGCCGCAGAACTGGAAAGGGTCGCACAGATTCTGGTCAGGCGGAGGAAAAACAATCCTTTGCTGGTGGGTGAGTCCGGTGTTGGAAAAACGGCTATTGCCGAAGGGTTGGCGAAACGGATAGTTGAAGGCGATGTGCCAGAACCTTTGCTGGATAGTGTTATTTATTCTCTGGATATGGGTGCTTTACTTGCTGGCACAAAATACCGTGGCGACTTTGAAAAGCGGTTTAAAGGATTACTTGCTGAGCTTGAAAAGAAGGATCACGCGATACTCTTCATCGATGAAATACATACCATCATTGGTGCAGGAGCTGCCTCTGGTGGGGTAATGGATGCCTCTAATCTGCTTAAGCCACTGCTTACCTCCGGAAAAATCCGCTGTTTTGGTTCGACAACATATCATGAGTATCGAGGTATATTTGAAAAGGACAGGGCATTGTCCCGGCGTTTTCAAAAAATTGATGTCCCCGAACCCTCGGTGCAGGAAACCATTGCCATTCTTAAAGGCCTTAAATCACGATTTGAGGAGCACCACGCGCTACGTTATACACAGGGTGCGTTGAAAAGCGCGGCTGAACTGGCAGAGAAATATATCCATGACCGATTTTTGCCAGACAAGGCGATTGATGTTCTCGATGAAGCGGGTGCATATCAGCAGCTTCAACCGCCATCAAAACGAAAGAAATCTATTACTACTAACGATATAGAAGCCGTTGTCGCAAAAATAGCTCGTATACCACCAAAAAGCGTGTCTAGCTCAGATAAAGAGCAATTACGAAATCTCAGTGATCAGCTGAAGCTGGTCGTATTTGGACAGGATACGGCCATTGACAGCCTGGATGCGGCCATCAAGCTGGCGCGTGCAGGATTGCGTGATGGTGAAAAGCCCATCGGTTCATTTCTGTTTTCCGGGCCGACCGGCGTGGGTAAAACTGAAGTAGCCAGACAGCTTTCCGAGGTGCTCGGCGTCGAGTTGCTGCGTTTCGATATGTCTGAGTATATGGAGCGGCACACGGTATCCAGGCTTATTGGTGCGCCCCCTGGTTATGTGGGCTTTGATCAGGGAGGCTTGCTGACCGATGCGGTGACCACCCACCCCCACTGTGTGGTTCTCCTGGATGAAATAGAGAAAGCTCATCCAGATGTATTTAACCTGTTATTGCAGGTGATGGATCACGGTACGCTAACGGACAACAATGGTCGCAAGGCCAATTTTCGAAATGTCATACTGATCATGACCACCAATGCCGGTGCTGAACAGATGAGCAGGGCATCAATCGGGTTTACCCGGCAGGATCACAGCAGTGACGGGTCTGAAGCAGTTAAAAAAATGTTCACACCGGAATTTCGTAATCGTCTTGACTCTATTATTCAGTTCGCACCCCTCAATCAGGAAGTTATCAAGACGGTTGTTGATAAGTTCCTTGTTCAATTGCAGGCTCAACTTGATGATAAAAAGGTAACCCTGGAAGTCGATGCGCAGGCGCGTCAATGGCTGGCTGAACACGGCTATGATGAGAAAATGGGTGCCCGGCCCATGGCGAGGCTAATTCAGGAAAAAATCAAGAAGCCGTTGGCGGAGGAGGTGCTGTTCGGTAATTTATCGGCAGGCGGTGGACAGGTAAAAGTCAGTGTGAGTGAAGACGAGCTGGTGGTCGAAACTTTAGAACCGGCCTGACTAGTTGGCTTCGCTAGTCCTGTTAAAACCAGCCATCTTAAAACCAGTTCTGTTAAAAACAGTCCGCTTGATGACAGGTCTGGCCTGAGTAGTAGCCGCCACATCATCGCGCTCAAAAAACCGGAGCAAACCGGTTGATGCGACGTTGTTTGTGCTGAGAACTGGACTGAAGCGGAAGCGCGGATACGCGTTCGTTATCTGGCTCGGAAAGTGATTCGGCCTTTGCTTAAATCGTAGGGGGTTAGCTCCACGGTAACCTGATCGCCAGTGAGGATGCGAATGTAATGTTTTCTCATTTTGCCAGATATATGCGCAGTAATGACGTGCCCATTCTCCAGCTTCACTCGAAACGTTGTGTTAGGCAGGGTTTCTATGACCTCTCCCTCCATTTCAATTTGATCTTCTTTTGCCATACGGCGTCGGTACTCCGATTGTTGTGTGCTGATGGGGGCGGCATTCTGCCTCAAAAACCAGCGCTTGGCAAAGCTAACCTATTTCGAGCCAGCGATTATCGATATAGAGTTGTAAAGGGTGAAAATCAGATTTGTAATTCATCTTATCACTGTCCCTGATCCAGTAGCCAAGATAAACGTAATCCAGATCGTAGTGATGAGTGAGTTCTATCTGCTTTGTTATCGCGTAGATGCCCAGGCTGCGACCGGCAAAGTCTGGATCAAAATAAGTGTAAATAGCTGATAGCCCACTACTTAACCAGTCGACAACAGCACAACAGATGAGCTGACCATCCAGCCGGAATTCAAGATAGCGGGTGCACTCCCATGCGGCGCCAATAAAAGCCTGAAACTGGCTTAATGAGGCGGGATACATATCGCCATCGCGATGGCGGGTATCAATATACTTCTGGTAAACATTGTAGTGCTCGGCAAGGTCAACGGAGGTGGTCGAGTTGACAACCAGGTCAGCATTTTTCTTCATGCTGCGCCGTTGTTGCCGGCTGGGTTTAAATTTTGCTGCTGGAATACGCACCGGTATGCACAATTTGCATGTGCTGCAGCGAGGCGTGTAAACATATTCCCCGCTACGCCGAAAACCTAACAGGGACAGGTGGTTATAGATATCGCCATTGACATTGAATTTGGGATCGACAAATGCGGTGGTTGCCTTCCTGTCTTCCAGATAGCTGCAGGGATGGGGCTCCGTTAAATAGAGCTGTATTTTCTCGATGTCGGGTGTAATGTCGTGAGTCATGCTCGACCCTTCATAGCCAGGCGAGAAAATAATTTAGCTGATATCTCTTTGGCTGGCCAGCTAATTCTGGCTTCAATGTTGTTGTTAAGTAGATCAAGGAATTGTTCACGGTCGATAGATACAGCGCCCAATGAAGCAAGGTGGTCATTGCCGATCTGGCAGTCGATCAGCAAAAAACCGCTGTGTTGCAGCGCGTTTGCCAGGTGAGCAAGTGCGATTTTGGATGCATTCGGGCTTTGGCTAAACATTGATTCACCACAAAATACACGGCCGGCAGCAATACCATATAAACCGCCCGCAAGTGCTCCGTCGTGCCAGTATTCAACCGAGTGGGCAACTCCCCGGTCAAATAGTCTGCTGTAGGCTGCAATCATCTCGTCGGTGATCCAGGTGCCTTCCTCCTTATTCCCACGAGCAGAACAGGCCTGGATAACCTCGGTAAATGCACAATCTGTAGTAACTTCGTAATCACCACGGCGGAGTATTTTACGCAGGCTTCTGGACAGGTGTAACTGCTCAGGATAAATGACAGCCCGCGGGTTCGGGCTCCACCAGAGGATGGGCTGGTGGCGCTCAAACCATGGAAAAATGCCGGCTCGATAAGCCTTGATCAGTGTTTCAGGCTCTAAATTGCCACCTACGGCCAGTAGTCCGTTGGGCTCGACTAATGCCTGTCGTGGATCAGGGAATATTGGCTGATGCGTATCCAGTACTGCCAGCTCATCGACACTATCAGCCATTTATTCAGGGGTTTCCCGCTTCATCCAGAAACCTCTCCGCATCCAGAAACCTCTCCGCATCCAGTGCCGCCATGCATCCAGTGCCCGCTGAGGTGACCGCCTGCCGATACACATGGTCGGCAACGTCGCCCGAAGCAAATATTCCTGGAATGCTGGTGGCAGTCGCCTCGCCTGTTAAGCCGCCATGGGTGAGAATATAGCCATTGTTCATATCTAGCTGATCGACAAATATGTCGGTGTTGGGTTTGTGCCCGATCGCTATAAACACGCCAGCCAGGGGAATCTCGGTGAACTTATCGTCCTTTGTGCTCTCGACCCGTATACCGGTGACGCCGCTCTCGTCGCCAAGCACTTCAGCCAGGGTGTGGTCCCACATCAGCGTGATATTTCCATTGCTGGCTTTATCCATAATTTTGTCCTGCATAATTTTTTCTGAGCGCAGGGCGTCCCGTCGGTGGACTAATACCACCTCGCTACAAAGGTTGGATAGATAAAGAGCTTCTTCTACAGCAGTATTGCCACCGCCAATGACAGCGACTTTCTGGTCGCGATAAAAAAATCCATCGCAGGTAGCACATGCACTGACACCCCGACCCATATAAGCTTGTTCTGATGGCAACCCCAGGTACCGAGCTGAAGCACCTGTAGCGATGATCAGGGCATCGCATGTGTAGTGATCACTGCCTTTCAAAACAAAAGGCCGTTGTGTAAGGTCGACATCTTCTATATGATCTAAAATCACTTTTGTATCAAAGCGTTCTGCGTGCTTTTGCATTCTTAACATCAAGTCTGGACCTTGTACGCCATCACAGTCTCCAGGCCAATTGTCTACATCTGTCGTGGTGGTTAGTTGGCCGCCTTGCTGCATGCCGGTTATAACGGCTGGTTTCAGGTTGGCACGAGCTGCATAAACAGCAGCTGTCCAGCCAGCAGGGCCAGAGCCCAGAATAATTAAACGGTGGTGGTAATGATCGGTCATAATTACTCGCTAAATTGTCTACATAGTGGGTTTGGCTTTAAGCAACAAAAGGCAGGAGCCATGATAATAGGAGCCATGATAATAAAGGTCGGCTGATACGCCAAACTACGCTGTCATTTTAAGGGAGCGACTATACCTTTTAAATTAAATGGACGGTATGCCTGTACTGTCGGCACACAATGGCAGCAACTGACCGCACTACGACTAGATAGACCATCAGGTAGGTTGGGCAACAGGATGGACCACGTGCTTGCTGGTAAACCAGGATAGTCAGACAGGAGAAGCTTTGAGTAAAACAGCAGCTAAGAAACCATCGTCAGGTAAGGCCAAAAAGGAGCCAAAAAACTCCACCGCTGCACCTTCCTGGCGACGCAGACTGCTACTCCAGGAAGGTGCATTGATCGGCTGGCTGGCCATCAGCGCTTATTTGCTGGTTGCTTTGTTTAGTTATTCGCGAGAAGACTCCAGTTTTTCCTATAGCGGAGCTGACCGTAATATAGATAATGCTGCCGGTGTGGCTGGCGCCTGGCTGGCGGATATCAGCTTTTCACTGTGCGGCTGGTTAGCGTACCTGTTTCCACTGCTGCTGGTGCTCAGGGCCTGGAATGTTTTCCTGAATCGTAAAGAAGTAATTGGCGAATTTGACTGGATTACTTTTTCTCTGCGCATTGCCGGGCTGTTACTGGTTATGACCAGTGCCACGGCGTTAGCCGAGTTGCACCACGGTGGTGGCCTTTCAGTTTTGCCTAATGGCGTAGGTGGAATCCTGGGTGGCGCTGTAGGTGGCGCGGCAGCGGCCGCATTCAGCTATACCGGGAGCACCCTGGTGTTAATAGCCGTATTCCTGTTTGGCATTACTGTCTTTACAGATTTGTCCTGGCTGGCTGTGATCGACAAGCTAGGGGCAATATCACTAAGGGTTTTTGAATTTGTACGTTCAAAAATTGTCGACTATCGGAGTCAGCGCAAGGAACATCAACTCTCAGAGGAAGCAACGCAAGCACGTCAGAAAACAGTGGCCAAAAAGTCTCGTGTGCTCAAAGAGCGCCAGGAGCCTGTCATCATGGCGCCTGACATTAGTAAAATAAAAGCCACCAGTGAGCGTATTGAACAGGAAAAACAGGTACCGTTATTTAAGGAACATTACAGTGGTGAATTACCTCCCCTGAATCTGCTCGACCGAAACGATGGCAAAAGCGATAAAGGTTATTCCACTGAGTCCCTTGAGGCCATGTCCAGACTGCTGGAATTAAAACTTCAGGATTTTGGTATCAGTGTCGAAGTGGTTGAAGTATTACCTGGCCCCGTTATCACTCGTTTTGAAGTGCAGCCTGCACCGGGTATTAAAGTTAGCCGTATTACCAATCTGGCCAAGGATCTGGCTCGCTCATTAGCTGTCGTCAGTGTTCGTGTGGTAGAGGTTATACCGGGCAAATCGGTCATTGGCATAGAGATTCCCAATGAACACCGAGAAATGGTGCACCTGGGTGATGTGCTTGCAAGCCCGGAGTTCGATACCGCAAAGTCACCGTTGTCGCTGGCCCTGGGCCATGATATTTCAGGCCAGCCGGTCATCGCTGATCTGGCCAAAATGCCCCATCTGCTGGTTGCGGGCACCACCGGATCCGGAAAATCTGTCGGTATCAATGCCATGTTGTTGAGCTTGCTCTTCAAGGCGACACCGGAAGACGTTCGCCTTATCCTGGTCGACCCAAAAATGCTGGAATTGGCGGTATACGATGACATCCCCCATTTGTTGACACCGGTGATCACCGATATGAAGGACGCCGCCAGCGGTTTGCGCTGGTGTGTAGGTGAAATGGAACGTCGTTATAAACTGATGGCTACTTTGGGGGTTAGAAATCTTGCAGGCTATAACCGTAAAGTGCTGGAGGCAAGTGAAGCTGGTGAACCATTGCTGGATCCTTTCTGGCAACCAGACGCACTACTCAGCGTGGTGGATGATGAGCGAGAGCTACCCACGGCGCCAGAATTGACCAAGCTGCCCAATATAGTGGTCGTTATCGATGAATTTGCCGACATGATGATGATTGTCGGTAAAAAAGTAGAGCAATTGATTGCCCGCATTGCGCAAAAGGCCAGAGCTGCTGGAATACATCTGATTCTTGCCACGCAACGCCCATCGGTAGATGTGATCACTGGCTTGATCAAAGCCAATGTGCCAACGCGAATGGCATTTCAGGTGTCATCGAAAATTGATTCGCGAACTATTCTGGATCAGGGTGGGGCTGAGCAGTTACTTGGCCACGGCGATATGCTGTATTTGCCTGCCGGTAGTGGCGTTCCGGTGCGGGTGCATGGTGCGTTTGTCGATGATCACGAGGTTCACAAAGTGGTGGCCGATTTGAAAGAGCGTGGCGCACCGGATTATCTGCAAGAAATTACCGATGAACAGGTTACTGCGGCCATTGCAGTGCCAGGTTATAGCTCCGATGAGTCAGATGCCGATGACCCTGAAGCCGATGCGCTTTATGACGAGGCGGTTAATTTTGTGATTGAGAGCCGTCGGGCATCAATATCATCAGTGCAGCGGAAATTGAGAGTAGGCTACAATCGTGCCGCGCGGCTGGTAGAGGCCATGGAGGCCGCAGGCGTGGTGAGTGAGATGAACACCAACGGCAGCCGCGAAGTGCTAGTGCCCAATCGAAGTGCCTAGTCGAAGCGCCTGGTCGAAGTGCCTGGTCGAAGTGCCTAATCGAAGTGCCTGGCGCGATCTTTGTATAAACGTTGGTTCGGGTAAATGATCGGCGCAAGGTATTTTTAACACAGTTTTCTTAAATAGCCCTCTTATACTGCAAGACAGCAAAGTTGTTTTATGCAAAGGTCTCGGCATAAAACTGGCTATCTTAATATTTTCTGTCTAAGGCTCCTATGATCAAACAAGTAATTACTGCCGCAACATTATTTTTTTCGGTAATGTCAGCTCATGGTGATGTAAATGACGCGGTCGTCGAATTAAAAAAACTACTTACACCGATGACCAGTGTCAGCGCCAATTTCCAGCAGCAATTGTATGCGGCAGATGGCTATCTGATCCAGGATAGTCAGGGCCGGATGGAGGTTTCTGCGCCGGGTAAACTGAGGTGGCTACTGGATAGCCCAATGGAGCAGTGGCTTATTTCGGATGGCGTTACCCTGTGGCTTTACGACCCGGATCTCGAGCAGGTGATTATCAGACCGTTTGACCCTGATATTTCAGCGACACCGGCACTGTTGTTGACGGGTAGTGTAGGGGCGCTGTCAGATGCCTATCAAGTGAGCGTTGAAACCCGGATTAACGCAGAAGCACAGGACAGAAAAGAAGCCGCTGGCAAACTTCGAAGCTTTACATTAACACCTTATAATAAGCAGACCCTGTACGACTACCTGACATTCGATTTTGATGGTGATACACCGACCGGTATCACCATCGTAGATTCCCTCGGCCAGCGGACAGAAATTAAGTTCAGTGATGTGATTCTGAATGCAGAGATAGACCCAGAGCTTTTTTCTTTTCAGCCACCACCGGGCGTAGATGTGATTCGGGATGAATGATTTGGGATGAGTAATTCGAAATGAGTGACTCGCTCTTTAGTCAGGAGGTATATCAGCCGCTAGCAGCGCGGATGCGACCTGACACGCTGGATGCGTTTTTCGGTCAGACTCATTTGCTGGGCGAAGGCAAGCCCTTACGGCAGGCGATATTGTCGGGTGACCTGCATTCGATGATTTTCTGGGGGCCGCCAGGCGTGGGCAAAACTACCCTCGCAAAAATGATCGCCCATACCGCGCAGGCTAACTTTATAGCTATTTCAGCGGTGCTGGCAGGCGTTAAAGATATTCGTCAGGCGGTCGCCGAGGCCGAAGAGCAGCGCCAGGTACAGGGTCGAAAAACTATATTATTTGTTGATGAAGTGCATCGTTTTAACAAGTCGCAACAGGATGCATTTTTACCTTTTGTAGAAAACGGTACGGTTATTTTGATTGGCGCTACTACCGAAAATCCGTCTTTTGAACTTAACAATGCTCTGTTGTCGCGCTGCCGTGTTTATGTGCTGCAACCTTTGCAAAATGGTCAGATTGCTGCAGTGCTTGAGCAGGCGTTGAGCGATGAAAAATGTGGGCTCGGTGGTCGTTACAGGATTGCTGATGAAGCGGCAGAATTATTGATACATGCTGCCGATGGTGATGCTCGTAAGGCACTTAATCTGCTGGAAATTGCCGGGGACCTGCTTAGCCCTGACGAGGATCATCCTGATGGCGTAGTTACGATTGAAAAATTGCTGATTGAGCAGGTATTGGTGACTAGTCACCGGCGCTTCGACAAGGGTGGGGAGTATTTTTATGACCAGATTTCGGCACTGCATAAGTCAGTAAGAGGTTCATCTCCAGATGCCGCCCTTTACTGGTTAGTGCGTATGCTGGATGGTGGTTGTGACCCTTTATATATTGCTCGCAGAGTTTTACGTATGGCCAGTGAAGATATCGGCAATGCTGATCCAAGGGCGCTGCGCATTGCCCTCGATGCCTGGGAAGTACAGGAACGTCTGGGTAGCCCGGAGGGCGAACTGGCTATTGCACAGGCGGTAGTGTATATGGCGGTAGCTCCGAAAAGTAACGCGGTATATAAAGCGCTGGGCGCGGCGACCAGGGAGGTCAAATCTGCAGCCAGCCTCGAAGTCCCGCTACACTTGCGGAACGCACCCACTAAATTAATGAAGGAGTTAAATTACGGAGCCGAATACCGCTATGCCCACGATGAAGAGGATGGCTTTGCACCCGGTGAGAACTACTTTCCGGAACAACTGCAGGATCAACAGTATTATTTTCCAGCTGAGCGAGGTCTGGAAATTCAGATTGCAGAAAAACTTCGTCACCTGAGGGAGCGTAACGCACAGAGCCGGCAGCAACGTTATACGCAGAAGGCGTCGTCGTAATGCAGTGGTTAGCCGTGGCAGTGGGTGGCGCACTGGGGGCGATGGGCCGTTATGGAGTTAACGCACTGGTCTTCTCGCTGGTAGGTGGACGCTGGCCCCTGGGCACATTGGCGGTGAACGTACTTGGCTCGATTATTATGGGTATTTTTTATGTTTTGATCGTCGAGCGGCATATACTGCCGGGCCCATGGCGTGAATTTCTAATGATCGGCATGCTCGGTGCGTTCACAACATTTTCGACTTTTTCTCTCGACACTCTGTCTTTGTGGGAAAGCGGTCATGTAGCATTAGCTCTGACTTACATTATGCTTAGTGTGGTGCTCTGTGTTGGTGGTATATTTGCGGCGATCACCATAACGCGATGGTTCTAACTGTTTTAACAGATAACCATTTATTCAATTAGTTACTTCAATAGAAAGAACCGGAACGACTATCTTATGCTTGACCAAAAATCTGTTCGTACAGACCCCGCAGCTATCGCTGCCGTACTCGCAAAGAAGGGCTTTGTTCTCGATGTAGAAAGAATAAACGCACTGGAGGTTCAACGTAAGGATCTACAGGTTAGTGCTGAAAGCTTGCAGGCTGAGCGCAACAGGAGGGCCAAAACTATCGGTCAGGCCAAGGCGAGCGGCGAAGATATTGCACCTTTGTTGGCGGAAGTTAGCCAGCTTAAAAGTGAGCTGGAAAGTGCCGAGACAAAGCTCAATGATATACAGGTGCAATTAGAAGAAATCATGTGGGGTATCCCTAATCTTCCCGATGCTGAGGTGCCGGTCGGAATTAGTGAAGAAGATAATATAGAGATTCATCGTTGGGGAGAGGTGCGCGATTTTGAATTTGAAATCAGGGATCACGTAGACCTGGGTGCTGGCTTCGGTCTGCTCGATTTTGAGGTGGCCACAAAAATCACCGGCTCACGATTTGCTGTTATGCACGGGGAGCTGGCCCGCTTACACCGGGCTTTGATTCAGTTTATGCTTAACACTCACACCCTGGAACATGGCTATCAGGAAGTCTACGTGCCGTTCATAGTGAACAGTGACTCGCTTAGAGGCACCGGCCAGCTACCCAAGTTTGAAGAGGATTTGTTTAAACTTAATGGTGAACAGGACTTTTACTTAATCCCCACTGCCGAAGTGCCGGTGACTAATTTATTGCGCGACGAAATCGTTGCCGCCGATACCTTGCCCTTCAAACTGGTTTGTCATAGCCCGTGTTTTCGCAGTGAGGCGGGTAGTTATGGCCGCGACACCCGGGGCATGATTCGTCAGCACCAATTTGAAAAAGTTGAACTCGTGCAGTTTGTGCGCCCGGAATATTCTGAGGCGGCTCTCGAAGAGTTACGCCAACATGCAGAAACTATTCTGCAAAAACTCGCATTGCCTTATCGCACGGTGATTTTGTGTGGCGGCGACCTGGGCTTTTCGGCAGCACGAACTTACGATATGGAAGTATGGTTGCCCTCGCAGAAAAAATACCGGGAAATATCTTCCTGTAGTAACTTCAGAGATTTTCAGGCGCGGCGCATGAAGGCCCGCTGGCGCAATCCCGACACCAATAAACCCGAGTTATTGCACACCGTTAATGGCTCTGGTCTGGCTGTTGGCCGTACCTTGATAGCTATCATGGAAAATTATCAGCAGGAGGATGGCTCCATTGTTGTGCCCGATGTGCTGCGGCCATTAATGGGTGGTCTGGAGCGCATCGGGTAGCGAGCATGGAGTATCTCCCGCTTTTTCATAATTTGCGTAACAAACCGTGCCTGGTTGTCGGTGGTGGTCACGTAGCTGCGCGTAAGTTACGCACTCTCTGTGAGGCAGGTGCGAGCATTACCCTGGTCGCACCGCAAATAAATTCGGCGATACAGGTAATCGCCAGTGAATACGAAAATACACTGATAATCTGTCAGCGCGTTTTCCAGCCTGCTGATATAAACGATGTGGTACTGGCGGTTGTGGCAACCGGAAACCACGAGCTAAATAAAACTATTTCGATACTGGCACAGGCCAAAAATATTGACGTCAATGTGGTGGATCGGCCCGAGTTATGTAGTGTAATTTTTCCCGCTATCGTAAACCGTGCGCCCATGCAGGTAGCCATCAGTTCTGGTGGTGCGGCACCGGTGCTGGTGCGTTTATTGCGAGCTCAAATCGAATCATTGTTACCCGCCGGGCTGGGCAAACTCGCTGAGCTGGCCAGCTCTTATCGAGACAAGGTCAAGGCAGTATTACCAACAGCCACTGCACGTAAGGTATTTTGGGAGGCGGCTTTAAACGGTGAAATTCCCGAGCAGGTTTACAGTGGCAACGATGCACAGGCCGCCAGTTTGCTGGAGCAGAGACTGGCCGCTATAGCGCAAAGTGACCAGCAGGATCGACAGGGTGAGGTGTATCTCGTCGGTGGTGGTCCAGGTGATCCCGACCTGCTGACATTCCGGGCACTGCGGCTTATGCAGCAGGCTGATGTCGTACTCTATGATCGACTGGTTTCACCCCAGATCCTCGACATGGTGCGTCGCGATGCGGAGCGTATCTATGTAGGTAAAAAGGCGGGTGATCATGCCGTTAGCCAAAGCAATATCAATGACAAACTGGTCGAGTTAGCGCGCGAAGGTAAACGGGTATTACGCCTGAAAGGTGGTGATCCTTTTATCTTTGGTCGTGGTGGTGAAGAGATCGAACAACTGGCGGAGCAGGGGATACGCTTCCAGGTAGTGCCCGGCATCACAGCGGCGAGCGGTTGTGCCAGCTACGCCGGTATTCCTTTAACGCACCGCGATCATGCGCAATCAGTGCGCTTTATCACTGGCCATAAGCAGGATGGTCATCTGAATCTGGACTGGCCAAATTTGGTTAATGACCGGGAAACCCTGGTTTTTTATATGAGCCTGACCGGGCTTGAAGATATTTGTGCCCGACTGATTGAGCATGGTTTATCAGCAGCTACGCCAGCAGCCCTGGTAGCCAAAGGCACTACTGCTGAACAGACGGTGCTGGTGGGTGATTTGGCGAGTCTGCCTGATAAGGTTCGTCAAAGCGGCGTTAGAGCGCCGACTTTACTGATTATCGGTCAGGTCGTGAGTCTACATAAGCAGCTGGCCTGGTTTAAAAACGAACAGAATACAAAGGAGTAACTGGGTGGCAGAGCAGCAATATGACTACGATCTATTTGTGATAGGTGCCGGTTCCGGTGGGGTACGTGCTGCGCGAATGTCAGCGCAACATGGTGCACGGGTAGCCATTGCTGAACAACAATATTTGGGTGGCACCTGTGTCAACGTGGGTTGCGTTCCCAAAAAGCTGTTTGTCTACGCAGCATCTTTCCATGAAGAGTTTACTGCCGCAGCAGGGTTTGGTTGGCAGATGCCGCCGGCGACATTCGACTGGTCGGTATTGCGGGATAATAAAAACACTGAAATAGCCAGACTCAACGGCATCTATGACAATTTACTAAAAAATGCCGGTGTGACCCTGTTTAACGCCAGAGCCGTTGTCGAAAGCCCCCACGAAGTCCTGGTAGATGGTCAGAAAATAAGCTGTCGCTATATTCTGGTGTGTACTGGCGGTCAGCCTTTTGTACCCGACTTTCCCGGTTCAGAACACGTTATTACCTCCGATCAGGTCTTCTTTCTCGATAAGCTTCCCGAGGTAATTACCGTGGTGGGCGGCGGCTATATCAGTGTTGAATTTGCTGGAATATTCAATGGTCTCGGTGTCGAGACTCACCTGGATTATCGAGGGCCACTCTTTCTTAAGAGTTTTGATCAGGATCTACGCGAGATATTGGCTGAACAAATGGCAGAGAAGGGCGTACATCTGCATTTTGATACAGAGGTAAATAGTATCGCCAGGCAAGGAGATACTCTGATATCAAGCCTTTCTAACGGAGAGGAGCTGGCCAGTGGCCTGGTGATGTATGCCACTGGAAGAACACCCAATATTCAGAATCTGGGTTTGGATAATACCGAAGTAGTGATTGATAAAAGGGGTTGTGTTGTTGTTGATGAGCAATTTCAGACTAACGAAGCATCAGTGTACGCAATCGGTGATGTTATTGGCCGCGTCGAGCTGACACCCGTGGCCATCCAGGAAGGCATGATTCTGGCGGCCAATTTATTTAATGGCGGTAATGCGGTGATGGACTATGATTTTATTCCTACTGCCGTGTTCAGTCAGCCAAACCTGGCTACCGTAGGCTACACCGAGCAACAAGCGCAGCAGCGCTTCGATAAAATCGATGTATATAGTTCTCGGTTCAAACCCATGAAAGAAACTCTGGGTGGTGGTGCTGATATTATTTTTATGAAGCTGATTGTCGATGCCCTATCAGATCGTGTGGTCGGCTGCCATATGCTTGGTGAGGGAGCCGGGGAACTTATTCAGGGTTTGGCCGTAGCAATTAAAGCGGGTGCCACAAAAAACGATTTCGATGCGACTGTGGGTATTCATCCTACTGCGGCCGAAGAGTTTGTGACTATGCGAACGTCTGTTTAGTACTTATATAACGGGATAAAAAAAGGGACTGCTTGAAAAGCAGTCCCTTTTTTAGTTCGCAATATCGTTTTTAACTGCGTATTACATGTTCACACTAGTAAACAATAATGCCACGAATATTGCGGCCTTCGACTAAATCTTCGAAACCCTGATGGACTTCGTCGATACTGTAGGTGCGTGAACACATTTTGTCGAGATCAAGCTGGCCGGTCTCGTAGAAACCCAGCAGCTTGGCAAAATCGACCTTCGCATTGGTGCTACCGTAAATGCAGCCGCAAACCTTTTTGGAAGAAAGGGGCATTTCCAGTGCGCTGAATTTGTACTCTTCCTGAGGACTACCTGCGCCGACCATACAGCAGGTACCGCCGCGACGGGTAGCAGCGTAAGCCTGGGCAGCGACAGCCGGGAAGCCAATCACTTCGAAGGCATAATCGACGCCGATACCGCCAGTGATTTCCATGATTTGCGCAACGGGGTCTTCGTTAGCATTGACTGTATGTGTAGCGCCAAAGTCGCGCGCCGCTTCCAGCTTGGCATCATTCAGATCAACCGCAATCAAAGGGTTAGCACCGGCAATTTTCGCGCCCTGCAGGGCGGACAGGCCAACACCACCGCAGCCGAATACTGCCGCGCTACTGCCGGGTTGTACTTTGGCAGTATTCAGTGCCGCGCCCGCGCCGGTCATAACACCACAGCCGACCAAAGCTGCTGCTTTGAGATCATATTTCTTATCGATGGCAACAACACACATGGATGGACAGACTACCTGTTCAGCCATATTGCCCAGTGCCGCGAAGGCGCCGATATATTCGCCATCAAGTTTTACCCGGCTGGTGCCATCGGGCTGCATGCCGCTGAAAATATCGGTCGCAGTACATAACCAGGGCTCCTGGTGCAGACAGAAATAACACTCGCCACACATGGGAATAAAGGAAGTAATAACGTGGTCGCCGACTTTGACATTGGTGACATTCTCGCCAACTTCTTCGACCACCCCAGCGCCTTCATGGCCCAGGACGATCGGCATCGGCATCGGTAGTTTGGCGTTAATAACTGACATATCTGACTGACAAAGACCAGTAGCGGCCATGCGAATCCGAACCTCATCAGCTTTGGGGGCATCCAGTTCAATTTCTCGAACCGAATATTCGTTTTGTGCTGTTAATATCACCGCTTTTGCTTTCATACTTAACCTCTTGAGTATTAATAATTCATGGCTGATCGGATGCTAAAGATGAGCCCTGTCGAGTGGTGCAGCTATTTCGCCAGTTTCTGTTTCGGTAGCCTCTATTTCGATAACTTCTATTCCCATAGTTTCGAAAACAAGCTGGCTACCTATTTTGACTAGTAAAACCAGCCCGCACCGGGATTAGCGCTGCGAGAATTTAGCACGGGTAGATAAATTTGTCAGCCCGGTTTGTTAATATCGGTCTGTTAATCTGCAATGGAGGGACGGCAAGTGTTAAAGGCTTTTGGCCGAACTGATTCGGGTGAAGGCATATGGGTTGAACCTGTCAAGATTGATGCCTGTCAACTCATCCAGACCGGAATTGCCCTACAATTGCTTCCTTTTGACAATTCTTTAATTTGGAGTCCCTATGTCCGGCGAGTCTTCTTATGCTAAAACCGTTGTAATGCAGGCGCTTGACGAGGCCAAATCACGTTCTGATATGGATATAGACGCTATGGGCAGGGCGATTATCCAGGTAGTTGTAACTCAATATCTTGTTGATCGTAGTGCGCAGGATGTTCGCCAGGAACTCGAATATCTCGCCGAATCACTGGATGACGATGAACCGGTAGTCACCCGCGGTTGTTGATTAACCTCCAGCGGATTCCCGCCTCTGTAAGCGGCCTAAATCAATGCCCAGGCGTCTCGTTGCGCTGGTTATTTTTCTTGTGTAGAGTAGCCGCCCCCCGCCATCTAGTGCGTTAGTCAAAAGGGTATGGCTGGGAATACACGGTGAGGTGGCCGAGTGGCTGAAGGCGCTCGCCTGGAAAGCGTGTATACGGCAACGTATCGAGGGTTCGAATCCCTCCCTCACCGCCAAAATCAAATACTCCACAAAAACTTGTCAAAGCGATATTTCTAAAGCGGCTCTGAACCATGGAGGGAGGGTGAGAAGCCTCGTGGGTTCGACAAAATGCGCTCAAGCATTTTGGACAAGGAGCGTAGCGACGTGCCCCGCAACACATAGCCCCACAACACATAGCTCGTATGGGCCTGGGTTTGTCATAGCGCTTACTCCAACTTATATAAACAGGATGTTGGGGTAGCCTGTAACCCTGGTTTTTTTTGAAAACCCCATAGACCGGTGTTTGTTTTTCAGATTTTTCAGGATCAGGAAGTTGTCGGTGGGAATACTGTTGGGCATATTCAATTGCCAATGTCAGTACGGAATTTCCAGCTATTGAGCGCCAGTATCTTTAGCTACTGAAAAGTTGTATTAGTGTAAACATATTTTACTGTAATAAGAGTTTACACAATATCATCCATTTGCCACAATTGTCCGCAATATAAATCGATAAGAGTATATGGGCGCTGCAAAGCACGAGGTTTTATTGCGATTAAGAGCCATTGAGCTTCTGGCTTATTGGGAGGGGCGGCTCGTTACCAACAGGCTGGTAGCCTGGTTTGGTATAAGCAGGCAGCAGGC
>Ga0164313_10001921_pt1 | contig 18632 bp, 12 predicted proteins | sample GuaBasSedimGuay4_FD_113735 | JGI IMG/M metagenome (GOLD analysis project Ga0164313, IMG submission 113735) | Subseafloor sediment microbial communities from Guaymas Basin, Gulf of California, Mexico - Guay4, Core 4569-4, 0-3 cm | ecosystem: Environmental > Aquatic > Marine > Hydrothermal vents...
CCCCTACCCCAGCTCAGACCCAAGGCAGATTCAAGGCAACTCCGCCTTAACCCCTACCTCAACATCCCAACGAGCAATATACTTAACCCTAAGTTCCAACCTAAATCGGATGAGGAGTGGCGTTAACTAGCTTAGGTGTTATTATGTATTCAATACATGGATAGGGATAAACGTATGGCTGATAAGCCCAAGTCACAAGCAAAGATGTTTGCTGAAGGACTGTTTAAGAAAATCAAATGCGGAAAGCTTCTAAACGAGAAAGCCCATTCTGTTGAAATACTCAGGACATTTGCCAGTGGCGGCACGCTAGCTGACTTTTTGGTAGGTGCTGGAATCTCGCGACAGAAATTCGTAGCCTGGAAAGCGAAGTCGGAAATCTTCAGAGAATCTGCTCTGATAGCAAAAGAGGTTGGCCGAGCTAAATGGCTTGAGATAGGAATTGATAACGCAGACAACAAAGAGTTCAACGCTAAAATCTGGGAGACATTCGGTCGCCAGAACTTCGGGGGAACTGACAAGTTAACCTTGACACTTCAACCAGACTCAACCCCCATGGAACACTACCAACAGCTAATAGCCCAAGCGGCTTGTGGCGACCTTAGTTCGTCCGAAATAAAGCAGCTCATGGAGTCTATCAATATCGGAATGAAAGCCCATGAGGCGTGTATGCTTCAGGCTGAGATAGATGAACTCAAGGAAGGGTTAGCTAAGATGGAAGAACGCGAAATTGAGTATCAAAGCACAGATTCAACTGTTAAAGAAGAAGATAAAGATTCCGTGGATAGTGAGGATAGTTGATGGTTTTGTCAAAAAAGAAGACAGAGAAGAAAAAGTAATTTACGTCCACATCGATTTAGACAAGGGAGACAAGAAAGATGGCTAAGATTGGAACTATTTTAGGCGCCGGGTTAGGGGCAGCCATTGGGTTTTTAGCAGCCCCCGCAACTGGTGGCGCATCACTAGCTTTGGTTGGCGCCGCAGCTGGTGCGCTTGGGGGCGGCCTTGCTGGAAACACAGCAGACAACTCAAGAAGGTCAGCCAGAGAAGGTAGAAGAACACTAGCTTCTGAGACAGCTGCAACCAATAGAGACAGAGCAAGACTTGAATCAGAAAGACAATCAACTGATGCAAGACAAAGAAGAGAGCAGGGCAGACTTGAGTCCGCTAGAATCAGAGGCATTCGCGGTCGTAGCCGTAGGCCTGGATTCTTGGCTGATGCTGGTGAAGCTGGGCAAAGGAGCACACTTGGATGAGTATCACCCCAAATGATGCCAGCAGATTTTTTTCTAGTTACAAGCGAGCCAAGTCAAGGGCAGACCAATGGTCGGCAATTCTTGAGGCTTGCTTTTACTTTGCTGTGCCGTTTAGAAACAGATTCTTTAAGCATGCTGAAGCCCAGGGTGACCTGAAGAATAGACGCTTGTACGAGTCAATTGGCGTTGAGGCTACAAACACATTCGTATCGTCACTTCATGCAACCATGACCCCGCCACAGACTATGTGGGGATTCTTGGAGCCTGATTACGATGGAAGGCCAGATGAGGAAATTGATTCTGGAATGCGCAGTGCAAACCAAAAGGCACTGGACGTTTACAATAGACAGCTATTCAATATCATTCACTCATCGAACTTTGATGTGACTGTTGGAGAATCATACTATGACGTATCCATAGGTACAGCCTGCTTAGTTCCGAGCCTTAATGCTAGAAAGGATGGCTTGCTATATACGTCAATTCCCATTGACCAATTGGCCATTGAAGAATCTATAGACGGCATGATTAACAACTGGTTTAGAACTTGGTCAGATGTAAAGATATCTGAAATTCAAACTAGGTGGCACACAGCTGTATTGACTAAAGACTTAACAGAGCTAATGGAAAACAACCCCAACGCTATTGTTAAGCAATTAATTGAAGGTGTTATATACAATCCATTATCAGACGAACCATATACCTACGCCCTATACGTGCAAGGTTCGGATACGTCGCTTTTCTCTCAGGACATGGAACATAACCCAGGAATTGTCTGGCGCTTCCAGAAAACCAATAACGAGTGGTGGGGGCGTGGGCCGGTAATGAGCGCACTACCTGCCATGATGAGAGCGAATGAAATGGCCAGGATTGAGTTTGCTAGCGCGAACTTAAATACCTTCCGTCCATACATGGCTTTCTCTGATGGGGTATTCAATCCATACACTTTCAAGCTTGAGCCGATGACAGTAATACCGATTGCCAGCGTTAGTCGTGACCAGTCATTGCCATTGATTCCACTACCTGATTCGTCCAACCCGGTGTTTGCTCAGATGACAATTGCTGACCTGAGAAATCAGGTTAACAACTTAATGTACGCAGACCCATTAGGGCCGATTGAAGGGCCAGCAAGAACAGCTACAGAGCAATCAATTAGACAACAAAACTTAGCTGATAAGATTGGGCCAATCTTCACGAGACTGCAACAGGAATTCTTATGGCCTGTATATAGAAACTCAATGGACTTGGCGCACACTTCAGGACTTCTTGCAAAGCCAACACTTGAAGATGGGGCAAAGATTAAATTTAGATACAAGTCACCTTTGGCTCAATCTAAAGGTCAACAGGATATGGCTATTCTGACTCAGTACGTTCAGCTGATGCAGGGAATCTTTGGCCCAGAAGTAGCTCAGCTTATGATTGACCCAGAAAGAACACCGTGGATGCTAGCCGAGAAGATTCAGCTTGATACCGGGTTCTTGTTAACTGCTGAACAAATGAAGCAGGCGGCTGAGGCGGTAGCAGCGCAACAGGCTCAACAACAAGCCCAGGCTAACGAGGCCGCAGAGCAGACCGGTGAAATGCCAGAACAAGTGCCAGCCATGGGAGATGCTCAGCAGTGATAGAAGAGAAAACAGGTAATGAGTTTATTGATGGTGAAGATTACCATTCGGGCTATGCCCAAAAACAGGCTGAGCCAGACAATGAAGTTTTGGAGTACCAGGCGCTAACCTATAGACTGTTCGCTACAGATGATGGTGTGAGGTGGCTATCGACTACCAAAGATTTAGAGTCTGCAAAAATGGTGGATTTTCGAGGGGGTGAATCTCAGCTAAAGTTGGCTGAAGCACAAGGTATGCGTAAAGCAATACTTGAGATTTATAAGCTATTATCCACGCATCAATCGTACATTAACGGAAGTTGAGGAAACTTATGGAAGACGCAGGAACAGAATCAGAGCCAACCTGGCACATTGACGAGAACACACCGGGGGTGGGAGACAGGCCAGAATGGTTGCCGGAAAAGTTCAAGTCGACCCAAGCTATGGCAAAGAGTTACGGGGAGCTGGAAAAAAAGATAGGCTCCTCACCATCAGCACCAGACGCTTACGACTTCGGAGAATTGAAAGACAAGTTCGACGTAGATAATGAGCACATGGTAGAGCTGCAAGACTTTTACAAAGAGAACAAGATATCCCAGGAAGTTTTCGAGAAGACGATGAGTTCTATAGCTGGGTACTCAAATTCATTTGATGTAGATATTGCAGCTGAGAAAGCAAAGCTCGGAGAGGGCGCAGACAAGAGACTTGAAACTTTAGACAACTGGGCGAAAGCAAACTTTACAGAAAGTTCATTTAAGGCGCTGACCGCAAATCTCGGTACAGCTGCCGCAGTTATAGCAATGGAAGAAGTGAGGACAAAAATGTTAGGAAGCACACAAACACCACCGTCAGGCGATGACAGCACAACAACTACGCCTGAATATACTCGTGAAGAAATCGAGCAAGAAATTTACGATAATAGAGAGAAGTATAAAACTGATGCCAAGTACAGAGCTGAGATGCGCGGCAAGATGGGCAGCATTGCTGGCGGTGCCGGTTTTGTTGACAAGAAAGGTGGCTAGCGCTATCCTCTAACTCTGTATGAAACTCATACACTGGACAACTTGAAAGTATCAGCCTTTGCTATTGCAAGGAAAACTGTAATTACAGACAAGCCCCAAGATGATTAATATTTTTTAACATTTTTAGGAGGTTGCTGTGAGAACAGATTTAACCGCAGTAGAACAAATCGAATACGATGCAATGGTAAAGGTTGAGTACCGTTCAGAAGGCTTTTTACTTCGTGAAGCAGTGCGTAGAAAAGAAAACGTAATTGGCTCCAGCGTACAATTTAGACGCGTTGGCGAAGTCATTTCCGTACCGACTGGTTACGCCCAAGCCGTGACTGGCCAAGACCCTGGTTTCGTACCAGAGGTTGCCAACCTTGTTAAGCATACTACTCCTGTAGTTGTTGACACCATTGAAGACTTAAACGTTAACTTTGACACAATGATGGAGTCATCCACTGTTGTTGCTCAAGCTATGGGCAGACGTTCAGATCAAGTCACAATTAATAGCGTTAATGCCGGGGTTTCCCAAACTATTCCCAATGGCGGTACCAATCTTGATTACGCTAAATACACCACAATTATCGAATTCTTTGAAGATAACGGTGTTCCTTTGGGCGATAGATGGGTTGCTATGTCAGCCAATAACTTCCGTAGCTTGCTGAACCAAGATGAATTCACATCAACTTTCTATACTCAAAACAAAGTTTTGGACAAAGGTATGGTTCGTGAATACTTAGGCATGAACGTTGTTGTTATTCCTTCAATGACTGAGGGTGGCTTAGCTAAAGCTGGCGATATTCGTCGTGTTCTAGCATGGCATCGTCAAGCTGTTGGCTTTGGTGTTGGTATGAACTTCCGCACAGAGATTAACTATTTACCCAAAGAAACATCTTGGTTGGTAAATGGCATCTTCTCAATCGGTTCAACAGTTATTGACCCACGTGGCGCACTAGCCGTTGAAGCAGACGAAACAGCATAAGGAGCATTGACATGACTTTTGATTTACAAAGCTGGTCACGAAGCACCACAGCGTCAAATGCTGGCCCATCAAGCCAGGGCTTTGGCGGTATGGCTGTGTTCACATACCAGAGCGCTACAGATAATTTGGCAGCAATTGGTACAGCCAATTACTTTGCCGAAGTTGTATATGAATTATCTTTAAATGATTTGGTTTATCTGCGTGGAACTGATGGGGTTAAATCCCATGAGGTAACCGCTATCGATAAAGCCGCAGGTACAGTTACAACTACGCTTGTTAGTCTAGGCGTGTAATCTCTCTGGGGGCGCGCACACGTCCCCTCTAACTTACCAGGAGGGTTATTTTGAAAGATATAAAATTGCGGTTTTTAAAATTTCAACATCATCTTTTAAGAAGCCGATGCCAACATTGCATGAGTGACAAAGAAGGCCACGAACCTTTTTTGTTGTGTGACAGTGGTCTACGTCAAAACCCTTCCTTTTGGGGGGTATGTCTGTGGTTTTACAGATGGCGCAAGAGTTGTTCTGACCTTTTAACATCTTGTTGTATTCATCAAGAGTTATGCCGTAGAGGCATTTAAGTTCACGGTTGCGTTTTTGAGAGGCTCTTTTTGCATTTCTGACCTTTTCTTTTTCAGGGTCATAGCGACTGTTGATGTAGGATTTAGTGCATTTTTTACATAGCAGGGAAGATGCATCTTTGGAGAGGCGGTGAAGATAAGTTTCGTGCAACTTTAGAAGCCCGTGCACTTTGCAGCGCTTTACAGCCCATAAGGGGAAAACCTCTTTGTAGGCTTTAACTTTGAATGTGGTACGTTCGGAGATGTGCTGCTTGCACCAGGTGCGGTACTTCCCGTTTTTATGATATTTGGGGTTTTGGCAAAATGGCGCGTTACAAAGAATCATTAAAAGGCTCCTTAACCTTAGTGAGGGACACATGAGTTTAACAAAAGTGGCAATTATTTCCAACGCAATTACCCTGGTAGGCCACAAGCCCATCATTACACTAGATGTAGATGACGCTGATGACCTCATTATTTCAGCATCCCAGGCTTTCGACTTTCTATTAGAAGCAAGCATGACCGAGAACACTTGGCGCTTTGCAACCAGAATTACCCAGCTAACCAAGATTAACCAAGAAACACCGCTCACAAACTTGTGGCAATCGGTTTATATCCTTACGCCTGGTTACCTGAAGACAGTACGCTTGCACCCCCACAATTATCAGTATGAGATATTTGAAAACTCAAGACTCTATACTAATTGGACAGGTGTTATGCATATGGAAGATGTGTTTCTTCCTGATATTTCCAGGCTTCCTGCCTGGTTCACTAAATACTTTATATTTGAAATAGCCGCTTATCTAGCTTTGTCTAATGCCCAGAAGGCAGAGTACTACAACGTACTCGAATCTAAGCGCTCCCATCAAATGGGTTTAGCTATGGCTGTAGATGCTCAAAACAGACCGCAAAACTCACAAGCCAGTTTCCCATTATTAAATGCTTCTCAGCGTGTGACGGGGGACTTCGTCGGTGGCTGACATGAATCACCTGCAAGACAGGTTTTCGGGTGGAGAACTTTCCCCGAATATGTATGCCAGGGTAACTCTGGATGCGTATACCAAGGGTTTGAAGGTAGCAACTAATATTCTGCCAATCCCTCAAGGTGGCGCAAGAAAGCGCTTTGGGACTCGGTTTAGCTCCATTCTTGCCCAGACAGAATATGTAGAAATCAAGCCGATTATGTTTGAGTATCTATCTGAAGCTGATTATCAGGTCATAGTGTATGACGACAATGTAGATATCTACCTAGAAGATAGATTGGTTGGTACAGTTGGCGGCACGGGAATCATTGTCCAAGACATTCCTAATATTGATTTCACTGTGCTTGAAGACAAGTTGAGACTGACAAGTTGGTTTCATCGCCCTGTAGAGCTAGTAAGAACTTCTGACCCGCTAAACATTATCACAGCCTTTACAGCTGACCCTATTAACACGTTCACAATAACAACTGCTATTGACCCTGACATCATACTTCCAGCTAAGTTTGAGGCAGGCACCTCGCTGCCAACGACTACACCGCAGATGCTACCTGATAGAACCTACTTCATTCGTTCTTTTGGCGCTAACACTGTGGCTGTCTATGCATCAGCCGTTGAAGCTAGAAACAACGAGAATAGATTCATAATCTCAAGTCTAGGTGTTGGGCAAATAGATATGTTCACACTTAATGTCTGGACTGTTATGGACGTTGATTTCAAGAACGTTCCAACATTTGATTTTGATGGTGGCTACGATGCCATTACATTTACACCGGGCGCCACCACTGGCTCAACTACTCTAACCGCATCAGCTGCCATATTCACTGTAGAGCATGTAGGCGGCGTGTATGATGGGGGCGGCGGTTCGGCTAGAATCACAGCGTTCACCAGTACAACGGTAGTCGATATCGATGTGATAGAGGACTTTGATGCTGTAACGCCAATCAAGGGTACACTCTCATCCCTCAAAGAGCCTGCCTGGAGCGATAAGCGCGGCTGGCCCAGGGTTTGTTCCTCTTTCCAGAATCGTGCCTTCTTCGCTAACACAGAGCTTTTGCCCAATGGTCTTTGGGGCAGCTCGATTAATGACTACAATGATTTTGATGACTCCCAGGCGTTAGATGACAATGCAATATCTTGGTATCCAACTAGTGACGTAGCTAACGAGATTAAATTTATCACGCCGTTTAAAAACATGGTGGTACATACTAATGCTGGCTCATACTCGACCCCAATGAATTCGCCGCTAACCATCACCCCCAGAGAGTTCTATCTGAATCTTCAGGATGATACGCCGTCGACCGATATTCAGCCGGTGACGATTGATAACCAAATATTCGCCACTACTGGAAACGATGTTTACTCACTCATCTGGGACGAGGCCATGCTGGGTTATTCTTCAGTTCTGATTTCATCCACCTCAGACCATCTGATTAAGAAGCCTGTAAGCATGGCATCCTTTAGAGACAATCGTTCATCTGGCGGCAGGTATGTATTCATAACCAATCAAGATGGTTCTATGGCCATGTATCAAACCCTGATGGTTGAAAAGGTAGCTGGATGGGCACCTGCCATAACTGAGCAAGCATATGGGGATTCATCGTTCAGATATGTTATCTCTAATCGTTCAGGTAGATGTTGGTTTGTAGTTGAACGCTTTATCGCGGCTACTGGCACAGCGTACTCTATTGATGGTTTTGATATAGCAGATGACTGGTTGCTTCTAACTGGCTCAGCACTTAGTGAGACAGAACCTATGCCACTATTGTTTGCTGGAACCACATTGCCACAAACAGCACCTCAGATTAAGGTGAATACTTACTATTATGGTCTAAGCGTTGGCGGGGAAATGGTTAAGATATTTCCAACCCAACAAGATGCCTTGGATGGTGTTAACTACTTCGAGATTCAATCAGCTGGGACTGCTGCCACGGCTACAGACCATCCGTTGTCAAAACTTCTGATTCTTGAAGAGCTAAGCAACTCATTGAAGTCTGACTGCACAATTGCAGAAACAGCCGCCCCCAGGGATGTTGTAACAGGGCTAACAATCTATGAAGCACAAACACCTAATATTAAATGTGACGGCCTAACGTTTGACCCGAATCCTATCATCAACGGCAGCTTGAATATTACAGCCCAAGGGCAGAGCACAGAAATCACGACCTCACAGATTGGCTTTAAAGTTAAACTGACGGGTGTTCCTCTCCCTATATCCATAGCGACAGGGGGCGCAGCATCAACAAGTAATCTGACAGTGCCTAAGCACATTCGCTCTGTGGATTTACTATTCGCTAACTCTGTTGGCGGCAAGATTAACAAGCAGAACATAGTTATCAATACAAAGCTAAAGCAAACAAGCTTTACCGCACCCGTAGGGAAGACAGGCAAAATGACCGTTAGCATAATGGCAGGCTGGGATGACTTTAATACCATTCCTTTCACAATCACTCATGACGAGCCATATGACTTTACCCTATTGGGCTTGTTCTACAAGTTGGAGATATAGCGTATGAGTATGCAATTATTCTTACTCGGAATGCAGGCGGTTGGCGCAATCTCCGATGCAGCCGGGACTAGAGATCAAATCAAAGTGGGCAGAGCAGGCGCAGAGCTAGAACAAGCTCAGATTGAGTTCAGGCTTGAACAGGAGCGAGCTGCTTCATCTGAAAACTCTCTGGCTGCAATGCAAGCCCTAAGACAGAATCTCGCCACACAGCAAGCTATATTCGCTGCTCGTGGCACTAGCGGCAAAGCTGGAAGCGCTGCAACCATTGCGAACAAGTCAGTTCAGAACTTCAGTGCTGATGAACGCACCAGAAGAATGAACCTTTTATCCAGAGAAGCTGGATTAAGGGCAACTCAAACCCTATCTGGGATGCATCAGCTAACCTCTGAAACTCAACTAGGTCAAGCCTTGACTGGAAGGCTGGTTGATCAGATGCCTATCAGCGAAGGACTCACCGGATTAAGGAATCGATTCAATGCCTGAGACACCTATTTTTGAAAAGACAGAAAAGTTGGAGACTAGTGGTGGCGTTCAGCCGTTTGGTGAGGCTGCCAGACAGAACGCGGCATCAGCAAACATCCTGTCAAGCATGGGTTCCAATCTAGCAATAGGGGCAGCGACCAAGCGAGCAGAATTATCTGGACTCGAGATGGGGAAGGAGCCAAAGGGTGATGTGTTCCCAGCTTTCACTGCAACAGATAAAGCATTTGAGCAAGCTTACAGAACTCAGGCGCAAGCTACTTTAAGCCTTCAAGGCCAAGAGCTGATGAATCAATCTTTACTTGCAGTTCAAAGCGCCCCACAGCTAACGCCGGAAGTAATTCAGGAGTTTGAGGCTAGCACCAGGAAGGGTTTTGATGAAATTGCTAAGAACTCACCTTCGGCAGACCAAGCAAGCTTGATGAATTCGTTTAACAATAGCTTAATGGAAAATAGCCAAAAACTTCAAACCAATCTATTGAAGCAAGGCCAGGCTCAAGCCGCGGACACCAGGAACTCGGCACTCTCTAACAACTCAACGAATATGTTCGAAAGCATTGTTAATGGGAATACAGTAGGTGCTGAACAGGCAAGAAACAATGCAGTAACATCCGTTGTGGAAATGTTCAACTCAGGCCAGATTAGCGGAAGCCAAAGGGACGCTAAACTACAAGAGATTAAGCTCAGCTTCATCACAGGTGAAGAATATAGCAAATTGCTTGAGGCTAAGAAAGATGGAAATCTAGGGAAAGCTTTATCTGATTTTGGCAAGTCAGAACGCGACGACATGACTACCGTTGAGCAAATGCAGGTTGGGCAAAAGCTATTGGCTCTAATCAAGTCAGACCAAGCCACCGACAACATGCATCAGTCAAATCTTGTGTCAGACTCTAAGGCAAAGCTAGAGCTTGATTCTGTAACTTCAGCCGATATGAATCGGTATGAAGAGGAAATGACTAAAGAGAATTTCGATGCATTTATAGTTAACGCCAACAAAAAGACATCTAAAAACATAGAGAAGTTAGATAAGGTTAATGCTGTATTAGACAACTATGGCAGCTCACAGACGCCTAACTTTGCTTCTACCGCTGATATTAATGCTGCATATGATGCAAAGGTATTAGGGCTGAAGCAAAATAATCCTGATATGCCAGATGATGTGGCCAGAGGAATGGCAGCAAATAATGCAGGGTTCCCAATACCAGCTCATATAGACCATATGGATGCATTAGCTACGTCCACATCTGGGACAGACATAGAAACTGCTGGAAGATTGATTTCTGCACTTGAGCAGTCAAACCCATCGAACCTAGACGGCCTATCGAAAACCTCAAGGGGTATGGTTATGGCCTATGACAAGTTAACTGGTCGTGGACTATCCCCGCAGAACGCGGCAGCAGAAGCAAGCAAAGCTATATTTGGCGTAACCGAGACAGAAGCAAACGCAAGAAACCTAAAGTGGAAGGCCGAAGATGAAAGGGTATTTGGAAGCCAGACAAGAGGTGGCACCCAAGATAGAATTAACAATATTATATCTGGCTCAAGAGGGCTAGTGGGGCTTGGGAAAAAAGAAAAGATTGATAATGAAGTTGATTATTCTTTGGCCGTCCAACAAAGTTACAGAGAAAACTATGATATGTTTGGCGATTTCGATACCGCTAAGGAAATGACAAGAAAAGAATTTGCCGAGTCAGCCAAAAGAAGTTCATTTAATAACGCCGTAGGTGATGACGAGCCGTCCGTCACTATGGGTTCTATTGAAATGTCTTACGACCTGGCGCCCGGCACAGAATATTACGTCAAAGATGAGGCTGCAATACAACTTCAGCCATTTATAGAAAGGTATAACGCAGAAGGCGGGGCATCATCATGGGAGATGGATTACAAGGGTGTTGTATCGTTCCCAGAATTCCAGGTAGCCAAAGCTAGGTTAAATGACGCCAAAAATGAAATTGTAATGGCAAAAACCAGGAAGGAAAAAGCATTCCTCAGGCAAGAAATATCTGGGCTTAAGCAAACAATAAATAATTTTCACAATCCAAATGACAATCAAACGGTCGTCAGACAAAGGTTTGACGATGGGACTGTTGGTGAAGACCTAACCATTGGGCTTAAAAGCCTCGGTAAGAATAAAACCTTTAATGGCGCCCAACAATACTCATTTATTGGAATAACAGAGAATGGCGCCAAAATCGGACTTCAGAACCTTTACACCGAAGGCAATCAGCCAGCAACATTTGTTGCTCAAAAAGAAAGGTACGAGAAGCAAATTGCCAATGAAATGAGCCAGACTGGAAGCATCGGCGGCAGAAGCGTTATCAATGAGCTGAACAAAGCCAAAGTATCTTTTGACAATCAGGTAACTCAAGACCAAGCGGAAAAAACCAGAGCGCTAAGAACTAGGCAGAAAGATTTTGACCGAATCCAAGCCAGAGAGTCCGCTATTGATGCCAGAACAGATTTAACTGACGCGCAAAAAGATGATGAAAAATCTAGGCAGCTCCTAATTGACGTATCAAGAAAATACCTTGATGCCTTTGCCGAGACTGGTACCGCCTTATCAAGAAATACGTTCGAAGCATTTGTGGCTATCCCAGAAATAACCGCTAAGATAGGCGCCATACCGATAGACTTTGTTGCGCCTGCCTTTAAGGAAATGTTTTCAGTTATTAAAGAAATAACAAAAGCTCCAGAGGATAGAAAGCCAGCTGTGTTTGCGGCAAACGCAAACCCTGTCGAAAATCCAGAACCTACTGGGGAGTTCCTAGAATCCACAGGAAAAGAAATTATCGACAACAAGGACGGAACATTCTCAACAGAGCAAAGCATCACTGTAGAAGATATGAATCTGAATGGCGGGAAGCCAACCAACATACCGACAATATGGAATGGTGAGCAGATGACAGATGAAGCATCGATTGATATGGCTATAGAGTCCGGTGAGTCTTACCCTTCATTTGAGTCTATTTCTGGCGCTGAAAAAGCAGCGCAAGAACGGAGCGACAAACTAGGCGAAGAGCTTAAGCAGCAACAGGATGCCCGGACAGCAGAAGAGATTCAGACTGTAAAAGACGCGCAAGAGCTACCGCCCCCAGAGTCAGGAGTTTTGGGCGTTATCTCTAGTGCAGCCAATCTTGTTGGTGCAGCCGTAGATGATTTGAAGGTTATCGCTCAAATTGAGTCCAGTTTAAACCCAAGCGCTAAAGCTAAAACCTCAAGCGCAAAGGGACTGTTCCAGTTCACAGACACAGGGTTCAAAGATGCTGTATCCAGATTTGGTAAAAAGCATGGAATAACCAGCAAAGATAGAAATGACACTGAAAAGAATGCAATCCTTGCAGCAGAGGTAACTGAAGCAAACAGGCAGTCGCTTAAGTCAGCGTTAGGCAGAGAACCTGAGACTAGAGATATTTACCTGGCACATTTTGCAGGATTATCAGGCGCCAAGAAGGCACTAAAAGCTTTTGACGCAAACCCAAATGCACCTGTCTCAGCAGGCTTTAGCTCAAAAGCGATAAAGGCAAATAAATCGTTATTGAAAGGCACGCTTGCAGATGTCATGAAAAGATTAGACGCTAAAGTTGAAAAAGCTAAAAAGGCGGTGAGCAAATGATTGAAGGTTCAGAGCTAGCACCAGAGGAAGAAGATAAAGACCTGGTGTCACAGCTTAAATCAGATGTTAATAAGAGGTTGGCAAGAAGAGACGAGGGGCTGCGAGTCCCTGAGTCTACTGCAAGCATCACTTCGCCATTGTTTGACCTTACAGATGTAGAGCAAACCAAAACGCCTACGGGGACGGCTAAGGTCGGAGCTTTTGAAAACTTCTTCAGAAATGCTAAAGAGCATAACGAGCTTTTGCAGATAGGCAAAGGCACATCAAGAATAATGAGCGACCTTAGTAACGACTATTTGGCTGATGAAATACCACCTGGATGGAACCCAGCAAATGAAGCCGCACTAGAACAGGTCTCAGGTGAATATTACACTTACGTTCTAAGTGCCAGGTCACCTAAAGAGCAGCAAGAGCATATTCAGGTTGCCAAAGAAAGAATGCAAGAGCAAGAGTTATTAAGTAATGGTGGCGTAATTTCAACTCTGTTAGGCGCTATAGCAGGCGTTGTAACAAGCCCCCCTAGCATAATAGTGCCAATGGCCGTTGCAAGCAGAGCTGGATTTGCGGCCCATACATTAAAAGCTATGGGTAAGATAGCACCAGCAGTGGCCATCCAAAGCGGAATACATGAAGGCATACTACAATTCGGCAACCCAGGATTTAACGAACATGAGCTTGTTACGAACACCATTAGAGATACCGCTTTCGGCATGTTTCTGTATGGCGCGGGTAGAACTGTAACCTTCGGAAGCAATAAAGCCAATATCTGGAAAGCCAGAAAAACCATGAACGTTGTGGATGAGGGAATCGGCATAAAGTTAAAGGTTGGAGAAAACGGCGAACTTAAAGGTTTAGTTGCTACTGGCATGGATGATAGCGTTGGTGCCGCAAGGGTGGCCGTTGCCCAAAGATACCTTGATAGTCAGCCGGTATTTGACGGTGTGGCTGGCGTGGTCGCATCAATTGGGGGTTCAAAGTTCTTAGGCTCCCCTTTAATCCAAGGGCTAAAGAGTCCGTTTACTGTTGTAGCAGACTGGACAAATCAACTTGCAAACTCATCCATTCTTACTCGAGGCGTAGAGCGCGGCCTTGTCAGAAAGGAAACAATGGAAGAAACTTTGGGTGTTCTTACAAAAGAAGCAATACAGACATCCATCCAAATAAATGACCTATATCATACCAGTATCGGCGTAAAGCCTGGGATTGCGGCACCTGCAAAAGCAGTAATCAAGAACGTTACCGAGGGTCTAGACACTACCAAAGCAGCATTTTATGACAAGGTTCAGGCAGTTAGACTGACCGGCGAGAAATCAACAATCAAAGAAGTTAACGAGGCCGCAGACCTTTATGGGAATCATGTTGAGGCCATATACAAAAGATTCCTAGATGCCTACGGTATGCCCACAGATGTGGCTGCACCAAGAACATCTGTCGACTATATGACAAGAATGTACAACCTAAATGAAATGGCACAAAATCCTGAGAAGTTTTTTGAAACAGTTGTTAGGTCACTTCAAAAGCAAGACGAACAAATTATTGCGCTAAAGGAACCTGTCGACCAACTTAAGGAATCTATCAAAATCTTAAGAAGAGAACTAGATGTTCCATTATCTAAAGGCGGCAGAAAAAGAGGAAAGATTAACGCAGAAATCAAGAAGTCCAGACAGCAGTTAAAAGCGCTAGAAAAGAAAATGGTTGACGATATGCGTGACGGTATCATTGACCCAGCGTTGCTTGAAGATAGAGTATGGCTTAGCTCGGCTGAAACAGACGAACTAAAAGAGCTTATGAAGCCGGTCAGAGACATAGAGTCCAAGATTGATGCCGTTCAAGCAGATATAGACTTGCTAGAGCCAAAGCAAAGAGCCAAGACCCCAAAAACAAAAGCCGAGAAACTTAAAGCCAAAGCTGAGAAGGCAAGAAGACCAAAAGATGCTAAGCCTAGAAACTTAGAAGAACAGCTTGAAGCTCTAAAGACGGAAAAAGCTGGAATAATGGATGACCTTAGACGCAGAGCAAAAGACGGCGAGATTAATGAAAGACTCCATATTAAGAGTGAAAAAACTGGCGATATAGAATTCAGAGATGCTAGCGCGATTCCTAAGTTTAGAAAGCTAAAAGGCAGTGTAGCTGATATGCAAAGAGAAGCAACTGCCTACTATGATACCCTTTTGAACCAGACGCCAGAACAGACTCACTCAGCTATACTGTCTAAAATGGCTGGCGGCGGCACAGACTCATCGGCCGCTAGAACAATTATGATTCCAGATGTAGACCTTGCAGGTTCAGGATTTTTGGTTAACGACCTAGATTCTCTACTAACCTCATACTCAAGAAGCATGGGCAGAAAGATAATCATGAAAGAGCGGTTTGCTGAAACGTCCATCGATGACGGCTTCAAAGGTTTGACGGCTGACCTTGCGCTCGAAAGAACCCAGAAGATGAATAAAATATTAGCAAATGAAAAAACAACTGAGGCTAAAAAGAAAAAGCAGCTGCTAAAGCTAAGCAAAGAGTTCGACGAAGCCAAGAAGCTAATGGGCGACTCATACAAGGCGTTTATGGGAACCCATATAGAAAACAGCAGAATGCAAAGGAATGTAGCTACAGCCAACAGAATGGCCGCTATAGCACAACTTAAAAACGTTCCGTTACTACAGCTTACAGAAACAACAGCAACGGTTATGAAGCAAGGATTTGGTAAAGTTATATCAAGAGGAATGACTCATTTAATCAAAAGGATGAACCTTTTTAAGAAAGATGCTTTTTTTCTCGAGAGTGCAGGGCATGCATTAGTCGGCATGGAAAATGGCCTAACAAGGCTTGGGCAAGAGACAGTTGATAGTATGCATATAAAGAGCCACCCAGGCGTGGTGAATAGTAGCAAATTCCAAAGTTATGTTGAGAAGGCTTCTAGGTATTCCCAAACGCTATTTGGCACCAATGCTGTGATGAACTTTCAGCAAAAGCTATCGGCAGACATTACACAATCAAGGGTTATGTCAGAACTATTCCAGGCTGCTAATGGAACCCTAAGCAAAGGAAAGGCCGAAAGATTGAGGCTTGCTGGTATAGACCCAAGCAGAGCAGCTGAGTATATAGCACAATATACGAAGGCTAATGGCTTTAAAGAGTTTGGCGGGCACCAGTCGAATTGGTTCTTGTGGGAAAATACCGAGCTATCAAACTCCATGGGCATGGCCATTAGAAGCGACATTAAAAACACTATCCTGGAATCAGGAATGCTTGACAAGCCTTTTGCAGCTTCAAACAATCCCATGATGCAGTTTGTATTCCAGTACACAGGATATCTTTACGCTTCATTTAATCGGTTCGCGATACCGTTTGCACAAAGACCTGACTTTGACAAGATGACCGGACTACTATTATTAATGTCAGCAGGCGCTATGATTGAGCCAATGAGAGCATGGCAAAGAGGCGAAGACTTTGAGCTAGATTCAGAAAAACAAATAGACCAGTGGCTTGCTAGCGGATTCATAGAGTCTGGAATGGGCGGCTGGCCAATAGAGTTAGTACAAAGAGCGGGTGCCATTATTGATATACCTTTCCTGGAAAGGTACAAGCAAGACAAGTTTAGACGCAGACCATCTGCCGGTGTTGTAGGAGGCCCATTTTTTAGCTACCTAGATTCCATGGCCCAACTTGGTGGAATGGCAATCAGCGGAGAAATCAACAAGTCAGACTTAAAGAGAGCCACTGGAAATGGTTTAATTCCAATGAACTTAGCGCTAGATAGGCTCATTAAGAAATCTATAGACAACTCAAACTTACCCGAAACCAGAGCACAAGCAAGATAGGAGCCAAGTGAATGGCAATTTCAATTGATTATATTAGACCGTGGACACAGGCCATAGCTACGGCTGGCCAAACGGTTTTCTCGACTATATGGACAGCTGACGCCGCAACTGATGTCTTAGTTTATGCTAGGGGAACAGGGGTTGAGGCACGAGATGTAGACCAGCTAGTTCTAAGCATTGATTATACTGTGCAGTTTATTGGTGCAGGGCTAACCGTTCAGATTACATTCTTAGCAGGCAGAACTTTAGACGATGTAATTACGATTACACGTGATACACCACCCGACAAAATGAACCTGTATACCAATACTAACTTCCTTCCATCTATGCTGAACTCTGATTTTGAACGTCTTGTTATGATGATTCAAACAGCTGACCTGTACGATAAAGATTTGGCGCCACGCTATAACACTAGTGAAACCCCATATGGCGTTGACGAAAACAACCCGCCTAACTTTAATCGAATTATTGATTTGTATCTGCCCTTGCTTCCACCATTGCACGTGTGGCGCAAGAATGCTGCCAACACTATGATTGAGGCCGTATTGTTCGCTGGGGGTGGCGGCGACCCAGGTGGGCCAATTACAGTTCCACAGCCTACCGATGACCTATACGATGGCGCATGGGTAAGATGGGACTTAGTGACAGGACAGTATATTTTAGCCATGGCTAACAATGCTGTGAACGCTGAAGTCGCTGGTTGCGTTGCTTCAGTCACAGATGCGAATAACTTTATCTTGCAGCAAAATGGCCCGAACGAAACTACCTTCGGAGCCTTCCCTCAAGGAATTTACTTCCTTTCGACCACAATTGCCGGGGGTATGAGCTTAAGCCTTCCGCAGAATGACGGTGAAGTAAATATTCCGGTTCTGGACAAAACAGATGGTGCGCTTGCCATGGTAATGAATAAGCGCGGAAAAATAGTCGGAACCCAAGACCCTGGCCCAGGCACAGGTGAAAACGAGATTATTGTTGTGCAACCTGCACATGGGTTTTCAGTAGAGCAAGCCGTAAGGGCTGACCCAGGCACACCGGGATTCTTTGTTCTGGCGCTTTCAGATACCGAAGTGAATGCACAGGCAGTGGGGGTAATTACGGAAATTATCGACGTTGACACATTCAGGCTTCAGTCTCATGGCTATACATCAGCTTTCGGTGGGGGCGCAGGTGTTGAGCTATGGTACTTATCAGATATAACGCCAGGATTGATATCTAACGTTATCCCAACAGCATCAACCTCTTTTACTAAACCGATGTTTGTGGTCTCAACAGCCGGTGCAGGTTTTATTCTTGAAGACAGAATACGCTCTAATGCTGTGGCTGATACAAACATAATTGTTATCCCTCAAAGAATTCCTGGTGAGTTTGCGCTTGGTGACTGGGTTCGACCTTCAAGCAGTGGAGATGATTATTACGTTCTTGGATTGGCAGATACCCTGGAAAATTCAAGGGTTACAGGAATGGTTATTGCAGCAGATGTAACAACCTTTGTCCTGCAAACTGAAGGGTTTACAAACGCACTAACTGGCGGCGTTGGAAATGGGGAAGATTTTTGGTTATCAGCCACAGTTGCAGGAACCATGACAAACGTTGAGCCAACAGCTAACGGTCAGATTTCAAAAATAGTTTTCAAGGGTTCAAACGCCACAGACAACGCAGGTTACATTCTTGAACAAAGGCCAATGGTTCAGCCGAATGCGAATGGTGGGGCAGTAGTCGGAAACTGGGGGCTGCTTGCAACCCAAACTGTAGCGGGCGTAACAAGCATAGACTTTCCAATGATAATTTCTGACAATCCAGCTCTAACCGAATTTGATGTGAGATTTATAGATAC
>Ga0164313_10001922_pt1 | contig 18629 bp, 17 predicted proteins | sample GuaBasSedimGuay4_FD_113735 | JGI IMG/M metagenome (GOLD analysis project Ga0164313, IMG submission 113735) | Subseafloor sediment microbial communities from Guaymas Basin, Gulf of California, Mexico - Guay4, Core 4569-4, 0-3 cm | ecosystem: Environmental > Aquatic > Marine > Hydrothermal vents...
GCTGTTGCGGGATGTCCGGGTTCTTTACTATCTGCTCTTCCAGCGCAAGCAGTAGTGATTCCGGGCTACCTTCCCAGCTCGCTCGACGATAGTTCAATGCCTGCCCGTTTATCATGATGCTTTTATATCCATGATCATGGTAGTTGAGCGCCAGTGCCTGTAACTCAGGGGCAGTTTGTGCAGTGGCAGTTTGTTCTGGCACGACTTGTTCGATCGCAGTGCGAGGCGAAATTTCTGCGCGGGCAAAGTTCACACTGTAATCAGTTGCCAGCCAGACGCCGCATAAAGCCACCGCGAGTATGCTCAGAACCTGGATACTTTTGATGAGTAGGGTACCCATTATTCTACACTCGGCAAGATACGGTTATAGCCATCGGGCATATGAATTCGCTCCCAGGCCGGCATCGCATCAAGGCTGTGTTGAGCCGTGATGACAGTACGGTAGCTGTCTTTAACCAGAAATGCCCTGAACTCTGAGCTTGCAGTAGCGGTTGTGGTTTTGGGTATACCTGAAGCGTACAGTAAGCCGGTAAACAGTGACGCTTCCGGGCCAGTGGCTAAGGCTGCGAGATAGACATTCGTGTAGCCGCCATCCGTGTTGCAGTTGCTACCTAGATAGGCGCCTCCGAAGCGGGGCGCCGGCACGCCGGCACATTGATCGAATAAGGCCGATCTCCATGCGCTGGTGCGCGCGTCAATGGTGTTGTAAATCAGATGTGATGCAAATCTGGAGGTGCTGATAATCAATGTAATCAGTAGCAACAGAAAGGGGATCAGCAGAATAGCTTCGACTGAGGCGACGCCGCGTTGTGAGTGCCTGTTTTGTGAATAATTAGTGTGCAATGTACTGCTCCATATCATCCTGGCTGATGCTCGATAGCAGCTCATGCAGTTTTGGAAAGCCACCGCGTCCCGATATACCCAGAATCGATTGCAAGGTATTTCCACGCTGCGAACCGGTTAGCAGTCTTGCCGGCACCAGCTTTGCATGCCAGTCCTGAGTGTAGAGATCATAGTTGACCGCGTTGTAGATTTCTGCCTGAGCAACGCCGTAGAACGCACCCGGAGGGTTGGGAAATTTTGAAGGAAATACCGGCTCGGCAGTTTGTGAGCGGGTAAAAGCAATCACGCTCCAGTTATCCCTGGATGTTCCGAGTGGCCCGGTAGCGGCGGGTTGATTGGCCAGTTGATAAATCATGATACCCGATTGCACACAGCCTGAAGACCAGAGATCATTGGCTTTATTACGAAACTCCATGCGTTTCAGGAAATCAATAAAAGGAATGCGATTCGTGAGATGCGCTCTACCGGTGATAAACGGGCCTTCATTTAGTGGATAACCGTATTGCTGGAAGTTCCAGTTAAGATCCGGGTTTGGCGCAGGTGGGGTTCCCTGTTCACCGGTCATACACAGGTAGGGTGGATTGCCTACCGTCGCGATCACTGGTAAAGCAGTTGACTTGAACCGAGTTTCCTTATGCTTGCGTATTCCTGTGAAGTAACGGGGATGGTCGAAGCCTGCATAGAACAAAGGCGCGTCGCTGATGCCGTTTCTTGTGGCGAGGCTGGTCGATACCATGGCAGAAAAATCAGGGAACTCCTCTACAATCCTGTTGTTCATAGACTCCAGGCCTCTGATCATGCGCATGGAGCGCAGCGCCATTCTCTCGTAAGCATTGCCGGGCATGAGTTCCTTGAATTGCTGCCAGGCGGTTGCCAACACGGCCGTTGCATAGGCTTGTGTGATGGCGGTATTATTCAGCGAAATAATATTGAGGCTACGTGCGATCCAGCTGGCGTGCGTAATGACCGCTGCATCCGCCGCATTCTGGACTTCGATGCGCTGTTCGATTTGACGCCCGGTGTTGAGCACCAGCATAACAACGAATACCAGTGTCAGTGCGGCAAAAATAAACAGGGGCACAATTTGCCCGGATTCATCGCAATGTAAGCGACGCAGCAGGTGCTGCAGTTTATGGGTCGCTGGGCGCTTCATAGTAGCGTAACTTCAGCCGTGGAAGTCTCGTAATAGCTGCCATCTCCGCGTGGCTTGCCCAGTAGCCGGGCGGCAATCGGCATATCCAGCGACATTCTGAAAGTGACGCTTGCGGTGACAGCCCAGGCATCTCCCGGCTGTGCGGCATCAACCTCAATTCCGGGTTGATTCAATGAAGACAGCGCCGGTTTGATCTCGACAATCGTATTGCTGGGGTCAAAAGCGTATGCAGCCTTGTTTCTCAGGGCTAGTTCACGGCCGTCCAGGCCGCTCACTTTTGCCATTGCACTGAGTATGCTATGCGGCATCCGAGTCGGGCTTCGCTGGATGCTTACGTCAGCAGGTGAGGCAGCAATCAGTGCGAATCTGGCCGCTGTTTCTGCCCGTTGTTGAACCTCGGGGCTGATATTTCTCAAAGAAACAGGCGTGCGTAGCGCGGGAACGGGGCGTGGCCAGGGGCGCATATCCTGCTTGTCCCACATCCAGACCCGGGCGCTGCGCGCTGCACTGTAGGCTGCATAATGCACCAGCAGGGCGGTATGCGACATCAGGGCATACTGAACAATCAGCAGCAACAGGGTGAGAAAAATGGGCAAGGTTAATACAAAATCAATCGCGACTGAGCTGCCGCGTTGATCGGATGCCAGTGTTTTTAAAGAAACAGAAAACCGCAACCGCGCAAGCAGCCATATCAGAATGAACAGCAGCGCCAGCGAAAGCAAACCCCACCATATCGCTGTGCGATAAAAGCTCAGCGAAGAAAAGAGCGTGTAGAATAATTCACTGTTAACACTTGGCATGATTTTACTATCCGCTTATCAGCTTCATCAGGTTATGACCCAGGTCAAAAACGGCCCACAAAGTCGCGATGGCGATGGGTACTCCGAATGGAATGCTCAGATCCTGAACGGGGACGATTTTGTATGAGCCGGGGTAAAACAGGCTCACCAAAAGATCCCAAAAGCCTTTCAGGGTTTCCAGTACGCGGCCGCGCCAGATGATCACTGTGATCCCCCAGGCACTGCCAAATACGATGGTATAAAACAATACATCAAGGATCAGCGGATAGCCCAGCAATGCGCCGAGCGCCGTAAGCAGCTTGACATCACCACCGCCTATGCTCCCCAGTGCGAATAGCAGCAATGACGGGCCAAAGGCAATAGCCAAACCCAGCAGGCTGCCTGTCAGACTCGGCTCAAATTGCGGTAGCAGGCCAATACCCAATCCGAACAGGATGCCGCCGTAGGTCAGGCTATTGGGGATTCGACGATGGCTAAGGTCGATGAACGCGGCGGTAACTGCATACACGGCTATCCACAAAGGCAATGAAAACAAAACCTCAGTGACAGTCATGCTCGGCTACTTACCAACATCATAGGCCGAACCCAGCCCTGTGCTTTATCTTGTTAGAAACTTATCTTGCCTTCTTCTCCTTGGATTTCGCCCCACTTGCGTTTGAATAATTTAACCAGTTCTTCACCAAACACCATGATAGCGATGACCAGCGGGATAACCACCAGGCCGATGACCAGAATCGGCCCGACCGGAATGTCGCCGTTTTCATCGTCGTGCAGGCGGGCGAGCAGTGTTTTTACTTGAGTGAAGATCATGGTGATACCTCCTGTTCGGCCCACAGGGGCCGGGTGAGTGAAATGCGGTCACTGAGACCGCCGAAAAAAGGTGCTGTTTTAAAGGAAGGCTGGATGCCTGTCCATTCCAGAGCCCCGGTTACTTGCAATGCGCTGCTCTGGCTGGAAGCCCTGAAACGATATAAGTCCTGTACCCGGTAATCTCCGTCATCGCTGAGTCCGAGCACTTCACTGATATAAGTGATGCGTCGTGAACCGTCATGGAAACGCGCAATTTGTACGATTAACTCAACTGCCGAGGCAACCTGTGATCGCAAGGCAAACAGGGGCAGGCCGACATTTGCCATCAGGGCCATGGTTTCCAGGCGCCCAAGACTGTCGCGCGGGGTGTTGGCATGCAGTGTAGACAGCGAGCCACTGTGCCCGGATGTCATGGCCTGAATCATGTCAAGTGCCTCAGCGCCACGACATTCTCCAACCAGTATCCGGTCGGGCCGCATCCGCAATGAAGCGCGAAATAAATCACGAATGCTGATTCCACCCCGACCCTGCCGGTCAGGTGCCTGCACTTCAAAAGAGAGCACGTGATCCTGCTGTAACTGCAGTTCGGATGAATCTTCCAGTACCAGAATGCGTTCAGTTTCCGGGATCATGGTTGACAGGCAGTTAAGCAGGGTTGTTTTGCCCGAACCGGTGCCACCGGAAACAATGATGTTTTTAGCCAGCATCATACAAATGCCAAGAAATTCGGCGGCTTCTTCACTGAGTGAGTTTTTTTCCACCAGTGCGGGTAAGTCCAGCCGGTTTTTCGAGAATTTACGGATCGCAACGCTCATTCCCTGGCGTGCAGCAGGGGGCTGGATGATGTGTACCCGGGATCCATCCGGCAGGCGCGCCTCAATGCTGGGGTTTTCCGGCACCAGCCTTTTACCGACATATTGCGCGACATTGCGCATTGCAGCGAACAGGGCAGCCTCATCTTCGAAACGGGCATCTACATGTTCCAGTTTGCCGGCACGTTCTATATAGATATCATTCCAGCCGTTAATCATGACTTCACTGACAGAATCATCTTCGAGAAAAGGCTCCACCGGTGCCAGCAGGTGCTTGAGCGTCTGTTGGTAAATTTCGTTAACTTGTGCCATTTTCTATGTGCTCAGTGTATACATGAGATCATGGGAAAGGAAAGGAAATCAGCAGTGACTGATTCTCAAATACCGTTTGTATAATGCGATCACAGATGGCAAATATCACGTAGCCGGGTATCACAAATGTGGCCAGAATCAGGATATAGGCAACTACGTCTGACATGAGTACGCGCCTGTCGTATAAACACAATTCATCCTAAAAGGTAATTTTTCCTTCTTCACCACGCATCTCCACATAAGCATCAGCTAGCCCTGTCCAAAGTTCGACTCTGAAAATTACCAGCATTAGAACCAGAGGAATGACGACCAGCGCAACGATCAGGATGGTTCCAACGGGTATGTCGCCAGCCTGATCACGATGCAATCTATGCATCATCTTTTGGATGAACGCGTATCGGATCAGCCCTCTCATACGGAAAAATTCCTCTCTTGTCTCTTCTTTTCAAACAAATCTATCATAGTGATAAGGAAAATAGTTTGACTAAGATCAAATGGTTCTCATGATTCCAGCATATAAAAATTCTTATAGATTCAGTAAGTTCCGGCGGTCTATAAATTGCGCTGCTTATTTGAAGTGCTTATTCAGAAATGGGATTAGCAACGAGTCAAAGGTATTATTGAAAAATGGCCAGTGGAGATTGAACCACTATATTTGTTTCCGGGATATAAAGGGAACTCGGGTTGAAATGGCATTCAAGGCGATATTGTGAATCATGACATCAACCGAGGTACAGCAGTCTGCCAGGATTGATATCTCATAGCGTTCTGCTGCCTTTGAGATCGCGGTATGTGTCACGCAGTTTTGAGTCATCATCCCGCATATCAAAAGCGTATCGATATTCAGCGTTTTGAGCGTTTCTTCAAAACGGGTTTGCTCAAAGCTATCAGCGTATTGTTTTTCTATCATTATCACTTAATCAACAATGCCATCCAGAGAGTAGGGGACAAAATTCCAGGGAAACGTTTGCTGAAAACAACCACTAAGCATTAAACTCCTAATTCTCTCTTTTTCTTTCAGGCCACAATATCAACTCTGCTGCTCATGCTGATACGAATCAGGCGCTAATCGACGAATTCCTGGATGCTGTCTGGATGGAGTCGGGCTTGAGCCAACACTCACTGGCAGCCTATAGAGCAGACCTGAACGCCTACTCTAGATTCCTGATTAACGACGCACTTTCGCTCGAAGACGCACCTGCAAAATCACTTAGGCGTTACCTTAAGTTTCGTAGCGCTCAGGTCTCAGCGCGTACTTTAGCCCGCAGTATTTCCACGTTCAGGCGCTTTTATCGCTGGTTGCTCAGAGAAGAGCGAATTGACGAGGATCCGAGTGCTTTAATCAGATCTCCCAGAATGCATCGAACGTTGCCGCAAACCCTAACAGAAGCAGAAATAGAAATGCTGCTGGATGCACCAGATATCACCACAGCCTACGGCCTGCGCGATAAAGCGATGCTGGAATTGATGTATGCCTCCGGGTTGCGTGTTAGCGAATTAATTACCATTGAGCTGGGCCAGATTGACCTGCGCGTCGGGGTCATTAAAATTCTGGGGAAAGGCAATAAAGAACGACTGGTGCCGGTAGGGGAACAGGCAATTGACTATCTAACTCAATACCTGAAGGGCGCCAGACACGAATTATTGAAAAGCACCACCAGTTCTTCGCTGTTTCTGAGCAGCCGGGGCTGCGCAATGAGTCGGCAGGCGTTCTGGCAATTAATCAAGCGTCATGCGATGCAGGCTGGCATTAAAACCAAAGTCTCGCCACATGCACTACGCCATGCTTTCGCCACGCACCTGCTGAATCACGGTGCGGATTTACGCGTGCTGCAAATGCTACTTGGGCACGCTGATTTATCAACCACACAAATCTATACGCATGTCGCCACCGCGCGGCTTCAGGAAATCCACCAGAAACACCATCCACGCGGGTAGGGCAGGAAGCACATGAAAATCAATCGAGATAAAATATTTAGATACTATCTAATGATGCTGTTTCTAAATAGTTTCGTAGATCTGGGACATAAGATCACCATTCAGAATACAGTATTTAAAGTCTACGATGGCCAACAGCAGATCATTCTCATCGCAATCGTCAACAGCCTCATCCTGCTACCCTTTATTTTCCTGTTCACACCCTCGGCCTATTTTTCTAATCGTTTTGCGCTGGTCAGGGTCATGCGTGTGAGCGCCTGGGTTGCCTTAGCTTGCAGTTTGTTTATTACTTATTTCTATTATCAGGGTGAGTATCGGTTGGCGTTTGCGATGACACTGATACTGGCCATACAAAGCGCGATCTATTCTCCGGCGAAATACGGTTATATCAAACAACTGATGGGTGAGGCCAGACTGGTCGCGGCAAACGCACGCGTGCAAGTCGCAACCATCGTTGCGATACTTTCCGGTACGCTGGTATTTTCAATACTATTTGAAATCCGCTTGTCCCAGGCAGGTCTGGAAGCGCCTTTTAACAAACACGCCATTCTTCAGACCATCGCACCACTGGGCTGGATGCTGGTGCTGAGTACGATACTGGAGCTGGTATTGGCATACCGGCTTCCAGAGATAAATAACCCGTATAAACAAGGGCTTAGCTTTCCATGGAAAGCCTATTTACGCGGGCAGTCACTCAAAAAACAGCTATCCGTAATTAACAGCAAGCCAGCCGTTATTTACTCAATCATTGGCCTGAGTGCGTTCTGGGGTTTGTCTCAAATGATGCTTGCGGCTTTTCCGGCTTACGCAAAACAACACCTGTTGGAACACAACACGGCATTGATTCAAGGTTTGCTCGCCTGTTCTGGGCTGGGTATTTTTGCCGGTTCTATTCTGGTCAGTCACTTGTCCCGGCGAACATTTGAAAAACCATTAGCTGAATGGCAGCTGCGCAAGCAAATGATTCCATTCGGTGCAATTGGCGTCACACTTTGTCTGGCAATGGTGCCCTTTATTGATTCCAGACTCGGGCTCGTCGCCTGCTTTTTTGGAGTAGGGCTATTCGGTGCTTATTTTATCGTGCCACTCAATGCCATTATCCAGTCACACACCCGGAATGAGGATGTGGGTACGGTGTTGGCGGGTAATAACTGGGTGCAGAATATCACCATGCTAAGCTTCCTGGCGCTGACCATTTTAAGCGCTATTCTGGGCCTCAATTCCGTCTGGCTTTTGTATCTGATTGCTGTTGTTGCACTGCTTGGTTTACTCACCTATCTACGTCACAGTTTGCGCGACTACTTGCAATTCATTATTGGTGGTTTTTTTCGCCTTCGTTATGACATTGAGGTGCATAGCCAAGGCGCATTTCCCGAGCAGGAAGCGGTACTGATGCTTGGAAACCATATCAGCTGGATCGACTGGGCGCTCATCCAGTTAGCGACGCCCAGACCCATTCGCTTTGTGATTGACCGGCAATTTTATGAACACTGGTCGTTACACCGCTTGCTTGCACATATTCAGACTATTCCGATATCACCACGCAGGAGTAAGGATTCGATCCGACAAATCAGTGCTGCGCTGGATACGGGAGACGTGGTCTGTCTTTTTCCGGAAGGGCAGATCAGCCGTGATGGAGGGCTAAATGTATTTAAAGCCGGCTATGCGCTGGCATTGAAAAATACCGATGCGAAAATCATCCCTTTTTATATTCACGGTATGCATGGCAGCCGCTACGCCCGAGTCGATCACCCAAGGAAATCAATATGGGATTTTTTCCGCGCTCGCCGCCGCAATATCATCATCATGCTGGGTGAAGTCACTGATCATATCGGTGTTGAAGAATTACAAAGCAGAGTAGTGACATTAGCAGAACAGGCTGAGGCGGTATATTCAGGTAAGGGCTGATTTAATCTAAACTAAACAGGATTCGAGAAAGTGGTGTATTCTGCTCTCTTCACCGCGGGGCTAAAGGGCACCTGTTTGATTTCGACTTTCCAGGAGGTGCCCTTTAGCCCCACTAACACAAGCTGAAATCAAGCAGCTAACACCTTAACGGGTTGAAAAATCAATCACATTCAAGCTTGTCCTGCTCGACTGATAAACGGCCATGAACGTTCATGCGAATCACCTTCATTGCCTGTTTACCCGTTTCACGGGTATTGCAAACACGGAAGTGCCCACTGCTGCGAACGACACCACTGCTGTTAAATTTAATGCGCTGCCAACGAGCATGAAGAAAGATTTCGATTTTTTTATCTCTCTGCCGACGATGTGTCATGACCACCTCATCGCCCTCATCAATACTGTGGCTATAGTTACGATCAACGTAGCCAATCCAGCCATCATTCCAGTTCGCGTCTTTTGAACATTTAGCCTCTTTATCCATCGCGCACAAATAGGCAGGACGATGACGGGTAAGGGCAAATCGTCTAATCAGACGTAAATCTTGTGCCAATGCTTGCCGTTCACTATTAATAAGACTATTTGTTAAGGTTCGATTGATGGACGGTGCGGACCAGGCAGCAAGCCCGGCCATCAGTGTCAGGCATACAATCGTTTCCATTAGCGTTACGCCATCCTGGCGCGCTTTTATTACAAACATATCCACTACATCCTTGTTGTGGTTGATTGAAGTGGTAATAATACCTCCCTGGGGCAGGGAGTAATGTGCGCTTACTCACGTATCCGGAATTAACACCAGAATATTCCCTCTAAACTGGAATCGGCAAACTCAATCAATACCCTGATCACAGCCAAACAGGTTTAAATTGATCAATTTGTTTGCTTGTATTCTAAATGGTCGACCTCATTTTGAGGTGCAATCAAGGGCATACTTGTGTTATCTTATATACGCCTGAGATGGTTTGTGGAGCGACAGAAAAAACCAGTTTTAACTATCTGCCTGATTCCGCAAGAATAGACAATAAACATAAAACCACCATTCGGAGTAGACATGGCACACGCAAAAGGAGCACCGGTTCAAGACCCGTTTTTGAACATTCTTAGAAAAGAACATATTCCTGTATCCATCTTTTTGGTCAATGGCATCAAATTGCAGGGGCAAATCGATTCTTACGATCAATTCGTGATCCTACTAAAAAATGCAGTCAACCAAATGATTTATAAACACGCAATTTCAACTATTGTGCCGGCCAAATCTGTCAGTATTCCAATGGATGATCAGGATGATGACAGTCAGCCTTCGGGTGAAGAGCACAATTACTAGCTTAAGCGGCGGCGTTATTCACCGGGTTTAGAATGCCAGAATTGATACCAAAGTGCTAGGTAGTGCTTTGATTTATAACCATTAACCGAGGCATTCCTCTGTTTTTAACTGTCGATGACGCTGGCGAAAAGGATGATGCTATTGAAGCAGCTATCATTCTCGACCAGACGTACCCTAAATTAAAAAGTCACCTTGATGTTGACGAAACCTGCCAATTAGCTGAATCCGCCGGTGCGAAAGTGGTGGGTGTCATACATGCGACCCGCAATAAACCACATCCAGCGACCTTCATTGGCGAAGGAAAAATTCAGGAGCTCAAAGACGCGATAGCCGAAAACGAGGCCACTGTCGTCATCGTTAACCATCCCATTACACCGGGTCAAGAACGAAATCTTGAGCGCGCGCTGGAATGCCGGGTGCTTGATCGTACTCGCCTGATTCTGGATATCTTTGCACAAAGAGCACAATCACACGAGGGCAAACTTCAGGTCGAACTAGCACAACTCAAACACCTGTCAACACGCCTGGTTCGCGGCTGGACACACCTTGAACGGCAAAAGGGCGGTATTGGCTTACGTGGGCCCGGTGAAACTCAGCTAGAGACAGACCGTCGACTCATTTCTCATCGTATTAAATCACTCACAATGCGTCTGGAAGGTGTTGAAAAACAACGAAAACTAAGAAGAAGGGCACGTGATCGCGTTCCTGTGCCTGTGGTAACCCTGGTTGGCTATACCAACGCAGGAAAATCTACCTTATTCAATCACTTAGTACAGGAATCAGTGTATGCGGCAGATCAATTATTTGCCACGCTAGACCCAACAATGCGGCGCCTTAATATCGATCAATACGGGGAGATCGTATTATCAGATACCGTGGGTTTTATACAGGATTTACCGCACACCCTGGTGGCTGCGTTTCATTCAACCCTTGAAGAGGTTAAAAACTCTTCAATTCTGCTACATATTATTGATCGTGCAAATCCTGAGTACCGCACGCATATTGAAGAAGTCAATCTGGTACTCAAAGAAATTGGAGCAGAAGATATTCCATTGATTCATGTCTTCAATAAGGTTGATTTAATCGATAAGGCACCCGCACTGGTTAAAAATGCGGAGGGAGAAATGAGCGTGTTCATGTCTGCGCAGGAAAACCTGGGGCTGGATTTGCTCAATAAAGCACTGTACGAACTACTGACGCGACACCATGCCATCTATCAGGTTGAACTGGATATCAATCAGGAAAAACTACGTTCAAATATACATACCAAATTTCAGGTGCTTGAAGAATCTTTTGATGAAGACGGTAAAACAAATCTGAAACTTCATTTGTCACCACGAGAACTTGGCTGGTTACAAAAGCAAACTAAAGTGGAGTCGGTAACGAAACCTGCGTCTATTCCCGAAACAAAAGCAGTCCCGGAATCATAAAGAAAAAATTACAAAACAACTGCAGCGTGACTACCGTGAACGCCAATACAAAAGGCACTTATCAATAAATAGGGCAATAGTGGGTTTCAACGTACAATCCGTTACTTTACATAATATACATTATGCGCAGTCATAATAATATTGCTCAGCCCTATCAATGCCTTACATTTTTGGCTTACTTTACATTTGCGAAGAACCTGCTTATGCTCAAAGCCCACTTAAATGGAGGAAAGGAATAATGAACAAAAACAAATCTAACGATCGTCGTAAGTTACTCAAGTCCGTCGCGATTGGCAGTGGCAGCATCGTTGCTGCTAAATCGCTACCTGAATCCTGAACTAAACCGATTATAGACGTAGAAGGAACGACCGACCTTGGTAATTTTATCGCGACCGATGGCCAATGCGCCCGCTAGTCAAACACTGATTACAAAACAATCCAAGTTAAACCGCTCTTTAGGAGCGGTTTTTTTTGTTCTCGGATTATATTGGAGGGGATTCACATCTTAATTATTGACCGCCCCGCCGTGTTCTAGCGCTCGTCGCCGGGTTCCCTAAAGCTGTCCTCTGCTTGACTAAAGAAGCTGGTATTTGGCTCAGCAAGCGTTTGTGCGCACACGTCTGAATTAGCGATATTTCGATCCAGCAAACCCTGGACCAGCAATGACCAGCCGCCCGATACAACGGCAAAGCCAATTGCGGCAGTAGACTGCACCAATGCAGATTTATCCAGGACCACTTTTGTGTTTTCGAAAGGCCCGGTAATTTTGGCTATATTTGCAACTGTCCCGGCGCTAAAACCGAGGCCCTTGCGCGCTTTGGGCTTGATGATGAGTTCCAGCACTTCCTGATCAAAATCCACGACCCCACCACCCAGCACCGTCACTTTGTCTGTTTTGATTGCAATCCCCTGAGAGGCTACCGCGCTTCCCCTGGTAACCGGAAAATGAATCACGCCACATTCAATGGGCAGATATTCGGCTGTTTTGCGTGACGGGTTAATCACGTCTAATACACTTAACAACAGATCAGCGCCAAATAACTCCAAATTTTGATTTTTAATTGAAGAGTTGTGCAATTCAAGCAGTATTTTCCCGTATGCGCTGCCCATAAACTCTGCGACGCTAAGTCCACTGCCGGCCAAACCAATATCAACGTCAATCTCGCCACCACGAAATATTTCGGAATCCCCGAATAAATTAAGGTGTTCAGGTGCAATTTTCTCACCCAAAATTGCCACCACCATGTCGTAAGGGTCACTATTCGCATCTATGGTCAGCCAGACAGTCATGCGCCCTGCCCCTAAAGCACCATTCCAATTGGGTGCGTTGAACACGCCGTCTTTGATAGAGATAGACAGACTCGCATCGCTCAATTGTGTAATCAGGCCATTTACCTTTTGCCCTCTAAGGTCAATATCGGCATTAAAGGTTTTGATCCAGTCAAGATCGACGGGGGAGTCAGAAAACAGACGATTACGCTCATCTTCCTCCAGTAGAGCAAGAATATCCAGATTCGCAGAACTCAGCTGTCCGCTGATATAAGGTATTGCCTGCTGCGTCGGTAGTTTTAGCATCAACTGCCCGCGTATGTCTGTCTCAGCCATTTTCAGGCTTGTAATATTGAAATCCAGTGAGTCTGTATTCCCCGACATCTTCACCGAAGCAACACCGCCGATGCCGGCACGAAATCCAACCGAGGAGAGATAGGGAACGGCTCTTAATTCTGGTGCAGAAAGCCCCAGATCAAGTGAGATACCCCGCAGATTGATGATATCGACTACGTCACCGGCCAGCTTAAGCGAGGCTTCACCGCCTGCCATGCTAAATTGCCCATCAATATTATTTAGAGAGAAATTGTCTGCATCCGCCGCTTTATGTATTTCCGTATAGACACTGGCGTGCTCTGGTTGCAAGGTCCTGGCAGCCTCCAGATCTATAATACCTTCGATATCGACACGCCTGAAATCTGCGACCAGATCGTATTTAGCTTTCTCCGGAAAATGCACTACTCGGCCTTTGATCGTTCCCTGGTGTGCACCGTCCAGTTTCGCCAGCAGATTCTTAAAGGACCAGTCTGTTGCACTCTTAGAAGTCAGATTACCTCGTGCCGTCGCATGTAATTCACCGGGGATTTTGATGTCTGATTCCAATAAAATCAGAATATTATCCACAGAGTTGATTTCTGAGGTAACAGTAAAATCTGACTTCATCTCAGCTCCAAGATCATCGATTGACCCTAGCATTGAATAACTCTGATGTTGATTCAGCAGGGTTCCCTGGATGTTTTCAAGATCATAACGGCTGATGTTCCCGTTTAATTGTGCAGTCGCACTGACTTCCCCAAGCTCTGGCAATTCAAATGAGAATTGCCGGTTGACGGCTTCGACGGTGTTTGCTTTTAATAAAACCTCCGCAGCCTGTGTCTGCAAATTTTTAAGGTCGCTGACCTCGCCCGTAACAGTAAACGCTATGCCGGATGATCGCAAATCCATTGCAAACTCAGGTGCAGAGAAATTTGTCTGCTGCATATCAATTTTTGCTTCTATGCCGGTCTCTTCAAAAACAGAAAGATTCAGGCCGTTGAGCTCGTTGATTTGTTTAACGTCGGCAGGCTTGAGCTTAGCTGAAAACTGAAATTGTCCGGTTTGTGCCCCGGTAATATCATCAAGTATGCCCTGTATTCGCCCACGTTTCTCAAACGCGAAAATATCGATATTTTCAAGCGCCAGCTTCGCATCTTTTATCCTGATATCAAAGCGACCCTCCAGGGGCCCGGTTTTAAACCAGTGCTGATCGGTAAACTCACCGATCAATGCGACTGAATCAACCATCCCGTTGACGGGAATACCCTCTGTATTTGACTGTAGCAAATCTTCAATTCTGCCAGCACTACGGAAATCGATCCCATCTCCCTGCAATTGTGCTGAAGTGATTTCAAGCTTAAGCGCTTCGGGCTTATTACCAAATAAGCGCATATTTGCATTCAGTTGCGCATCCGTCACGCTTTGCTTGCCCTTCCAGCGCATAATCGAAGCCAGGGGATAATTCATTTCTCCGACTAATTCTATTCCTTCAAGGCGCTTTAATTTGGCGATGCTTCCTGTGATATGCGCCTGACCATCAAGGGCATTGCTCACGATATCAATATCGTCAAATCGCGCGCTATTCCAGCGCCCGGGCTGTATAAAATTGGCAGCGGCCAGCAGCGGCGGTGTATCAATCAGGCGGGATTCAACCCACGATTGAACATCTTTGAGCGACGGCACCTGAATATCCAGCTTTATCTCATGCCCCTGCCAGCGCAATAAATCCTGAATTTTTCCGTCACCCTGGATTTGAGTCACACCCTGATGCCCGCTAAAACGGATATACGTCGGTTCACGCAAGAACATGCTGCGCAAGGTGTCCAAATTGATATCCAGCTCAAGCGGTTGTTTATCGAGTGCACCCACTACCTTTATGTTAGCCCCCTGGCTAAAGTACTCGGCCTGGCCACTAATCGTATTCAGGTCAAGATCATGCGGCAGACGGCCGACCCGGATAATCACTTTGGCGTTTTCTATTAGCGCCTCTTTGATTCGAAAGTGTTCCGCCATAAATGTCAGTGGCTGTGGCTCGCGATCGCTTTTAAACAGCCAGTTGATGTCATTTAGTGCGTCATTGCCTTCTATTAGCACCATAGGGCTATCAGCATAAACGCTTCGAAGGTTGATTTCTCCGTGTAACAAATCACTGATGGATAAGCTCACGCTCAGCGATTTCACCTCCAGCATCCATGGCTGTTGGCTCCAGCTGGCATTTGACATTTTAATGTCTTTGGCGACGAAGGTGGGCCAGGGGTTAAAGTAGAAGCTCAGTCCGCCCTCGATAAAAATCTCACGTTTGGTGAAATTTTCGATGCCCGATACTAGCTTATGCTCAACGTCTTCTTTGTAAACCGTCAGCAACAGCGTCACTGACACCAATACGATGACCAGCAAGGAGATCAGGGACCACAGGAGATAGAGTAAAAACCGCATTAATCCGTTAAACTAAGGCTTGATGTGTCCGCTATTTTCAAGAGATTTTGTCAAATTTAAACAACGCTTTAGAGAAGCAACGCTTCGAGCATAACAAACGCAGGAAACGACTACAGCGTCTGGTGGGTCAGGCAGTGGAAGATTATGCCATGATTAAAGATCAAGATCGCATTATGGTCTGTCTTTCTGGTGGTAAAGATTCTTATACCCTGCTTGAAATACTAATGGCGCTGCAAAAACGTGCACCCATCCAATTTGAGCTGGTCGCAGTCAATCTGGATCAAAAGCAACCGGGCTTCCCCGAGCATGTCCTGCCGGAATACCTGGCCTCACTGGGTATTGAGTATCATATCATTGAGCAGGATACCTATAGTATTGTGCAGGAAAAGATTGACCCGGGTAAAACCATGTGCAGCCTCTGCTCACGCATGCGGCGGGGGATTTTATATAATTTTGCACATAAACACGGCTTGAATAAAATCGCACTGGGACATCATCGGGACGATCTCATCGAAACCCTGTTTCTGAACATGTTCAATGGCGGCAAACTAAAAGCGATGCCACCCAAGCTCAAAAGTGATGATGGGCGCAATACCGTTATCCGGCCGCTGGCTTATTGTAAGGAGGCTGATATTGAAGCCTATGCGAATTATGTGGAGTATCCGATTATTCCATGCAGCCTGTGTGGCTCACAGGATGGATTACAACGCCAGCATATTAAAAAGATGCTGCAGGAATGGAACAGAACGCATCCGGGGCGGGTCGAAACAATATTTAGAAGCATGCAAAATATCGAGCCTTCACAGCTTGCTGATCGAAAATTATTTAACTTCTCAGCGTTTTGAGGCAACCCTATTCAGCCACACGCCCTGCTAACAGGTTGAGATCGGGCGTCTACTAGACAAACAAACACCATGACCACTATTTCCAGCCAAACCAATCCAGGAGAGCCCCACGCAAACCTGAATCCGCATCTGGATGACAATATTCGCCTGCTTGGCAGCCTGCTGGGTAAAGCCATCCAGACCCAAAGCGGCGATGAACTCTATGATATGGTGGAATATGTCAGGCGTCTGTCCATTGCTGCCCGTCAGGGTGAACAGGCGCAAGCGGTAGTGTTGCAGGAAAAGCTGTCCGGGCTGCCGGCCAAAGACATGTATCTACTGGCACGTGCTTTTAATCTATTTCTGAATCTTGCCAATATAGCTGATCAGTATGAGCAACTGAGGGAACACAAAGCACTGGACTGGTTTGGCCTTGACGAAAATGCAGAACGCCCCGTTCATAAAAGCCCTTTTTGTAAATTAAACAATAAGTTTGCGCTGATACTTAAACAAGATATTTCAGCCGAGCAACTCTATGATGCAGTCTGTAATCTGTCAATAGAGCCGGTTTTAACCGCCCACCCAACGGAGGTTGCACGGCGTACTGTCTCAAATAAATATTTGCGCATTAACCGGCTGCTGAAATCACTGGATCAACCCGGCTTGCGTGAATACCACATCGAAGAATTGCAGAATCAGCTCTATCGAGTGATTACAGAATTGTGGGAAACAGACGAGATTCGCCGCCAGCAACCTACCCCCCTGGATGAAGCTAAGTCGGGGCTAATCGTATTTGATCAGACGCTATGGGATGCGGTGCCAAATGTGTTGTACACGCTATCACGAATATTGCATAAATACACCGGTCATACCCTGCCGCTGGATGCCACGCCATTGCGAATATGCTCCTGGATGGGCGGTGACCGGGACGGGAACCCCAATGTCACGCCTGAAATGACGGAGAAAGTCATTTGTACTTCCCGCTGGAAAGCAGCGGAATTGTATTTCCGTGAAATAAAGGCCTTACGCGATGAACTGTCGATGAATCGTTGCAACAATCGTTTGCGTGAAGAAACGGGTGACAGCCATGAACCCTACCGCGTGTTGCTCAAGGAATTGCTGGCAAAGCTTAGCCGCACAATGCGCAGTATGGAACTGATGCTTGAAGGTGAACACATCAGCGAACGTCATATTATTCAGGTTCGTGACGATTTAATGCAACCATTAATGCTTTGCTATGACTCCCTGATTGACTGCGATGAGCAGATTATCGCCAATGGACGTCTGACCGACATCATTCGTCGCGTCTATGCCTTCGGCGTGATCTCAATGCCACTGGATATACGCCAGGAATCTACCCGCCACACCGAGGCATTGAATGAGATCACCGAGTATCTCGGCTTGGGCAGCTATCAAAAGTGGACTGAAATCGAACGCCAGGAGTTTCTTAGCCAGGAACTGGCCAATAAGCGCCCGCTCATTCCTGTCGATTTTCCCGCCAGTGATGATGTTGCGGTAGTTCTGGATACCTTTAAAATGATTGCCGGACAACCGGCGGAATATCTGGGCGCCTATATCATCTCAATGGCCACAACCGCTTCGGACGTGCTTGCGGTTGAAGTCTTGCAAAGGGCCTGCGGTGTGACCTCTCCCCAACGTGTGGTGCCTTTATTTGAACGGCTGGACGATTTACAGACTTCTGCACAAACAATGGATCAGCTGTGGTCAAATCCAGTCTATTTCAAGCGAATCAACGGGCATCAGGAAGTGATGATCGGTTACTCCGATTCTGCCAAAGATGCGGGGCAACTATCAGCCGCCTGGGGTCTTTATTGCGCTCAGGAGCAGTTAGTTGAACTGGCGGCTAAATATGATATCAAGCTAACCTTGTTCCATGGTCGCGGCGGCACGGTCGCACGCGGTGGTGGTCCGGCTCACGCAGCAATCCGCTCACAACCGCCCGGCTCGGTTAACGGCAGCTTGCGGGTAACCGAGCAGGGTGAAGTCATTCAATCAAAATACGGCGTACCCGGAATGGCGGTTGAAAGCCTCAAAACGTATTTATGTGCGGTACTTGATGCAACACTGACGCCACCGCCTGAACCCAAACAACAATGGCGAGATACCATGGAGTCGCTCTCAGCCATTGCGCTCAAGGAATTCAGATCCATGATCCGGGAAGAACCGGACTTTGTACCCTATTTTGTTCAGGCAACACCTGAATCTGTGCTGGGCAGTCTCAATATCGGCTCACGCCCGGCGCGTCGACGCAAAGGTGATGGCATCACCTATCTACGTGCCATTCCGTGGATTTTTGCCTGGACCCAAACGCGCCTGATGCTACCCGCCTGGCTGGGCATCGGCTCAGCCCTACAAGCAGCACTGGATGAAAACAAAGAAGCACAGCTGCGTGAAATGCAGGCGCAATGGCCATTTTTTGAATCCACTATTGATCTCA
>Ga0164313_10001923_pt1 | contig 18629 bp, 20 predicted proteins | sample GuaBasSedimGuay4_FD_113735 | JGI IMG/M metagenome (GOLD analysis project Ga0164313, IMG submission 113735) | Subseafloor sediment microbial communities from Guaymas Basin, Gulf of California, Mexico - Guay4, Core 4569-4, 0-3 cm | ecosystem: Environmental > Aquatic > Marine > Hydrothermal vents...
AGATGAGGACTTCAATAAGGGTAAATGCTTTACGATTAGCCATTTACTTTAGCCATCCATAAGTCCGACACGTATGGCTTCTTCATAAGAGGTTTCTCCTGCTAAAAGCATATCTTTGAGTTTATCTGCGATGGTTCTCATACCGTTCTTTTTCATCGCTTCTCTTACCTGATGATCATTAAATCCATCTTTCATCATCTCTTTGACTGCAGCATCGATCACAAACAGTTCACCAATAGCCTGTCTTCCTTTATATCCTGTGAAATCACACTCTGTACAGCCTACAGATTTAAAGTAGTATTTATCTTCAGGAAGATCAATCTCTTGTGCAATAACAGGACTAAGCTTTGTTTGTTCCTTACAGTGAACACAAAGTTTACGGGTTAATCTTTGTGCAAGAACCCCCAGAAGCGTAGAGGAAATAAGAAAGTTTTCAATACCCATATCCATCAAACGGCTTAACGAAGAAGTAGCATCGTTTGTATGCAAGGTGGAGAGAAGAAGGTGACCTGTCAATGCTGAACGCAGTGCAATATCAGCAGTCTCAGAGTCACGGATCTCACCTACCATGATAATATCCGGATCTTGTCTCAAAATAGAACGCAGACCCGCAGCAAATGTAAGTCCTACCTTGCTATTTACCTGTATCTGAGAAATATTATCGGCATTATACTCAACCGGATCTTCTACAGTAATAATATTTTTATCAGGCGTTGACACATGCTGTAAACATGCATGCAGTGTTGTTGACTTACCCGAACCGGTTGGTCCTGTTACCAGGATCATACCATGTGCATGATTGAGCAGCTTATAGAGTTCTTTGGTGATTTCTTCTACAAAGCCCAAGGACTCCAAAGTCGGGATATGCTCTGTCTGGGAGAGTATCCGCATCACAATTCTTTCACCATGATAAGTAGGGAGAACTGAAACCCTTACATCAATGCTTTTTCCTGAAATGGCTAATTGCGTACGGCCATCCTGAGGCAATCTTTTTTCTGAGATATCGAGATTTGAGATGACTTTAATACGGTTGATCACCAAGCTTACAATACTTTTGTCAAGATCAAGGTGTTTTTTAAGCGCCCCGTCTATACGTAAACGTACCTCACCTTTTTTCTCTCCACTTTCAATATGAATATCAGAGGCACCTTTTTGCAACGCTTGAAAAAAAAGTGAATTGACCAGCTTAATGATAGGGGCAGATTCTTCACTTGAGAGCAAGTCTTGAGAATTACGGATAAACTCCAAGAGGTCAGATTCTACTTCAATGAGTTCTTCTGAAGCTGTAGACATCTCTTCAAAATCTGTACCTGTCTGTATCTCTAAAAATTTATTCTTTAATCGTTCAAAACTTGCTTCATCCAGCATGTTGATTGGGTAGTCCAGTGAGAGTTTTGCCAAATAATTAAGCGCATCTCCCAAAGATTTTTTTTCTACAATTGATGTTTTAACACCATTGATCGTAGAAAAAAGCAAAGCATGTTTCAGTGCTAACTTATGATTGATCTCCTCTTCCCATAGTGGTTCAAGGTTAACATCTGTTAAGCGAGGAAACTGCATCACTATTCACCGGCTAACAGATCAAGATGATCTTGGTGCGTTCTTCTTATTCTGTTACTTGCAGGAGTAGAACTTGAAGAGACAACACTTGGTTCTTCATATACTTCACCTGTATTCTCTCCCAACGCTTTTTCCACAAGTTTGTTATATCTTGCTTGTACATTATCAAGTTCCGCTAACATACTTTTTAGTTTTTCAAGATCAGCACTTCTTCTTACAATGTATGGAGTCAGATAGATTACCACATTCTGTTCTCTCTCTATATCTGAGTGGTGTGTAAAGAGTAAGTCTCCCAAATAAGGTATTTCGGACAAATAGGGCACGGCAGTTGTTCCTTTTCCTCCCGTACGCTTTATCAATCCACCCAAAATAATCGTTTTTCCATTTTTTACAATGGCATTTGTTTTCACAGTTCTTTTTGTTGTGGTTGGTCTGTCTGCAATTTGCTCTGAAGAGGGATCAAGATCTTCGATCTGCACTTCTACTTCCAAGGTCACCTGATTGTTACTCGAAAGTCTTGGTTGTACTTTTAGGGTCAGCCCAATATCTTCTCTAGAATAGTTATTCACTACGTTGGAAACTCCCGAAGTAGATTGCTGTGCCGCAGTCAAAATTGACATGGTTTGCCCTACGTAGATCTCGGCTTCTTTGTTGTTCGTACACAAAACAGAAGGTTCAGATAAGAGATGGGCGGCACCATTTCTCTGTAAAAGGTCAAGTGTTGCACCTAAAGCAAACACTTTGTCTGTTGCATCAAATTTGAATGCAGGGTCATTCTGTTGTATGGGGTTACCATTGGCATCAATCACTGTTGAAGTTTGATTGGTATTAAGAAATCCTAAAAGTGCCGGAGACATTTGTAACGCAGAGGCACCCAAGTTCCCCGCAAGTGTATACAGTCCAGTGGAAGTAATAGCCCCTCCATTAAACCCATACTTAAATCCAACCTGCTCAGCCAAATTACTATCAACCTCAATAATTTTTGCTTTCACATAGACTTGCACTTTAGGGATATCAATCCTACGTATGGTATCTCTAATGTTTTTCATCTGCTCAGCTGTGGCAAGCAGAACCAAGGCATTTCTTTCTATATCTGAGACAACCATTGCCTTGCTGGGAGGAACGCCTCCCTTTTTAGGCTTTTTGACCGCAACATTGTTCATTTGTGAGATCAATTTACTCATGATCTTTTCCATCTCTTCAACATTAGAGTTTTGAAGTCTGATCACATACATCTGCTGTGTAGTGCTTTCTCCCTTGATATCCAATTGTTTGATATATTTGATCATACGATTGGTGTTCTCTTTTTGTCCTACCAAGATAATAGAGTTGGTTGCTTCATCTTTGAAAATATCTACTTTTTCACTTTCAATGGTCTGAGGGAAGATCTTTTTTGCCATACTTTGTGCATTGGTGAATACATCTTTCACCATGGAATTTCTCAGCTTGATCACCACTGACCTTTTTTCCCCTCTCTCTTCTACAGCATTGATCACCTTGGAAATGGCACGTAAAGTTCTGGGGTTTGCGGTGACTGCCAAGACATTATTCTCTTTAAAGGAGATCACTTTGGCACTTTTGTGCAGTAAAGGTTTGATCTTTGCACGAAGTACTGCGGCATTGGAGTTTTTAAGAGGGAACATTACCGTCTTCATCGTCTCTCCGTCAATACTACTACTGACTTCCAGTCCCTCTCCTGCTGCGATGTTGCTTTTAACGACTTTATAGTAGTCTCCCTGATTTACGATCGTAAATCCTTTGCCGCCAAGAATAGAATTGACCAAAGGGAGTAATGAACTTTTTTTGATAGGTGTTTGAGAGACAAAATTTATCTTGCCTTTTACTTCCCCTTCTATCAAAATATTTTTCTGAGTGATCTTTGAGACCATTTCTATAAAGTCTCTTACGTTTAGATCACGGAAGTTCACATCTACAGTCTCTTCTTCAGCATGTAGTCCTGCAGACAAGACAAGCAATACACTTACTATTATTTTAGTTAACTTCATATTCTAACTCCATTTCTTCTTTACCTCTTTGAATCACCAATGAAAGGTTTTCTATATTTCCAATATCTTTATAGACGCCAAAAGCTGCATTATAACTGTCTATTTTTTGACCGTTAATTGACTTTATCGTATCTCCTCTTTTGAGCCCGAGTTTTGCAAAAGGTGAACCTTTGCGAATAAAGGAAATACTGAACCCCTCTAGACTTTTACCTTTTTTGATCTCTTTGATACCGATATTTTTGTAAATATCATCGATATTTTTAGCATAATGACTGATCAGGGATTTATCGATGATCTTATGATCCCCCGCATCCACAACCTCGCCTTCGACTTTCGTTGTTGGAGTACTTTGTACAGAAGGTTTGTGACTTCGAATACCTGTACTGCCTTTAGTGTTAACAAGGAGAGGTACCTTGTACATTTTCTCATTTTTATTGAATGTAGCATAATTATGCCCTGCACTCTCCAGCATAAAGCCACTGATGACATCTCCTCTGCCCAAAACCTTCGTTTTACGTTTATGTTCAACCGTGACCACCGTAACATCTGAAGCATGATAAATGGCCAAAAGTTTGATATCTTTAATGCTTCCGGCTACCACTTGGGGCTCTTTTTTCTTGATCGTTGGCGCAGGTGCTTTGTTTGGGCTTAGTTTAACTCTGTAGTAAAGCGCTTTGCCCCCTTTTTCCTGAGCATAGTTGAACCCGCTTGCAGGTAGCCACAAGACTAAAACGACAAACCATAACACTTTGATCACAAGTAGTACGATCAAGAACATCCAAAGCCATTTTACAATGTGTGGTTTAAAAAGATGTTTCATAGACCCATCCCTTCTCATTTTTTTTCAACTGAGGCTTTAACATGGCTATATTTTTACTCTCATTGAAATCCAAATGCACTTTTCTTTCATTTAAGTCTATCTTTCCATCCATAGTTCCAAAAGAGCCTTCTGCTTCAACAGATACAGAAAAAGGAGCCATCACAGAATGTTCCAAAACAGCTTTTTGGGTCTCTTGCGGTACCATTGTTTTCAAAGAATCATCTATTCTAAGTCCTTTCACTTCTATATAGGAGTAAAAAAGAATGGTGAACAGATTGACTTCTTCGATGTTTGCGACATTAATGCCTTTTACATACACACTTACATTTTTCAAGCTGAGCCCAAATAAACCTTCATCTATCACTTCCTCGTTTAACGCTATCTCCTGAGAATGAAGTGTTTCCTCAAGTTTATAATAGAGTTCCTCTTTGGGCATCAATATCACTAGCGCAAGCCAAATGACCATGCAGAGGGTCAAAATATATTTTACCATTGACATTTGAACTCCACATCATAAGATGAAGCTACATTTTTAATCTGAAGCGTTTTTATTACAATGGGTAAATTTAAGATCTTTGTTACCAGAGTGTTGAGCTCTTTGTCATTTAGACCCGTATAGGAAGCAGTAACTTTTTTACTTTTTTTACTCCACTTCATTTTATTTTCGGGTATCAAAGTTTGCAGTTTATTTATTTTTTGGGTAGTTTTTTTATTAGACCATATTTTTTTGAGTGCAACCACTTCTTTTATCTCTTCGAGCGCAAGCTTTGATTCAACCACAGACTCTTTTTGAGAAGAGACCTGTGTATGCTTATACAAATAACCCATGAACATAAACATAAAAGCCATCAGGACAATAAGTTCATTTTGATATCTTTGCCAATTCATAGGGTGCCTTCTATTTTTAGGTCATGGCCTCTGGAAACATTCACCGTGTTAAATTTGTTTTTCTTTGCCAATGCTTTTACCCGTTTGAATGCCTGTGCATCTTTACAAGAAAAGTGTACAGAGAATTTCTGTTCATTCATCTCAAAGGAATTGAGTGTCACTCCTTTAAAGATCATACCTGCCAAAGTTTTAATGGTCTCACGTTTTTTACGCTCAGCACTGTCAAGTGTTTTATATTTTGACACGATACTGTCTCGTGTATACTTGCTCGATAAAGAGGGATAAGCCTCAAGTATCTCTTCCATTTGGACTTGAATGGCCTTGGAGTTCCCACTATAGCGTGACCCCTCAATAAAAAACATAAGTGCCATGAGTCCAAAAATAGAAGCCAGTACAGCTGTCTGCCTAACCGTTAAGATAGACCCATAAGCGCTTTTTAACATGATTCCTTTTTTAGGTGTAAAGCGCTTGTCAAAGGGAAGGGACGGACCTTCATTTTCACCTAAAGCAACTTTGGGAACAACAACAATAACATTGTCCAAAGAAACCAAAGCTTCATTGGAATTTAGGAGTAAAGGTGCCGTAAAAAGGTCAGCAGACTGTTGGGCGAAAAAGAGCTTGGAGATATGCTCCAAAGCGAAGCCTTTATGCTCCAAAAATGCCGTGATCATCTCCAGATCATACGCAAGAAACACCCACTCCTCTTCCTCTTTCCAAACCATATACTCATAAGACTTACCTTCTTCAAGCAAGCCTTCAAAAAGTGATGGGGCAATTCGTTTTGCCTGATAAGCATACTGGACAGGAAGAGGTTCTCTTTTGAGTGTATAGAACTGGGGAGTTAGCATCACATTTACATCATAAGACAAGGTCACCTCATCCATGGAAGTATGTATAAGGATCAATTCTTTACTGTTTCCCATAAAATTCAAAATGTTTTGCCCCGCCTTCAATATATTCAAATGTAAATCTGTAGTATACTCCGTCAAGAGCATACCGTGCAGAACATTGTGTTTCTTCTAAAAATTCTTTGCCCGCCAAAAGTGTTTTTCTCTGGGAATAATCCCCACCGTTATCATTGACAAACGTTTCCAGTGAACCTTTGTCAAGCGTTGATGCCCACTCTTTAACCGTCGATAAATTAATACCAAAAATATACGAAACAAGCTCAGGAGAGCTATATTCCCCATCTATTTTTTCAGATTTTGGAGAAAAAGAAAAATACTTTTTCCAAGGTATCTTACCAATCTCAGAGTCATCTACTTCAAATTGATAGCGACTCAGGATGTCTGCAAACTGTTGGTAAGATATAATACCGTTTTTTTGGTGAAGTCTGCTTTGCTTTTGGATCATAAATTGATCTTTACTTCCCATCTCTTCATACAACAGTTCAAGCAGTCGTGCGGTATCTTCAATATCATACTCTTCCGCAAGCGCTTCGATCAGCTCCTGTGCCACATTTAAACGTGCGTCATTTTCAGTACTTGTCTGTAATCCGAGCCAGTTGATATTGACCCCTTTACTCAAAGGCTCACACTGCAACATTAGTGAAAACCTCCCATCCTCTGTATTGAGAGGAAGCGCGGTTCTATAAAGCACAGAGAAAAGTGTCTTTTTCTCTTTAAATCCTTTAAATATCGTGGTAATATCTGCATAATAGAGGTCTGCTTGTATCAGTGCTTTTGTGTCACTTGCATCTTGTTGTACTTCTTCAAAATAACTCAAAAGAACCATGGTTAGGGCAATGATAACAGACAAAACAGAAAGTGTGATCATCAGAGCAAATCCCTGTTGACTTCTAACCTGAATGTTTATGCCGTGTGTTTTATCCATCTAAAAGCTCGATTAAAGTAAAATTTCCTATCTAAGAAGTAAATATTATATCTAAGTACAGCAAAGGATTTAGAATGCAAAAACAAAAAAATTTAAGAGCAGGGTTCTCCCTTATTGAGTTACTCATAGTTATCGTTATCCTTGGGGGTCTTGTTGCTGTGGTTGCACCAGGTCTCATGGATGCAGCAGATGAAGCAAAAAGAGATACAGTATGTCTAAAAATGCATGATCTTAAAAAGCGTCTTGATATGTTTAAACTGGACAATGGTACTTTTCCTGATACAGAAGAAGGATTTGAAGCCCTTTTATCTAATCCAGATACAGACAAGTACCCAAACTACCGTGCAAAACCTTACTTAAAAAAGATGCCTAAAGACTCATGGAAAACACCTTTTCTCTATGTCAAAAAAGGAGAAGAAGTTGAGCTCATCTCTTTTGCTGCAGATAGAAAAGACGGAGGAGAAGAGAGCAATAGAGATATCTTGTTTTCTGACTGTAACAAATAAGCGACCCCTATGTCTTCTCTTCAGAGATATCCTGCACATAAAGGCTTTTCTCTCATAGAACTGCTTATTGTCATACTGATCATCTCTATGGTCTATTTTCTTGGATTTGAAGGTATTGAACTAGGTAAAAAGAAAGTCAAAGCCTTAACCCCGCTCAATCTAAAATCAACCATTGTCTCCTCTGAATTCTTTGGTGATAAGGCTACCCTTTTATGCATCAACAAGTGTCGTACCTGCTTCCTTAGGTCTGATATTTCTTCGGGTTTTGAAGAATATAGCAGTCCCATAGACCTTAGCGATATCAAGGCCTATACTCTAGATAAAGAGGATGCCCTGATCCCTATCGAGTATGAGCGCTATCAAGATAAAAAGATATGTCTCATCATGGACTTTTACAGTAATGGATCTTCAACACAGATCATTTTGGAAGAGGGTGAGACAAGCTATTTTCTGCCTGCCTTTTTTGGTGAGGCCAAAGCATTTTCCTCACCTCAGGAAGCCAAAGAATACTGGCTTAGAAACACTGCAGCCGTAGCCAACAGTGGAGATTTTTATTGAAAACATTACGCCCTGCCTTTACCATCATTGAGATCCTTGTTTCTGTGATCATCCTCTCTTTTGCCATCATTTTTGTACTTAAAGTTCACACTGATAATCAGGAACAGATCGTATATATCACAGAAAGAAATAAACACTCTCTACAAGATTCTCTTTATTTAAGTCCCAATATTCTCAGACATCATAAAGACAATAAAAGTGCCTATGATATCGTGGAACGTTTCTTTAAACTCAAAGAACAGGAGAGTCGTGCACTTTTAAAGAAAAATGAAAGAGATATCTTTATTCCCGAGGAGATCACCATCCTACCACCTCAAGATATACAAGGTCCTACAGCTACTGTCAATGAGATCATGCTAAAAGGTCAGCACTCTTCTATCTATTATCGTTTTAAGTTGGAATCTTTTTAAGTTTTACCTTATCCATAAATTTATAGGTGCATCTTTCAAAACAAAAGCTAAAAAAGTTATAATACTCTTAATTTACTGCAAGGACAGATACGGCGATGCTTTTTAAGTACAAAGGGTTTGATAAAACAGGTAAAAAAGTCAAAGGGACTGTTACGGCCAGTTCCGTTGAAGAAGCCGGACAAAAACTTCGTGTGCAGGATATCTATCATGAAGGACTGTCACCTACTAAGGAATTTTCCCTTGAAGCCTTTGCCAAACGTCAAATGCCAGGAGAACTACTCAGTACTTTTTCTAAAGAACTCTCTGCTTACCTCAATTCAGGCATGACCATACTCACGGCTATAAGACTGCTTGAAAATCAGCATGAAGGAGAAAAGAGATATGTCTCTTTTCTAAACTCTATCAAAACAATGATCGATGAGGGAAAATCCCTTTATAATGCGCTCAATGCCCAAAAAGTATATGCACTGCCGGACTTCTTTCTGCAGAGTCTCAATGTTGCCGGGCAGAGTGGTAAAATGGTAGAAGTACTGACCAATATGGGAACCTTTTTCTCTGCCCAAAGTAAAGTCAAAAAACAAGTGAAAGGTGCCATGACCTACCCTGCCATCATCTTTACCATAGCCATAGGAATGACCTCTTTTCTTATTGCTTTTGTTGTACCAAAAATTACGGATATCTTTGATGATACGGGGCAGGAACTTCCTCCTATTACACAATTTGTACTGGGATTAAGTGATTTCTTGACTGCACACTATATTGCCATTATTGTTACGATCTTGCTTCTTATACTCTTTTTTAAACTTGCCTATGCAAAACTGGGTGCCTTTCATACCCTCGTAGATACACTACTTTTAAAAATACCAGTGTTGGGTATACTGATCCAAAACCATGAACTGGGCAGGTTTTCCTACATACTCTCACTTATGCTGGAGTCCGGTGTTGCTTATGCACAGGCTGTACAACTTGCCAAAACAACATTTAGTAATCATGCGCTGCTTACTTTGTTTGAAAACGCCTCCGTTAAAGTCATGGAAGGAAACAAACTTTCCAATGCACTTCAACTCTCCAAAGGTGTGAAACTCAAACGCAATTTTATGCAATCTTTGGCATTGGGAGAAGAATCCAGTGAAGTGGCCCAGATCCTTAACAACATGTCACAACTATATGCGGAAGAAAATGAAGATAAACTAAAATTCCTTTTAAGTTTACTTGAACCATTTATGATGCTATTTATCGGGGTTGTTGTTGGTGTCATAGTCTCAGCAATGCTTCTTCCTATCTTTACCATGACACAAGGGTTACAATAAATGTCACATATTAACACAATGATGGCCGTGATGGTTGTCAGCCTCAGCACAATACAGGCAGATAACCTTGGAGGAGAAGCTTCTTTGGGTATTTTTAACCACAGCCCTAATGGGTATGCTTCCTACTCCTTGCCTTTTGGTCACAGCGGCACGTCTGCAAATATCGTAGATACTTTAGCCTTCAGTGAAGCACAGGATATCTTTCTCAAAGTCTACATAGAACATCCTCTCCCCGTTTTTCCCAATGTAAAGCTTGCCTATACTGCACTCTCTCATGAGGGACAGAGTCAAGTGGCACTTTTTTCCTGGGGTGACATTGTCAACTTTACAGGAGAAGTAGACAATAGCTTGTCACTTGACATGACAGATGCTACACTCTACTATGAAATATTTGATAATTGGATGAACCTTGATTTGGGGCTTACTCTTCGATATCTTAGTGGAGATATGGCTGTCAATCATGAAGCACTCTCTTTTTCAACTTTTATCCCTTTACTTTACGCCAAAACACGTTTTTACTTTCCTCTCACCGACCTCTCTTTACAATTGGAAGCCAATGCGGGTAGATATTCAGGCATCACGTCTTATAATTACGAGTTGTCTGCAAGATACACTTTGGCTATGGGCATAGGTTTGGAAGCCGGCTACAAAGCTATCTATCTTGACAGTAATGACCTGTTGGACGGATTTGATGCCGATATTGATTTTTCTGGTCCTTACGCTGCTGCGGTTTGGGATTTCTAATGGCCAAGCAACGTTTTAGAGATATCAAACAGGGTAAAGCCGTATCTACACCAGAGATACAAAAATCTAAGACCCCAGCAAATAATTATGCTTCTGTAGGTCTGAAGATAAAGGCCTTTCTTACGGATGCCTTTATGCTTGTAATGCCTATTATGTATGTGATATTTTACCTTGTTATGGATGGAAGAGAAGGCTTTGCAGAAGATATGTTAATGGGATGGGTTTATATACTTATTCCTCTTGTAGTGGTACAAACCATTTTTATGTACCTCTCAGGGCAAACCCCTGGCTATAGAGCCTATAACATTACACTCATTGATGAAAACACAAAAGAAAAACCTTCTCTTTTTGTTATACTCTTTAGAAATTTGACTGCGATTCTTTCTCTCTTTACCCTTATAGGTTGGGCATTGATGTTTTTTAGGAAAGATAAGAAAACACTACATGACCTACTCTCTGCAACAGCAGTTGTCAATAAGAAATGACAGAAACAAAAACTTTTCTCTCTCCTCTTTTAGGAGCGTACTACTTTTTTTACTTTGCTCTAGTGGGTGTATATGTTATCTTTATGCCAAAAGTACTTCTTGATCTTGAATACAATACGGTAGAAGTAGGTATCATTTATGCCGCTGCTCCATTTATGCGATTCTTACTTCCTTTTATCTTTAGGCATTATGTCTCTTTAACAGAAAAAGTCTATAGACTCTCGTTGATTCTTACCTTCATTGCTACCTTGATCTTTCTTCAAACCGTGAATGATTTTTGGTTTTACCTCATGTCCAATCTTCTTTTTGGGGCAGCGATGGGCATCTCTCTTCCTTATGTAGAGACCATAGCACTTGCCACGCTTTCCAAACATCGTTACGGGAAAGTACGTCTATGGGGTTCTTTGGGATTTATTGGCATTGCACTTTTATTAGGTAAAGTACTTGACTCACCCTATGAAGCACTCTACTATTTATCTGCCACAGCATTTTTAACACTTTCTTTTGGAGCATTCCTTACTAAGTACGATACTACTGCACATACCTCAGCACAAGATGATGCATCATTCTCTCTTAGTAAATATTGGGCATTTTGGGTTTCTATCTTTTTAATGCAAGTTGGCTTTGGCGGATTTTACAACTTCTTCACCATTTATGAAACAAGCCATGGCATCTCGCTTGAAATGACATCCTGGATGTGGAGCTTTGGTGTGATATGCGAAGTCTTTATGCTTTACTTTCAAGGCCCTCTTTTACAAAGAAACCTACTTAATATCTTGCAGTTTGCAACACTTGTGACAGCAGTTAGATGGTTGATTCTCTACCTCTATCCTGATTCTGTCACACTGACCTTTGCCAGCCAATCCCTCCATGCTGTTTCCTTTGCACTATACCATACAGCAGCCATCACTTACGTATTTTCACTCTACACACAAAAGAAGCTTGCCCAACAATTTTTTCTGGGCATAGCATTTGGACTGGGCGGCTCTGTAGGGGCTATACTCTCAGGGCAGATCTATGGAGAATATCTTTTCTTGGTAGAATCTTGCATCACCTTTATGGCCTTCCTTACTTTATTGATACATCAAAAACGTAAAGAAGGAGTACAGACATGATAAAAAAGTTCCCTTTAGTCATCATCGCTGGAGGTAAGAGCTCGCGTATGGGTAAAGACAAAGCCCTGCTTCCTTTTGGAAAGTACCCAACACTGACCCAGTTTCAATACAAAAAACTAAGCCTCTACTTTCAAGATGTATATATCTCTTCTAAAACAGATAAATTTGATTTTGAATGTACCGTCATTAAAGACACACGCAAAGAGCATTCTCCTCTTATAGCCATACTCTCTATTTTTGAAACTTTGAAGGTTGATGAAATATTCATCTTAAGTGTTGATTCACCATTTGTAGATAAAGAGGTAATAGAAACCATTTTAAAAAGCAGAAATGATAAAAGTGATATTGTTGTGGCAAAAAGTCCCTCAGGTATACAACCACTTTGTGGCTGCTACAAAAAGTCTATACTGCCACTTGCTTATGCCCAGTTGGAAAAAGGCAAGCACAAACTCCTTGATCTATTGGCTCTGGCAGACACACAGTTTGTGGAATTTGAGGAAGATGAACCATTCACCAATCTTAATCATCCCCAGGAATATCAGAAAGCGCTTAAAGATTCCTAGAAGAAGCACGCGCTGTACAGCCTGCACCGTCTATCATCTGTGTCATAAGCTTACGAGAGAAAAAGACAAATTTTTCAAACAGTGCACTATGGTACTTGTCTTTATGATAGATCATCAAAAAATCTCTTTTACATTCAAAATCTTTCACAGGTACTTTATGTAATTTTCCTTCTTTTAATTCTGTCTCAACAGAGATCTTGGAAATGCAGGTTAAACATTCACGGTTCATCAAAATACTTTTTATAGACTCTGTGTGTCCCAGTTCTAAAAAGACATTAAGGTTATCTACTTTTTCTTTAATATAATCCAAAAACACTTCTCTCGTTCCTGATCCTTCTTCACGAAGTACCCATCTTTTATCACTGACCTCATCTATTGTACATGACTTACACAAATTTTGATCTGCCGTTACAACAATCAGTTCATCGACACCTATCTTCTCTTTGATAATATCGGCTCCCGAAACAAACCCTTCAACAAAGCCAATGTCAATGCTCCCCTCTTTGATCATATCTGATATCTCTTTGGTATTTCCCTCTTTGAGCGTGATCTTGACATCAGGATAAGAACTCATATAGCTACAAATGATGGCAGGCATAAGATAATCTACTATGGTTGTACTTGCCCCTACACGTATCATTCCTTTGTTTTCAGAGTTTTTAAATTCATATTCGATATCTGTAAGCTTTTTAAAGATAGGGTCGATCTCTTTGTAAAAAGCACGTCCTACTTCATTAAGTACAAGTTTTTTATTAATACGGTCAAATACTGGTCTTCCCAAAATATTTTCCAGCTCTTTAATTGACATTGATACAGCAGACTGACTTAATTTCATATCTTTGGCTACATTGGTTAAATGTCCAGACACAACAACATTTAAAAAGATTTGCATTTGTCTCAATGTTAATTTCATTTTTTCTCTTTTATTTTTAATTATATACTGTCTTCTATTTGTGGATTATATCAAAATTATAGTACAATTCTGGAAATATTATCAATAATTTTGAATAAAAGGGGTTTTTATGGCTTTTTCCACAAAAAATCGCAACGGTACAATGGCTGGTATTTTGTTTGTTGCCATCTTTGCAGCTGCGGCAACTTTTGTGGCAGGTCTTGAACATGTAAAAGCTCTGGGGCTTTCACCTCTTGTTATCGGTATTGTCATGGGTATTTTTTATGCCAATACTTTACATAATCAAACACCTACAGCATGGCAAAGCGGTATCACTTTTTCTGGGAAAAAGATATTACGTTTTGCAATCGTGGTTTATGGATTCAGGATCACGTTCCAACAAATTGCAGAAGTAGGTATGGATGGTTTTCTAGTCTCACTCATCATGCTTTCTTCTACCCTTATGCTGGGTTCCTGGTTAGGGACTAAAATATTTGGAATGGATAAAGACACTTCCATACTTACCGCATCAGGTGCAGCAGTTTGTGGTGCAGCGGCTGTACTTGCGACTGAACCTGTACTTAAAGCTGAAGAGCATAAAACAGCTATCGCTGTCTCAATGGTAGTATTGTTTGGAACGGTCTCTATGTTCCTATACCCCGTTCTCTATACAACAGTCATTGAAAATGCAACAGGTTTTTTACATATGACTGCCAGAGAATTTGGTATCTATGTAGGCGGTACTATCCATGAAGTTGCCCAGGTGGTTGCAGTCCCCGCCTCTGTGCCTGGTGCACCTGATGAAATGGCAAATGCCGCAGTGATCGTTAAAATGACACGTGTTATTATGATCGCACCTATGCTCATTATTCTTGGCTTGTACTTGGCTTACAGTGCTAAAAGAGCAGGAGGAGAAGTTTCAGGTAAAACAAAACTGGTCATCCCATGGTTCGCAGTTTACTTCATACTTGTTGCAGGATTCAACTCCTTGCACCTCTTGCCCCAAAATATTGTAGATACAGTGAATGAGATAGATACATTTTTATTGACAATGGCAATGACGGCATTGGGAATGGGGACTATTTTTTCCAAATTCAAAGGATTGGGACTGGCTCCTGTCTATACCGCACTAGGTATGTTCATATGGCTTGTTATCGGAGGGTTTGTTGTGACAAAAGTGGTGGTTGAATTTATTTAAATACTTTAGCAAAGGCTGTCTAACAGCCTTCTTTCACGCCCTCCCCATTTATTTTCTTCGTCTATAACTTAATGCTTCTAAAATATCTGATTTTTCTATCTTTGTATGTCTATGCAAATCCGCGATGGTTCTTCCTATCTTCTTGACTGAGGCAATGCTTCTATGCGAAAGCGCAAATTTTCCAATGGCACTTTCTAAGATCTTCAATGCTTCCTCATCTAGACTACAGTAACGTTCTATTTCTTCTTCAGTCAATTTTCCATTGAGTCTGAGCTGTCCTCTGTATTTTTGCATTTTAAACGCTTCTATCACCTTCTCATGCATCTGAGAAGAAGTGACATCTCCTTTGTCTCCACTGCTTACCTCTTGCATCACCACAAAAAGATCTATACGGTCAAGAAATGGATCTGAGAGTTTATTTTGGTATCGTTTTATCTCTACTTCGGAACAACGGCATGATTTCATTTTAGACAAGAGGTTACCACAAGGACAAGGGTTTTGTGCTGCCACAAACATAATATCAGCCTCATACTCTATCTTGGCATTGACCCTTGCTATATGCACTTTTTTATCTTGCAGCGGTTCTCTGAGTGCTTCAAGTACAGATTTAGAGAAGTGGGGTAGTTCATCAAAGAAAAGTATACCTTTATGGGCGAGTGCCACTTCTCCAATTTTTGCAGTAGCAGATCCTCCTCCAAATACAGAAGCAGAAGTGGCTGTATGATGTGGAGACCTAATAGGCCGCAGTGCTGAAAAACTGGGTGTGACGCCATCTAAAAATTGATGTTTGGCTATGGAGAGTATCTCTTCTTCAAAGATTGGGGGTAAAATATCTTTGATACGTTTTGCGATCATACTCTTCCCGCATCCGGGATTTCCCTCCATCAGAAAGTTGTGCATACCTGCTGCCGCAATAAGTGAGGCTCTCTTGGCTACGGATTGCCCTTTCACATCTGAAAAATCATTCTCATATTTCCGTTCAAAATAGTAGGGTACATTTTCTACTGTAAAACTTTCAGCCTGATACGAAAAGGCTTGTACATTTGCTTTAAAGTTTTTATTTTTGACGATATCTATAGCCTCTTTTAACGTCTCCACTGCTATAAAATCTACACCTGATATATGAGAAAGATACACAATAGATTCTTTAGGAACAATGGCTCTTTTTATCACTCCCTGCTCTTTGAGTGAAAGTACCAGTGGGAAAAGCATAGAGCTTGTTTTGATCTTTCCGTCAAGACCTAACTCACCAAAAACAAAAAGTCCTTCTTCATCTATGGCAGTTTTATTCAACGCGATCAATAACGCCAGTGAGAGGTCAAAATGTGTACCAGATTTTTTCAGATCAGAAGGACTTAAATTAACCGTTATCTTTAAAGGAGGAAAAATAAATTCATTGGTAAGCAGTGCAGATTTTGTACGCTCTTTGGACTCTTGGATATCACTAGAGGCCAAACCTACCACAGCAAAGCCAGGCAAACCTTTGGTAAAGGTTGCTTCCACTTCAATAACTCTTGCATTTACACCATCAAGGGTTGCGCAAGTGAGTCTATTGACGATCGTCTCTTTCTTTTGTTTAACTTTAATGGGTTGATGTTTTGGTGGAGTACCACTATCTATTGTTGCATTCATAGTGTTATCATGCTATAAATTGAAGAAAAAAGGTTAAAGTATGTCAAATTGTCATGTTTTTAGTAACTTTAGAGAGTCCGAAGTGTTGAGATGGTACTGTTTATTCCTCTTTTAATCTTCTCTTCCACTCTTTTTCGAATCTTTTTCTCTTCACATAAGAGAGTTTCTCAATGAAGACTTTCCCATCCAAATGATCAATCTCATGCTGTATGGCTACAGCAAGAAAGTTATCATCTTCTATGATCTGCTTGTTGCCTTCCCTGTCAAAATATTCAACCTTGACATGTTTTGCACGCTCTATATCTTCATAGATGCCAGGGACAGAGAGACATCCCTCTTGAAACTTTTCGCTCCCGTCTTGTTCTACAATGACAGGGTTGATCATCTCAAGTGTATTTTCTTTAGGCTGATCTTGCTCACCCTCTTCTGCTTCCAGAGGAACATTGATCACTAATGCTCTCAGGTCAACCCCTATTTGGATCGCAGCCAAACCTACACCATTACATGCACACATCGTGTCATACATATCATCTAACAGGTCATGCAATGCTCCGTTAAAAGATTTTATCTCTTTTGAAATGAGTTTCAGTCTTTTATCCGGATATACAACTATTTCTCTAACCATACGTGAACCTAGTTAAAACTTTTTGTAAGTACTTTATCGATGAGTCCATACTCCAAAGCTTCCTGCGAAGACATAAAGTTATCACGTTCTGTATCTTTCTCTAAACGCTTGGCTGTTTTCCCTGTCTGTTCTGCAAGAATGTTATTAAGTGTGTCTTTGAGTCTTTGTATCTCTTGTGCCTGTATTTGAATGTCTGTTGACTGTCCTTGCGCTCCACCTGAAGGTTGATGGATCATGATACGTGCATTAGGTAGCGCATAACGTTTACCTTTTGTCCCTGAAGAGAGTAAAAAAGCACCCATAGAGGCAGCTTGACCAATACAGATAGTGACGATGTCAGGTTTAATATAGTTCATCGTATCAAACATAGAAAGTCCTGAAGTGATCACACCACCTGGAGAGTTAATGTAAAAGTAAATATCTTTATCCGGATCTTGCGCTTCAAGGAAAAGAAGCTGTGCCACAACTGTAGATGCCACTTGATCATTGACTTCACCGCTTAACATAATGATACGGTCTTTTAAAAGACGTGAATAGATATCATAAGATCTCTCACCTCTACCGGTTTGTTCTACAACGTATGGGATATAACTCATGATTTGCCTTTGATTAAATATTTTCTCGTTCCATCTCAGGAGAGATGGAATGCGCCCTAGAAAAAGTGCCCTTGGGGTGCATATATAAATTTAATATATCAAATTAAACTTGTGTATACGTTACACCTCAGGAGAGGTGGAACGAGAGAGGTTTTGAGCATATGCTGTCTATTTTTCTAAACCTAACATTCTTCCAAAAAGTTTATCTTCGATCATACCCATTTTCACAGCTGGCAGAAGATTGTTCTCTTGGTAGTATTTCATTACTTCTTGAGGATCTTGTCCACTCATTTGTCCTTCATAGTAGATTGCTTCTGAAACTTCTTTGTCAGTTACGTTGATCTTGATCTTATCTGCCAATGCATCTACGATAAATGTTGCTTTAACACTTTGAACAGCCTCTTCTCTAACTTCATCACGAAGAGTTTCCACTTTTTCAGGATTATCTTTATAACTGTTAAGCTCTTCTTCGTCCATCTTTTGTGCTTTAGCATTGATCTTTGCATCTATCTCTTGCTCTACAATGTTATTTGGCAATGCCACATCAAATTTATTTACCAATGCTTCTACCAATTGTGGTTTCAACTCTTCCTGGTAGAGTTTCCCCATAACTTCTGAGTCAATTTGATCTGCTAGTTTTTCTTTAAGCGTATCAAGTGTTGCTTTATCGTCTTTAAATAACTTTTGTGCCAACTCATCATCAGCTACACCTGCTTTTTTCTCTTCTATCATATGAAGTGTTACTTTAAATACTGCTTCTTTCCCTGCAAGGTTTTCTGATTGGTAATCTTTTGGGAATGTTACCGTAATCTCTTTCTCTTCTTCATATTTCATACCGATAATTTGTTCTTCGAAACCATCGATGAATTGATTTGAACCTATTTCAAG
>Ga0164313_10001924_pt1 | contig 18627 bp, 16 predicted proteins | sample GuaBasSedimGuay4_FD_113735 | JGI IMG/M metagenome (GOLD analysis project Ga0164313, IMG submission 113735) | Subseafloor sediment microbial communities from Guaymas Basin, Gulf of California, Mexico - Guay4, Core 4569-4, 0-3 cm | ecosystem: Environmental > Aquatic > Marine > Hydrothermal vents...
GAGAAGGAAAGCACATCTGTCGCTATTATTGACTCTAGCGCAGATGGATTGAGCATTGCTCCCATGGTAGCGGTAGATTTGAATGCCGGTTATGCCTCAAATGTTATTGACTTGCCAATTAGCACGAATCCATTTACAGTAAAGAATAATGCATTTTCTTCCAAAGCATTTAATTTTACCAAAATAGTAACCGAAATAAAGGTAATTGGACTAGCAAAAAACTCCTTTGGATTAAAGGAAACTAAAGTGGATGGAATTGTCGAAGACTTTTCTCCATCTCTTGTACAAAGTGGCCTTAGCTCAATTTCAGTAGACAAATCATCCGGAAAGGTTACAATTGCTGATGCAGAAATTGTAGTATCTGGAGGAAGAGGTTTAAAGGGACCGGAAAATTGGGGAATAATTGAAGAACTAGCCGATGTTTTAGGAGCTGCCACTGCATGTTCCAAACCTGTTTCTGACATGGAGTGGAGACCACATAGTGAGCATGTTGGGCAGACCGGAAAACCAGTCTCTGCCAATCTGTATATTGCAGTCGGAATATCCGGTGCCATACAGCATTTAGCAGGTGTGAATGCTTCAAAAGTCAAGGTGGTTGTCAATATTGACCCGGAGGCTCCCTTTTTTAAAGCTGCAGATTATGGTGTTGTTGGTGATGCCTTTGATGTCCTTCCTGCATTAACAGAAAAATTAAAAGTATTTAAAAGTAACCTATAAAACCACTAAATTTTATTAAATTGTGCCAAATAAAGGCTATCTGAATTTTTGGATGAAACAAGTCCTTAATTTTGGCAGCCTTTTTTGATAAGATTTAATTTCGATTTGCTTATCTTTATTATTACTGTAAATAATTATCAACTAATTATATCTCAATAGTGAGTTTAGTACGTTTAAATATCAAAGGTATTTCCTATAGTCAAACGCAAAGCGGAGCTTATGCGCTAGTTTTAAGCGAAGTAGACGGAGAACGAACAATACCGATAATAATTGGAGCCTTTGAGGCACAATCAATTGCAATTGCTCTGGAGAAAGAGATCAAACCACCGCGACCTCTGACACATGATCTGTTCAAAAGTTTTGCTGATAGATTTAATATCATTGTAAAACAGGTGATCATTCATAAATTAGTAGATGGGGTTTTTTATTCCAGTTTGATATGTGAATGTGACAAAATTGAAGAAATTATAGATGCCAGAACTTCAGATGCCATTGCGCTGGCCACAAGATTCAACGCACCCATTTTTACATTTGAAAATATTTTAGACAAGGCCGGAATCATCCTCAAAATAAAAGATGAGACAAAATTGGTACAATCTAAATTTAAAATGGAAGATTTAGTAGCGGATGCTGACGAAGAAACTTCTACCTATGAAGATGAATCACTTAAAGAATTGCGTGATAAGTTGGAAAAAGCGGTTGCAAATGAAGACTACGAACTGGCAGCCAAATTGAGAGACGAAATCTCAAAAAGAGAAAACAATAATTAAAATGAAAAAACTAATTTTAGGAGTTTTTTTAATTTTCAACCATTTATCCGTTCAGGCACAAGAAACTTCCGATAAAATTATTTTAAGCGAAGGGTTTACATTCAATTCCCTATGGCGAGGTGTTTTAGGAATGATTGTTCTCATTTTTATAGCATATATCTTTAGTTCTAATAAAAAAGCTATAAAATGGAAAACTGTAGCAATAGGACTATCTGCTCAATTATTAATCGCCTTTGGAGTTTTAAAAATACCTTTTATCCAGGCAATGTTTGAATTTTTAGGGAATATTTTTATAGAAATCCTCAATTACACACGAGCCGGAAGCGAATTTTTATTTGGTGGCTTAATGGATATGAATTCATACGGGTTCATTTTTGTTTTTCAAATTTTACCGACCATAATATTCTTTTCAGCCCTAACCTCACTATTGTTTTATTTAGGAATAATTCAAAAAATAGTACAAGGATTGGCTTGGGTCATGACCAAGGGGCTAAATATTTCAGGTGCGGAAAGTTTATCGGTAGCCGGTAATATCTTTCTAGGCCAAACAGAGGCCCCATTGATGATCAAGGCCTATTTGGAAAAGATGAACAAATCAGAGATGTTATTGGTCATGATCGGTGGAATGGCGACCGTAGCCGGAGGAGTATTGGCTGCTTATATTGGTTTTTTAGGTAATGGAGATCCTGAACAAGAAGCAATTTTCGCTAAACATTTACTTGCCGCATCAGTAATGGCAGCGCCTGGCGCCATTGTGATCTCAAAAATATTATATCCACAAACGGAAGCTATCAATACGGATGTAAATGTTTCACAAGATAAAATTGGTTCAAATATCTTAGATGCCATTGCAAACGGAACCAGTGAAGGGTTAAAACTCGCAGCCAATGTAGCTGCGATGCTCCTTGTTTTTGTTGCGTTGATTGCTATGCTTAATGGTATTTTAAGTGGTATTGCAAGTTTTGATGGCATAGAAAGTTTTAATTGGCACTTTACATCTTTAAATGAAGTACTGAAATCAAATACACCTTATGATTCTCTCTCAATAGAATTTATCTTGGGCAGCGTTTTTGCACCTTTAATGTGGTTGATCGGTGTTGCAAAGGAAGACATGATGCTTATGGGTCAGCTTTTGGGTATTAAATTGGCAGCCAGTGAATTTGTTGGTTATATCCAACTTGCCGAATTAAAAAATATGGCAAACAGTATCCATTTATCCTACGAAAAATCCATCTTAATGGCTACCTATATGCTATGTGGTTTTGCAAATTTCGCCTCGATTGGAATTCAAATTGGCGGAATTGGATCTCTTGCTCCCGGACAAAGGAAAACATTGTCGGAATTTGGAATGAAAGCATTGCTTGGAGGTTCAATCGCATCTCTTTTATCGGCTACAATTGCAGGAATGATGCTCGGTTGATATATCGAAATAATTCGACGCATCAAGGTTAATAACTTCTTAATTATTAATATGCGATTTTTATTATTTATTAGATAATAAATTATCTTTGGCGTCAGAAAACGCAATTTTTACAAATTAGATAACAGTTTTAAAGAATTGGTAAATAATTTCTTTATTCTAAAAATCTATCCTTAATCCAAAACTTTTAGCCTATAAATGAAGCAATATTTAGATTTAATAAAAGAAGTCCGAGATAACGGAATAGAAAAAACCGATAGAACAGGAACCGGCACGAAAAGTGTTTTTGGTTACCAAATGAGATTTAATCTACAAGAAGGATTTCCAATGGTGACGACAAAAAAATTACATCTGAAATCGATTATTTATGAACTTCTATGGTTTTTAAAAGGCGATACAAATATTGCTTACCTTAAAGAAAATGGTGTGAAAATATGGGATGCATGGGCCGATGAAAATGGTGACCTAGGACCTGTTTATGGTTATCAATGGCGCAATTGGAACGGCGACGGGATTGATCAGATTTCCGAGTTGATTGATACCTTAAAGTCAAATCCCGATAGCAGACGTATGTTAGTTTCGGCATGGAACCCCAGCGTACTACCTGATACTTCTATTTCATTCGCCGAGAATGTTAAAAATAACAAGGCTGCACTTCCTCCCTGTCATGCATTTTTTCAATTTTATGTAGCCGACGGTAAATTATCCTGTCAATTATACCAAAGAAGTGCTGACATATTTTTAGGTGTCCCATTCAATATCGCCTCATATGCTTTGCTAACAATGATGATAGCTCAAGTTGCAGGGCTGGAATACGGTGATTTCGTACATGTTTTTGGAGATGCTCACATTTACAATAATCATCTGGAGCAAATTGAATTACAACTATCCAGAAAACCAAGAAAACTTCCTGAAATGAAACTGAACCCTTCTGTTAAGAATATTTTTGAATTTGAATTTGAAGATTTTGAATTGGTGGATTATAATCCACACCCTCATATTAAAGGATTGGTTTCTGTTTAATATTTACTGATGAAAAATATTTTATTTTTAATTTTATTCTTTGTTGTAACGACAGTATTTTCTCAGGAAAAAGTCAATTCGAATTTGGAGAAACCAGTGGAATTTATGATGATCCAGAGTCCTCCGGTTTACAAAGGCTGTGAAGGTTTCAATTCAGTTTCCAGCAAAAGTAAATGTTCCAATAAAAAATTGATGGAACATATCGACAAAAATTTCGATGCCTCTGTTTCCTCCACTAGTGATCTAGCACCCGGAAATTATGAAATTACAGTAATTTTTATTGTAGACAAACAAGGTAGAGTGATAAATATTGAGACAAAAGGCCATGATTACCCATCCTTTGTTAATGAAGCAATAAGGCTTATAAAATTGGTTCCTCAATATTCTTCTCCCGGAATGCAAAGAGAAAAGGTTGTTAACGTAAGGTATACTATTCCAATCCTGTTTAATGTAGAAAAAAAATAATTTCTTATTTAAAAATCTAACAATTCTTTTTTATCTGATATTAATAGCCAAAAAAATCCTTTGATTTTAAACATAAAGACCTTAATTTAGTATATTAATTATTTTTTAATTAAGGTTAACTCATTTAATAATTATACAAATATTGAAAGATAGCGAACAATACGAGATCTACGAAAAGGCCAGAAAACGTACCAAACAGAAAAAACGATTATATTTTCATTTTATCTTGTTTTTGATTGGATCTGTTTTTTTTGTTGTTCTCAATAAAGTTATAAAATATAAACCTGAACTTGACTGGTTTGTTTGGGCAATTTTAATTTGGTTATTAATTCTTATAATTCACTTTATAAATGTTTTTGTTATGAATAGATTCTTTGGTAAAGAATGGGTCAGAATTCAGACAGAAAAATTAGTAGAGAAGCATCAAATTAAATTGGACAATCTGGAAAAAAGCCTTGAAAAAAAGGGTGCCTTCACTCCCAATAATTCTGAGGAAGATCTTAATTCTTAATTTAATGATTACAATTATAGCGGCAATTGCCAATAATAGAGCACTTGGTATGAATAATAAACTGATTTGGCATTTACCTGAAGATCTGAAGCGATTTAAAAGCGTTACAAGAGGACATCACGTCATTATGGGCAGAAAGACCTTTGAATCATTGGGCAAACCCTTACCTAACAGAACATCTATCATTATAACACGTAATAAAAACTATAATGCGCAGGCCTGCCTGGTTGTAAATTCACTCGAGGAAGCTTTGGAAAAAGCCAAAGAGGATAAAAATCCATTTATTCTCGGCGGCTCCGAAATATACAAATTAGCAATGCCGATAGCTGATAAATTAGACCTGACCTTAGTTCATCATGAGTTTGAGGCAGATGCTTTTTTTCCTGAAATTGACAGCTCTATCTGGAAGGAATCATCTCGACAAGATTTTAAAGCAGATGATAAGAATAAATATGATTATAGTTTTGTTACATATGAAAAATGTATATAAACGATCTGTTTTAGAACAAAAGTAAATTAGTTGATCAATGAAAGAGATTAAGTTTATAATGATCAATTGTATATTTTATTTATAGATGGCACAAATTACATTACACGATTTAGCTAAAAAATTAAATATTTCTGTAAGTACAGTTTCGAAAGCACTCAAAGATTATCCGGATGTAAGTGAAAAAACCAAAAAAAAAGTACTTGCTCTAGCCGATAAACTTAACTTTTCGCCAAATATAGTCGCATCAAATCTTCGAACGCAACATACAAAGATCATTGGTGTAATTATTCCTAATATAGTACATGATTTTTTTTCTAAAGTTATCGGAGGCATCATTGATGAAGCCGAAAAAAATGGGTACATCGTGATATTGTTGCAGAGTAACGAGAATTATGAATTGGAGAAGAAACAGCTAAATCTTTTAATTCAGCAACAGGTGGATGGAATTTTACTGTCACTAACGGTCGAAACTAAAAAATTTAAACACATAAAAAGAATACAGCAACAAGGTATTCCCTTGGTCATGTTTGACAAAGTTACTGATTCAATCGATTGTTCCAAAGTTGTTATTGGCGATAAAAAATCGGCTTTTGATGCCGTATCATTTTTGATTCGTAAAGGAAATAAACGAATTGCATTCTTTGGAGGTTCTATGGTGGCATTGAACTTTAATCAAAGGTTTAATGGTTATTTAGAAGCTTTAAAAGAATATCGAGTACCATTTGATGACCGTTTGGTGTACATGTGCAACAAAAACAAGGAGTATGCCGATGGGTACAGTGCGGCAGAGAGGCTGATAGAAGATCATGGAGTTAACGGTGTAGATGCGGTCTTCGCCGCTACCGATGTAATAGCAGTAGGTATTATAAAATACTTTAACGACAATAAAATAAACATACCGAAGGATATTGCAATATTTGGTTTTGGCAATTCATTTATGTCTTCAATTGTAAGCCCGGCACTTTCAACAGTTGATCAACCGGGATATGAAATGGGCATTAATGCGGTAGATATTCTATTGACTGAAATTTCGCATAAAAATGAAAATGAAAATATCTCCCTGCGAAATATAATAATTCCTACCTCATTAAAAATCAGACATTCCACCTGATTTTATATAATCTCACACCCGATAACACTCTTAATTAGTCTTTGCAAGAAAACGCCAAATACTTCGTTACTCTCGTTTTGAAAACAGTCATTCACGAAAGTGAACTCCTTGATTTTCAAAACTTCGAAAGCCTTGCCCTTGACGTTTTCTTATCAAAGACTTGAAAAATCATTAGTTTTCTTACAGGCAATTATAGCAATAGGTCACAATTTCTTGAAACTTTTTATATGTTAAATTAACATTAATTTATTATATATTGTTCTTATTAGTTAATTTAATATATATTTTTGCAGTTCCATCCGATTTAGTAAAAACATAGTTTTTGAATTATAAATGAATAGCAATAAACCGACATTTGAAAAGATTTTACCAAAATTTGGGAGTTCATTATCTATATGTACTCATGACGATCAGATAGAAGAAAATCTTCCATTCTGGCATTTTCATCCCGAAATAGAACTTGTTTATGTAAATAAAGCGAAAGGTAAAAGACATATAGGAAATCATCTTTCCTACTTTAATAACAGTCAGCTGATTTTAATCGGTGCAAATTTACCTCATAACGGTTTTGTGGATAGATTTACATCATCCGGTACAGAAACTGTCATTCAATTTAAAGAAGATTTTCTAGGGGAAAGTTTTTTTGATATTCCTGAGATGCAACTCATAAAACATTTGTTTGTGAGAGCTAAAATGGGAATATTATTTGGCAAAGAAACCAAAATACGATTGGGCCGTAAAATTAAAAATCTCATTAAATTAGAAGGAATAGACCGCATTACCGGATTTCTTGACATTTTAAAAGAATTATCCTTAGCAGAAGACTATACTTTATTGAATGTTGATGGTTATGCCCTTGAAGTCAAACAGCAGGACAATGAACGAATTGATATTATTTTTAAGCTTGTTAGAGAAAATTTCTGTCGTCCCATCACATTAGAGGAAGTAGCGGATAGGGTAAGCATGACCGTTCCTGCATTTTGCAGATATTACAAAAAAAACACAGGCAAAACCTTTACACAATTTGTCAATGAGTTCAGAATTGTACATTCAACAAAGCTTTTATTGGAAACGCATTCCAATATAACAAATATATGCCTTGAAAGCGGGTTCAATAACTTTTCACATTTTAGTAGACTGTTTAAAAAAATAACAGGAAAAAGTCCATTAAAATATCGAAATGAAGTGAAGCAGCTTCTCGTTCACCATTGAATTGATCTAATCGTAAACCCGAATAATTTTAGGGTAGAATGTCCGGGAGTCCATAAAATATGCTGGTTTTATTAGCCTCTTCTATTTTATTTCAATTAGATATGGCAATCTCGCCTGAACACCATTATAATGATAATATTGTTTCAAACTGGAGTATATATTATAATTGGTCTCACCCAATTCCTCTTTCAACAGATCTTCTTTTTTTGCATTGATAAAAGATGTTGATTTGAACAAATCTGCAAAATCCTTTTCATACTCCGGGTAATTTCTTACTCTGTAATTTTCAACATTTGCCATTTCCGCTGCCGATCTAATTGCATCCTCTAAGTTACCAAGTTCGTCGATCAATCCATTCTCCAGTGCCTCTTTTCCTGTCCAAACCCTGCCCTGTGCTATGCTATCAATCTCTTCAAAAGTCATATCTCTACCTTTGGCAACCCTACTTACAAAAGTTGTGTAAACTTCCTCCACCCCTTCCTTCGTAACAGAATAAAATTCTTCTGTTATAGGCTCAAATGGCGTATATCCAATAGATTGTCTGTTCGTTCCTATTTGTTCAGAATTGATTCCCATTTTATTAGATAATTCGCTAAAATTCAACATTATACCAAATACACCTATGCTGCCCGTTATGGTTGTTGGTTCGGCAATAATCTTATCCGCATTACAAGAGATATAATAACCTCCCGATGCAGCCATATCTCCCATTGACACTACAACCGGTTTTTCTTCTTTTGTCAATTCTACCTCACGCCAAATTAAGTCGGAGGCCAAGGCACTTCCTCCCGGGGAGTTGACTCTAAGTACAATTGCCTTTACATTGCTCGAGGTCCTTGCTTTTCTCAATGCTTTAATAATAAGTTCTTGTCCAATATACTCTTCATCTCCTTTACCATATCTAATTTCCCCTTGTGCATAGATAACGGCGATTCTATTTTTCGATGTGGAACGAATTCTACCCTTTCCGGAACTTATATAATCTTTTAATTTTATCTTGTTTAGTTTGCCATCATTTAATATTCCCGATAGATCTTTGAGGACTTTATCGTATTCATCTCTGAATAATTGATTTGTTATCATTTGATTATCTATGGCCAGGTCAGGATTTCTGGTTAAAAGATCATCAGCAACCTGATTAATCTCCATATTTGTCTTATTTCTACTCTCCGCTATATCATCTACCAATTCCCCCCAAATGGAATTTAAAAACTCTTCGGTTTGTTCTCTGTTTGCTTCACTCATTTTATTACTTAAAAATGGTTCCACTGCACTCTTATATTTTCCATGACGAATAACTTCCATTTTCACCCCATACTTATCCTGAAAATCTTTAAAATACAACATTTCGGCTCTTAATCCTCTCAGATCTATACCTCCAACCGGATTCACATATAGAGAATCGGCAACAGAGCTCAAATAATAATTTTTTTGATCAAAAAGATCTGCATAAGCTGTAATAAACTTACCCGACTCTTTAAACTCATACAATTTATCTCTAATCGATTGGGTTTGTGCAATTCCGGATTTTATATCATTGCACTCAATACTAATCCCGATAATATTATCATCATATTTTGCGTTTTCTATTGCATTTATTATCCCATTTAATCCCATTTTTTTATCCCCAAAACCAAGAATTTCTTCAAAGGGATCACCACTTTTTGGCGCATAATCCTTTATTATTTCCTCTAACTTAAAAGTAAGAATTGTATTCTTCTTTACTTTTATATCTTCCCCATCACCAAAAGAAGAACCAATAGCAGTTCCAATACCTATCAATACCATGAACATAATAAAAAACGAGATGAAAACACCCAAAATAACTGCTAATAATTCCCTTAAAAAAGTCATATTAATATATTTTCTGATTTGACGTTCTAATTATATAATTGTTACAATTTATAAAAATATGGGGACAAATATAAACATTTATCCTTTTGTTTTATTTTCTTTGTATTCATTGATGAGAATAGTAAGAACGACATATTTATCCTTGGGGACAAATTCAGGTGACAAGCTAAGGAACCTGCAAAAAGCAGTGGATCTAATTGGAGAAAAAGCCGGACATATAAAATCTGTTTCCTCTGTTTATAAAACCAAATCCTGGGGTTTTGAAAGTAGCGATTTTTTGAATATTTGTATCGAACTAAATACAAACTTGATACCTGAAAATTTATTAAATAAAGTCCTGGCTATCGAGAAGCAATTGGGAAGAACGAGAAATAATACAAGTGATTATCAAGATCGAAAAATAGATATAGATATCTTGTTGTTTGACAATGAAATAATATTTTATAATGACCTAAAAGTTCCACATCCAAAAATGCTGGAGAGGAAATTTGTTTTGGTTCCTCTTGCCGAAATTGCCGGTTCCGTCTTCCACCCCATTGCAAAAAAAAATATACGCTATTGTCTGCAGGACTGCAATGATTCCGATACCGTCGAACGGACCGACTTGAAAATAAACAGGCCCATTTCATTGGTTGAAAAATTCAATTATATCGCCATAGAAGGGAATATCGGATCCGGAAAAACTTCACTTGCAAAAAAAATTGGTAATGATTTCAATGCGAAATTGGTTTTAGAACGTTTTGCCGATAATGCCTTCTTACCAAAATTTTACGAAGACAAGGAACGATATGCATTTACTCTGGAAATGAGCTTTTTAGCAGATAGATATCATCAGCTTTCTGATGGAATTGCCCAATTTGATTTGTTCAAAAATTTTATAGTGTCAGATTATTTTATTTTTAAATCGCTCATATTTGCTCAGGTCACCTTACCAAAAGAAGAATATAATTTGTATCGAAAAATGTTTGATATTTTATACAAAGAAATTTCTAAACCGGATATCTATGTATATCTCTACCAAAATACAGAGAGATTACTGGAAAATATTAAAAACCGCGGTCGTGAATATGAGCAAAATATCCAACCTGAATATTTAGATAGGATTCACGAGGGATATCTCAATTTTATCAAAACCAGGGCACATTTAAATACGCTTATTATTGATATATCAGATCTGGATTTTGTTAATAATAATGATGATTACAAATTTATTATCAATCAGATAACGAAGTTTGGAAATTAATGGTTGGTCAATGACAGGATGACTACTGGGTCGATGGGTCTCATAATTAAATTTTATTCTGTCATTTCTTCAACTCCAACTTTTCTGCAAAATAATCACAGAAATCGTGCATAGTGGCGCTCATTTTATCATCATTTGTGGCTAATTGAAAAGAATCTGCCATAGAAACCAGGGTTTGATGAAAAAACTGTTTCATTTCGTCCACCGGCATGTCTTTGGTCCATAAATTTATCTTGTAGGTTTCTTTTACCTTATTATCCCAAACGGAAAGTAAGAGCGCCTTTGATTCCTTATTGCTTATCTCCCCATCATCTGCAGACCATTTCATCATTTCAGGAATTCTATTTTCATCCAGGCCAACTTCAATTTTAATTTCCGATTTATGTTTAACTGCCATGATTTTGTTTTGAGTAATTCCTTCTTCCCAAATGAATTCGGAACAGGAATATTGTTAATCTTTATTTATTTTGATGGTTTGCGAATTGTAACTAGTTAAGACGTGATTAATCACGTCTCCATCTAGTTTTTTGTCTCCACCTATTATTTGGGTCTCCACCTACTTTTTGGGTTTATACTTTGATCTGTTAAAGATCTCCTCATTATCCATAAGCATCACTTTTTGTAATGGAACTTTATTGTTTTTAAGATATGACCGAATGATCTGCCAGCCAAACCAGGCCCCTATCCTACCCGGTGATTCCTGATCAATTTCCAAAAAAAACTTAGAAAAGGGAGCTTCATCTATAAATCGTTCGGCCAACTGGCCATCTGAATTATAAAGCATTTCATTCTGTATAAAATACTTCCATATCTCAGTTTCGCTCAATTCTGCCCAATATAATTGGTCCTTGGTATATCCAATTATTTCATTTTCCTCTTTATCAGGAAGAAATGCTTGTGTCAATATCAATTTTTTTCCTTCCTGCACCATTCTTGCTATTAAATCATTATTTGACGATAGAGGAATAAATCGATGGACAAATTTATCGGCAACGGCTACAATAAGATGTTCCTCAGTATAATTTTGCTTTATATAATTGGGGAAATCATCGTATACCTCATTGTCTTTTCCTAAAAAAATATCCAAAGAAATAAACAACAAACTATCGGCTAAAACCACATTATTCTCATAGTCCACATTGGTAAGAATAGTAATTGTTTTAGGTTCTTTAAATTGAGGATAGTAATACTTAATATGTTTAAATAAGATATCCAATTGCTCCTGCTCCTTCGAAAAATCAGAATACAATTTTTGAGATTCTTCAAAAAGAGCGAGTTCATCTTTATTATTCATTTTGTTAAGCCAAACTGTATCCGGATTTGACTCTGGAAACAGATATGGATATTCCCCTTTTAAAACATTTAAATTTTCGGGTGATATTGTATAGAATTCCTGATCAAATCGTTTAACGATTGTCTCCGTTTGTATATTGCTAACATCAACGACAGACTTTTCCTCTTTTGAGCAAGCAAGTATAAAAAACATCCATAAAAGGGTCAGAGCACTTAATTTCATTAGTTTGTACAATTACAATGTTGTGTTAAGTAAATTGTTACTTTAAATTTAATATTTTTGCAGCAGGCAAATTTAAATAATTAGTTTCAATATGAATGCAGAAAAAGTAACAAATCACATTGTACAATGGTTAAAAAATTACGCTGTAAAAGCGAATGTAAAGGGGTTTGTAATTGGTATTTCCGGTGGAATTGATTCTGCTCTTACCTCTGCATTATGCGCTAAAACCGGCCTACCGGTGTTGTGCTTGGAAATGCCTATACATCAGGCCGACAGCGAGGTCAACCGGGCGATAAACCATGTAGAGTGGTTAAAAAAGAGCTTTTCAAAGGTATCCATGACAAAGGTTGATTTAACTCCTGTATTTGATAGCCTCGTCAAAACATTTCCGGAAGTTGAAAATGAAGAAGATCGATTTATGTCATTAGCCAACACGAGAGCAAGACTGCGAATGACCTCCTTATATTATTTTGCAGCTTTGAATGGGCATTTGGTAGTTGGTACGGGAAACAAAGTTGAAGATTTTGGTGTTGGTTTTTACACAAAATATGGTGATGGAGGTGTAGATATAAGCCCAATCGCAGATTTATTAAAAACAGAAGTTTATGAACTTGCAAAACATTTAAAAATAAATAATGACATTCTTGTAGCTCCACCTACCGACGGGCTTTGGGGTGATGACAGAACGGATGAGGATCAAATTGGCGCCTCTTATCCGGAATTGGAATGGGCCATGCTGCAAAATGAATTAGGAAAATTGGCGGACGATTTCACCGGCCGCGAAAAGGAAGTTCTGAATATTTATAATAAACTACATGGTGCCAATAAGCATAAAATGATTGCAATTCCTGTTTGTGAAGTTCCTGAAAGTGTTAAAAAATAAATAAAATATTTCTTGAAACCAACTATCCCCAAGGCAAGCCATAGGGGTATTTCGCTGGTTTCATTTTGGTTTTAGGACCAAAAACCTAAATTTTATATTTTTACCTCACCCAAAACTATCCTTGATAGTTTTGACCTCTCCTCAAGGAGAGGTGTAATCGGAAACCCCGAGGCAGAGCCATCGGGAAATTATTTAGATTAATTCAAATGTAATAAATAGGCCTTACTTAACTCATTATTTCTCGTCTCAGGATTTAAAAAAGGTAATTTTAACATAGTAATTCTGTAGTGAGGAACAACAAAACTCATATCCCAGGTTACATTTTCTGATTTTAACTTATCCATATCCTTATCATAGACAAAAAGCCATTTTCCAATATTTTCACTCCTTTTAGACGGATCGAGATTCGGTGTTTGTCTTTGCGTATAAAAATTCAGAGACCAACTATTTCTATTTTCAAAAACATAAATATCATTTACATTAATATTTTCCTTATTAATGATTTCAACTATATTCAGACCGGCTTGATATTTCAACAAACTAGGATAAAAGTGTGTATTTAAACTGAAATTTACAAATACCGAGAACATTACAGATATGACTATTATTTTAGGCACCAATTCAAACTTCTTGAATAGATAATAAACTAAGGTAAAAAATAGAATTGCGTAAATCAAAAGCTTTGAATAAGATGCCGGGAAGACATAAGTCATGATTACAATCACCAACATACTGCCAATTACAATAATAAAATATTGTACATACAATAAAATATTAAGTTTTTTAAATTTTGAGGATTCAACCAAATAAACCAGATAACCCGCCAATAAAACAGACAAAACGGGTAGCAAACTATTCATATAGTGAGGCAATTTCGATTTAGATGTATTTATAATGATCATAACCAGCCAAAATCCACCCAAAGTCAGGAATTCTATTCCTTTCTGATACTTAAATCTAATTTTAATAAGCTGTTTCGATCTATCGAAAATGGCAATATAAGTTATAAAGGCCCATGGTAAAAACGCCCAGAGTAAGGTGTGAAAAAAGAAGAAGTAATCTTTATTGTTGCTATTAAATCCCTCACCGGTCATCCTGTTAAAGCTCTGATCCCAAAAAATAAATTTAATTCCAGATACATTTTTCCGTCCATTTACCAACTTATCCGGGTGGATATCAAACTGTAGATAATACGCATAAAGCATGGGTATTGAGGTTATTAAAAAAACAATTATTCCAACCAGAACTTTCCAACTCAATACGGCCTTCCATTTTCTGTTGTATAAAATATAGCAAAAAAGTGCACTGCCTATCATTAGAATTGCAAGTTGTCCTTTTGTGCTGAATGCAACTCCTAAGCCAACAGATCCAAGTACGGCATTCCATAAATTCTCATTATTTACATATTTTACCAATTGCCAAATTGCATAAATACTGGCTCCGGTCAAAACGGCATCAGTACGAACATCGTGGTTTGCCAAAATAATAGCTTGTGCTGAGAGAAAAATCAATGAAGAAATATGTCCGGCTTTTGGACCATATAACTCTTTTGCCAAATTATAAGTTGCATAGGCCCCAATTGCGGTAAAAATCAAAGCCGGAATACGATAAGCCCAATGTGTTAGTCCAAATATTTTAAAAGATAAGGCGGAGAGCCAAAAATGCATATGTGGCTTGTCTAAGTACTCTTGCGCCCCTTTATAGAGATGTATAAAATCATTTTCCAAATACATTCTCATCGCCATGGTAGCATGTGCTGCAGAATCATGCTCCATAAGAGGAATAAATAATCCCGATATATACACCAGGGCCAGAAGAGCATACAATAAAATTCGATCCCTTTTTGATAAAAATAATTCCATAGAAAAGTTTAAATAATTGACAGCTCCTGTTATTCAGGTAAAAATACAGTTATTTCATATTATAAAATTTATTATTTAAATAATTACACTAATTTTGAAATTTATTCTAAACTATGAATTTTCCCGATTTACTTTCCATTATTATTCCTGTATATAACGAACAAGGCAATGTTGATTTACTTACAGAATCCATTGAAAATGCACTTAAAGGATATAAATATGAGATCATATTTATTGATGATTATTCCAACGATAACACCAGAAAAGAAATTAAGGAGATGAAAAACCCAAAAGTGGTTTTGATCGAAATGAAAAAAAATTATGGACAAAGTTCTGCCTTACAAGCGGGAATTGAATATGCAAAAGGAGATTATATCATAACAATGGACGGGGATATGCAAAATGACCCAACCGATATTCCGATGATGTTAGATTCGTTAATTGAAGGAGATTGGGATCTCATCACCGGGATCAGGCAAAAGAGAAAGGATTCTTTTATAAGAACATTCCCTTCAAAAATTGCCAATTATATAATTCGAAAAACAACAAAATTAGATATTCAGGATCACGGTTGTGCTTTAAAGATCTTTACCAGAGAAACGGCAAAAGAATTGAATCTGTACGGCGAATTACACAGATTTATTACGCTGATTGCCCATATTAACGGAGCGCGAATAACCGAAGTAAAAGTTAAACATCATTCCAGAAGATTTGGTGTATCAAAGTATGGTTTGGGCAGGACTTTTAAAGTGATCAATGACCTGTTATTAATATTATTTCAACGAAAATACCTTCAAAAACCAATTTATCTTTTTGGTAATATAGGACTCGTCTTTTTTGTCTTGGGAGTTCTTATCAACATCTACTTACTCATCATAAAATTATTAGGTAATGACATAGGAAGCAGACCCTTACTCATTCTTGGGATGTTACTGATATTAGTTGGTATTCAGTTATTTACTATTGGGATTGTTGCAGATTTATTAATGAGAACTTATTATGAATCTCAAGGTAAAAAGCCGTATAACATAAGAAAAATAACGACTATTGAAAACGAGTAGAAAAAAATTACTATCTACATTTTTTAAAATATCACTTAGTGTATTTCTGTTATACTTTGTTTTTACGAAGATATCCTTTACTGAAATTTTAGAGACTTTAAGAGGTGTAAAACCTGGTTTTCTGTTAGTAGCTGTAATATTCTTTTTATTATCCCAATGGATCTCGGCAAAAAGACTTTTAATTATTTTGCATGAGAGAGGCTATAATTTATCCCCTAAATCCAATTATACCCTTTATTTAATAGGAATGTTCTATAACTTTTTTATTCCAGGGGGTATTGGAGGGGATGCCTACAAAGTGTATATTTTAAATAAAACATTCAAATGGGAGATTAAAATATTGACTTCTGCAGTGTTCGTCGATCGTTTTATGGGTCTAACAGCAATTGGTATTCTAATCAGCTTACTGACCTATAATTTATTCCCCTGCAAATTATTGAACTGGTTAATTCCGGTTGTATGTTTTATTGTCATTGGTACTTCCTATTTTCTACTAAAACACTTTTTTCCGAAATTTCTTAAAGTGTTTTCTAAAACCCTGATGATTTCTATTTTAGTTCAGTTGCTGCAAATAGCTTCTATAATTTTTATAATTATGAGCTTAGACAACCATGGGAATTATATAAATTATATCTTGATCTTTTTAATATCATCTGTGCTTTCCATATTTTCCTTTTCGGGAATTGGAATAAGAGAATATATATTTTATGAAGCTTCTCTACTCTTGGAAATTGACAGTTCTGTAGCAGTATCTATCGGCTTGGTATTCTCAATTATTACCGCTTTGATATCACTATTTGGTATTGTGTTTCATTTTAAAAATCACAAATTGGATTTAGCCGATTCCTAAAAAGAGAACGCTTATAACCTGAACAGGTTTATAATACCCTATTTAATTTTTCGAACAACAGTTTTCTCAGTGCAGTATAATTTACAACCATCTCCAAATTAGACTGACGTGTATCCGCTGAGACTTCTTTAATAGAGTTTGTGGGACTCAGATCTTTCACCAAAGAAGCAATTTTCTGTTCAATAAGGTATCTTCTCAAATTGTAGATAACATCCGTTACGAGTTTTGATAAATATTTATCCTTAGCCCTGACAATAATGTCCTTTCGTTCCCAATCGCTGAGAATATGCTTATCCTCATCCATTAAAATATTCGTTACCGCCGTGGCGATTTCAATATTTTGATGGTTCGTAAAAGAATCAATACTGATGCTTTGATCTTGGTTTAAATAATGAATGATCTCATTATAGATCTTCAGGAATATTGGATTTGTAAATTCTATTTCATCGTCTTGTAAGTGAACGTAAATCTCGTTGGAAACTAAGCTGGTATATTTGTCCTTCTGTATTGTTCTATTCCCTTCTTCATCCACGACACTCGAATAATCCTCAAAATCCACTTCCTGGTTTCCATATAATAACAAGATTTCGATCAATTTTTTTTCAAGCGTAAACAGTTGGTCTACCTTTTCAACTGCTTTGGTTTCCTTCTTAACTCCGGTAAAAGAACTTTGCAAGGGTTTTTGATATCTAACAGAATCCCGTTGTTCTTTTTTTCTATTTTGAGATAGTTCATTGAATAATACTTCCTCAGAAATACCCATCAACAAGGCACATTCCTGAATATATATTTCCCTTTGAATATTATTCGGGATCTTGGAAATACTAAAAACAATATTCCTGATCAACTCCGCCTTTTTTATTGGATCATTTTTTGTTTCTTCCAGCAAGAGAGAAGTTTTGAACTGAATAAAGTCTTTGGCATTTTCTTTTAAATAATTTAATATTTCATCATGCGATTTATTCTTGGAAAAACTATCTGGATCATCACCATCCGGAAAGGCAACCACCTTAACATTCAATCCCTGCTCCAATATTAAATCTATTCCTCTTATCGAAGCCCTTATACCGGCAGCATCTCCATCAAAAAGAACCGTTATATTTGGTGTCAGTCTATTTATCAGTCTTATCTGGTCCGAAGTTAAAGCTGTACCCGAAGAGGCCACAACATTCTTAACACCTGCCTGAACCAGAGAGATCACATCGGTATACCCTTCAACCAAATAACAATTATCTTCCCTGGCAATATCCTGTTTGGCCTGGTAAAGGCCATATAATACTTTACTCTTGTGATAAATTTCACTTTCAGGAGAATTTACATATTTTGCAACCTTTTTATCCGTGAGCAACGTTCTTCCACCAAACCCTAAAACTCTACCACTCATACTTTGAATAGGAAACATGATTCGACCTTTAAAACGATCAAATTTAGTTTCTTTTTTATTCTCTTGATCCGCGTGTTTAACGATCGTTAGTCCTGTTTTTTCAAGGTATTCGAGCGCATACTTTTTATCTATCGCTGCATCTGTAAACGCTGACCATTGATCAAGAGAGTAGCCCAGTTCAAACTTTTTGATGGTTTCATCTGTAAAACCTCTTTCATGAAAATAAGTAAGACCTATTGCCTTGCCTTTTTCAGA
>Ga0164313_10001925_pt1 | contig 18625 bp, 14 predicted proteins | sample GuaBasSedimGuay4_FD_113735 | JGI IMG/M metagenome (GOLD analysis project Ga0164313, IMG submission 113735) | Subseafloor sediment microbial communities from Guaymas Basin, Gulf of California, Mexico - Guay4, Core 4569-4, 0-3 cm | ecosystem: Environmental > Aquatic > Marine > Hydrothermal vents...
CCCATGATGTTCTTACGCATGGCGCCCGAGATAGGCGCGGGGGACGCCTTAGGCAAGTCGCAGTGTGCGAAAAAATCGCGTCCCCCACGAGAAGGCGCCGCGACGGCGGCCCGAGGCGTCCGCGCGACGCAGTTGCGCAGAGCCGAAAGGCCGACGGAAGTGGCGCTGGGAGTGCGAATCGTGTCCCCCCCACGAGAAGGCGCCGCGACGGGAGTGCGGGGTAGACCTTTTCACCCCTCCGTGCGTCACTTTCGCCCATGAATCAGCGATGGGGAATCGGGCTCCTGCTTCTGGTCGGAGCGAGCGCTTGTGGAGGTGGGCCGGCGGTCCTCGGGTCGGACGAGGTGCCGGTCCGGCGCGTCGTGCTCTACCGAAACGGCGTCGCCTACTTCGAGCGCAGCGGCGTCGTCGAGGGTGACACCTTGGAGTTCGGCGTCCGCCAGTCCGACGTGGGGGATTTCCTGACCTCCCTCACCGTCGTCGAGCGCACGTCCGGGGGAGGCGTCTCGAGCGTCTCCTTCGAAGTGCCCGAGCCGCCGGAGGCCGACGAGGCGGACCAGACGCCAGACCGACCCGAGATCCTCGCCGTCTATCAGGGCGGCGCGGTGATTGCTCCGCCGCCGCCTCGACCATCTGCCGAGCCTGCCGAAGAGGACGATCAGCGGGTCGATGTCACCCTTCGCCTTCAGGGAGATGATGAGCACGACCTGCTGGTCGCCTATGTCGTCGGGTCGCCGATCTGGCGCCCTTCGTATCGAGTGGTCATCGACGACGACGAGGCATTGCTGCAAGCCTGGGCGGTGGTGCAGAACACCTCCGGTGAAGACTGGACCGACGTCGAGCTCTCATTGACGACGGGCACGCCCATCGCCTTCCGCTCGGACCTCGGCACGCCCATCACCCCGCCTCGGCCGACCATCACAGATACCGGCGAGGTCGTGATGGCGGTCCCGATGAGCGAGACGACCCTCGCCCACGCACCGCCTCCGCCGCCCGCCGCGGCCATGGCCGAAGAGATGGCCCCCATGGAGGATTCGGAGGCCGACTACGCCATGGCAGGCGAACAGGGCCCGATGGGCGGCGGTGGCCGCGGTAGCGGCCGGGCCCGGCCCCGCAGAAGCAGGCGCGCCGAAGGCGGACGTAGTGTCGGGTCCCTCCGTGCCCCGTCTCCGGTGACGGCGGACGCCCCCAGCGACGACGACGGTCGCTACCGCTCCGGCATCTCGGCGAACATGGCCCAGCAGAGTGTCAGCGCCATGGCGGCCTCGGTGGTCCTCGGCGACGGAGTGACCCGCTACGACCTCAATCAGCCGGTGACCATCCCCGACGGCGCGTCCACCATGGTCGCGATCCTCTCGGAGCGCGTGCCCGGCCGCGAAGCTCATCTCTTCGCGCCGGACCCCGGCGTGCCTACCTCCCGGACCCACCCCTTTCGGGTGGTGCGCCTCGAGAACCAGACCGGCGCCGTCCTCGAGCGAGGCCCCATCAGCGTGCTCGGCCACGGCTCGTTCCTCGGCCAGGGGGTGCTCGAGCCGCTCCCCCGGGACGCGACCACCTTCGTACCCTTCGCCGTCGACCGCTCGGTGGCCGTCCGCTCCACGACCCGGGGGACCGAAGCCGACGCGGCGCTGGTTCGGGTTACCAATACCCAGGTCATCGTCGAACGCTTCTCCGAGCGGCGCACCACCTACGCGGTTCAGAATGGCGGCGAGGACGAGGTCGAGGTCTTCCTGCGACACCGCCGCATGAGTGGCGGCGAACTGCACGAGCCCCCCGAAGGCACCGAGGAGAGTCCGACCCGGGCCCTGATACCGATCAGCGTGCGCGCCCAAGGCACCGAAGAGATCGAGATCGTCGAACGCACTCCGGTTCGCCGGGTGGTCCAGTTCATGAGTGAGATCGCCGCCGAGGCGATCGGCGTCTACCTCGCCGGGGCCGCGGTCGACGCGGCGGCGGGCCCGGCCCTCACGAGAGCCCTCGAGATCCGTACCACCCTCACCGAGGCTCGCACCGCCCGGGCGACCGCCCAGCGCCAGAAGATGACCCTGACGGCCCAGGCTGACGAGACTCGACGCAACATCGAGTCGATTCGGCGCCTGCCGAACACCGCCGACCTGCGCAGTCGCCTCGTTCGGCGCCTGTCGGACCTCGACCGTCAGGTCGCCGACCTGACCCGGCAGATCGTCGAGGCCGATACGACCATCAGCGAGCAGACGGTTCGCCTCTCGGAGGCGCTGCAAGACGTGACCCTCGTCGTATCCGAGTAGATGTTGGGGAAGAAGTAGGTCGCGCCCGGAGCGCGGGGTAGGCTCGTCCAGGTGACAGGGACGAACCCTCGTGTTCCGGTGGTCGCTGCGGCGCTCACCACGCTCGTGATGCTCGGTTCCGTCGGGTGTGATGACGTGAGGCCGGTGAGCGAGCCTTGCCTCACGGTGCGTTCTGGCGAGACCGAAGTGGAGTTCTGCCGCGCCCAGCTCCTCGGCCGCGACGACGTGCACGAGGTGCGCCTCGGAGATCGAGGCTTTTACCGCCAGGCCGGTCCCCTCACGTTGAAGGCCGTCCCCGTCGAGGTGCTCTTCGCCGGGGTCGAGGTGGCCCCCGATGCCATCCTCGACGCCCACGGCACCGACGGGTTCTCGGCGCCCCTGCACGCGAACCGCGTGCTCCAGGGCCTCTCGTCGGGTGCCCGGGCTCACCTCGCAATTGAAGAGGCCGGGGAGCCCTGGCCGCCCCTCGGCGCGGGGCGTCCTTCGGCGGGCCCCTTTGCCATCGTCTGGACCGGTGACGACGAGGGCCACGTCTCGAACGAGGAGTGGCCCTATCAGCTCGCGCGGCTCTCCGTCGAGGAGCCCCTGACTCGACGCTACCCGTCCTTGATGCCGTCCTCGGGGCTGCCCGAGGGGGACCCCGTGCGCGTCGGTCTCGAGGTGTTCGCGACCAACTGCATGCCTTGTCATCGCTTCAACGGCGCCGGCGAAGCCGAGATGGGTCCCGACCTGAACCGGCCCATGAGCCCGACCGAGTACCTCACCGAGGACGGCCTGCGCCGCATCATCCGCGACCCCCGCTCGGTGCGCGCCTGGCCCGCGTCGCAGATGCCAGCCGTGACCGAAGACCAGGTTTCGGAGGACGAGCTCGGCGCCCTGATCGCCTACCTCGAACACATGGCGGCGCGACGTCCGAGCCCGCGCCCCTCCGGACCCGCCTTGCCATGACTCCCCACTCGGAATCATATTGTCGGCCTGCTTCGCCGTCGCGGAGTGGTTCCCGCACCTAGCGAATCAGCCGAGCCCCGTGGCCTCCCCTCGCAAAACCCTGACGCGCTTCGACGACTACCGCGAGATGTTGTCGGACGCGGTGCGCATGGAGGCCTATCGGGAAGCCATCGCCGCTGTCGTGCGGCCGGGAGACGTCGTCGTCGACCTCGGCGCTGGCCTCGGCATCCTGTCCTTCCTCGCTGTTCGAGCGGGAGCGGAGAAGGTCTACGCGATAGAGCAGGGTGGCCAGATCGAGCTCGCCCGGGCCCTGGCGGCCAAGAACGGCCTCGCTTCCCGCATCGAGTTCATCGAGGACAACTCCAAGCGCGTGACGCTTCCGGCGCCCGCGAACGTCCTGCTCTCCGAGACGCTCGGAAGCTTCGGCGTCGACGAAAACACCCTCGACTTCACCCTCGACGCCCGGGAGCGTCTGCTCGAGCCCGGGGGACGCATGATCCCCGAGGCCCTCGAGCTCTTCCTCGCGCCGGTAGAGCTTCCGGAGGACCACTCCCGAGTCGCCTTCTGGAACGACGTCGAGGGCTTCGATTTTTCTCCGGCCATCGACGAGCTCATGAGCCGGATGAGTCTCAGTCGGGTAGCGCCCGGGGCGCTCTTGTCCGAAGCACAGTCGTTCTACGAGATCGATCTCCGGACCCACCGCGAGGTCACCCTCGAGCGCAAGCTGCTCTTTCAGATGCAGCGCCCCGGGGTGCTCCATGGCCTCGCCGGGTGGTTCGAGGTGGCGCTGAGCGCGGACGTCTCGTTTGCTACCTCCCCGAGCTCACCGTCCACCCATTGGCAGCAGGCGTTCTTTCCGTTTCGGCAGCCCGTCTCGGTGACCCCCGGCGACTTCCTCGAGGTCGTCTTTGCCGTGGGCCCCAAGGCCGAGCACTCCGACGATACGCGGGTTTCCTACGACTACCGGTGCACCCAGCGCGCCAACGAGGGAAAAGCCGCCCAACCGCCCGTACCCTCGCCAGTCGCACGCAACGCCCCGTGTCCCTGCGGGAGCGGCAAGAAGTTCAAACGCTGCTGTGGGCGCGCCTGAGGCCCGTCCCGCGGCGCCCCGGCGGCGGCCACGAAATTCCCGCCGCGAACGACGAACGCCGCCCCGGATCTGCGGGACGGCGTTCGGCCATTAGTCTCGAAGAGGCGATTACCTCTTCGCGCGACGCTTCTTGGCGGCCTTCTTGGGGGCGGCCTTCTTGGCGGTCCTCTTCTTGGCAGCCTTCTTGGGGGCGGCCTTCTTGGCGGTCCTCTTCTTGGCGGCCTTCTTGGGGGCGGCCTTCTTGGCGGTCCTCTTCTTGGCGGCCTTCTTGGCGGCCTTCTTGGGGGCGGCCTTCTTGGTGGTCCTCTTCTTGGCAGCCTTCTTGGCGGTCCTCTTCTTGGGGGCGGCCTTCTTGGCGGTCCTCTTCTTGGCGGCCTTCTTGGGGGCGGCCTTCTTCGGCGCGGCTGCCATCTGCCAGAGCGCGAACGCCGCACCCTGGGGGTCGGCGCATACGGCGAAGGAGCCCATGTTCGGGATGGTGGTCTCGGGCATGAGCACCTTGCCGCCGCGCCCCTCCACCTTCTTGAGGGCCCGCTTTATCGAAGGCACCGAGTTGTACCCGAGCCAGCTGGAGGGCGCCTTCGCCATCGGGTTCTTCTGGATCCCGCCGACGCCCTTGCCCGCGGAGTCACGAATCATCGTGTAGACGCCGTGCGGCATCTTCATGTCTTCGAACTTCCAACCGAAGACGCCCTTGTAGAACTTCTTCGCCGCTTTCGGGTCCGAAGTATTGAGTTCCATGTGCTCGAACGGCATCTGCATCACCTCCAGTATCGCCCAGTTCGGGCAGGGCGGCGGAGCATACACGAGACGTGTGGTGCGCGTAGCGGTCGAAGATGCGCGGCTAGAGAATCTTCCGCGCGATCTTCTCTTTGCCGTCGGTGTACGGCGGGTAGCGTAGGGGCGGCTCGAGCTTGGTGCTCTTCACGAGCACGCTCTTCTGGTGGCTGAAGGTCTCGAAGGAGGCGCGGCCGTGGTAGGCGCCCATGCCGCTTTGTCCGACGCCGCCGAAGGGCAGCTCGGGGCCGACCATGTGGGCGACGCACTCGTTGACCGCCGCTCCGCCGGAGCTGGTCTGGGCGAGCACGCGCTCGCTCTTGGCGCTGTCGTTGGTGTAGACGTAGAGGGCGAGGGGCTTTTCGCCCTCGTTGACGAAGTCGATGGCTTCGTCGACGCCTCGGACGGTCAGCACCGGGAGGATCGGGCCGAAGATCTCCTCCTGCATGATCTTCATGTCTCGGGTCACGCCGCGGATGACCGTCGGGGCGATGTAGCGCGTCTCCGGGTTGGTCTCGCCGCCGCAGACGATTTCGCCCTCGCCGAGGAGCCCCGAGAGGCGCGCGTGGTGGCGATCGTTGACGATGCGCGCGAGGTCGGGGCTCTTCTCTGGGTCGTCCCCGTAGAAGTCCTGAATCTTGGCGGTGAGGCGATGGAGAAATGCGTCTTCGATGGCCTCGTGGACCAGCAGGTAATCCGGGGCGACGCAGGTCTGGCCGGCGTTGAAGAACTTGCCCCAGGCGATGCGCCGGGCCGCGACCTCGATGTCGACGTCCCGGTCGATGATGCACGGGCTCTTGCCGCCGAGCTCCAGGGTCACCGGTGTCAGGTGTTCGGCTGCGGCGCGCATGACGATGCGACCCACGGCGGTGCTGCCGGTGTAGAAGATGTGGTCGAAGCGCTCCCGGAGCAGCGCCGTCGTTTCGGGGATGCCGCCGAGGACCATCTTCACGGCGTCCGCGTCGACGTATCGGGGAAGCCACTCGGCGATCGCCGCCGAGGTGTGGGGCGTCATCTCCGACGGCTTGAGCACCGCGGCGTTGCCCGCGGCGATGGCGCCGATGAGGGGCGAGAGCATGAGCTGGAGCGGGTAGTTGAACGGGCCGATGATGAGCACCGTGCCCAGCGGCTCGCGCAGGATGCGGCTGCTCCCTGGCAGGTTGGTGACTCCCGTCATCACCTTCTCGGGCTTCATCCACTTCGCGAGATGCTTGGCGGTGTGGCGCGCGTCCGAGGCGACGAAGCCGGTCTCGGAGATCCAACCCTCGAAGCGGGGTTTGCCCACGTCGGCCGCGAGGGCGTCGAGGAAGACGCTCTCCTTTTCGTGCATCAGGGCTTCGATCCCCCGGAGCTGCCGACGGCGCCACTCGAGGGGCCGGGTGCGGCCGGTGCGGAAGAACTTCTTCAGCCCGCTCACCAGTTCGGGGATTTCATTCGTATCGATGTTGGCGCCGCCGTCCATGGGGACTCCTCTTGCTGCCCATCGAAATAGGGCATCGGTGAGATGGGAACAAGGCGCGGGTTCCGGCCCGTGCATTTCTTGCGGTTTTCAGGCACCCGGGGAGCCGCTACCCTCCCGGCTCGCGGCGACGGACAGGAGACGAACGATGAAATTGACCAGCGAGAGCTTCGCCAACGGCGAGCGCATCCCCGAAAAGAACGCCTTCGGCAAGCATGACGCCGAGAGCCATATCGCCCTCACGGACAACGAAAACCCCCACCTCGCGTGGTCCGACGTCCCCGAGGGTACGAAGAGCCTCGCCCTCGTCGTCTGTGACCCCGACGTTCCGTCGAAGCCCGACGACGTCAACCAAGAGGGCCGCACGGTCCCCGCCGATCTCCCGCGGGTCGATTTCTACCACTGGGTTCTGGTCGACCTCCCCGCCGAGGCCGCCTCGATCGCCGAAGGTGAGCTCGGTAAGGGCGTCGTGGCCCGTGGCAAGGACGCCCAGGGCCCCCGCGGCCGCCGGGGCAAGAACGACTACACCGGGTGGTTCGCCGGCGACGCCGACATGGCGGGCGACTACTTCGGCTACGACGGACCGTGTCCGCCGTGGAACGACGAGATCGTCCACCACTACAACTTCACGCTCTATGCCCTCGACGTCGCGAAGCTCGACGTCGCCGAGGGCTTTGGCGGTGCCGACGTCGTAAAGGCCATCGAAGGTCACGTGCTCGGGCAGGCCTCGTACGTGGGAACCTACGCGATCAATCCTGACGCCAAGTAGAGAGCGTCGCCTGGGCGCAGTGCTCGGTGCGAGGGTTCACGGACAGGCGCGGTTGCAGACGATATCGTTGCCCCCGCAGTCGATCATCGTGCCCGAGCAGCTGGTGAACTCGCACGTGCGGGTATTTTGGCAATCGACGACGCACTCGGCCCCGTCGTCACATGCGACGAAGCAGTTCGACGAGTCGCGGCATTCGATGACGCAATCGGTACCCGTGCCGCTGCAGTTCACCTCGATGCTCGATGTGCCGCGTAGGCCGAAATCACAGTCGGCCCCGTCGAGGCAAGAGCCAACGAAGTTGCTGGCCGTGCCGTCGTCGTCCGCCGTGCAGGTGGTCGTGCTGCCGACGCAATCGACGTTGCAGTTGCTGGTGCCGCAGGTGAAGTCGCAGCTGTCCCCGGCGCAGCCGCAGGGGGCGGCCACGTCACAATCGTCCATGCACGCGCCGGGGCAGCTGGAGAGACACGCGCCCGCGGTGCAAACCTCGCCCGCCGAGCACCCGGCGCCACACGCTCCGCAGTTCATCAGATCGTCATCGAGGTGGGCCTCGCACCCATCCGACCCATCCGTATTGCAGTCGGCGAAGCCCATGTCGCAGGTGAGCACGCAGGCTCCCGTGCCGCACCCGCCGGTCGCGTTGGTGGTGTCGCAGACCGCACCGCAGGCCCCGCAGTTCGCCGGATCTGTTCTCGGTACCTCGCAGCCCGTCGATGAGAGCCGGTCGCAGTCGAGGAACCCGGCTTCGCATACGAAGGCGCACCTTCGCCCCAGGCAGCTCGGGATCGTGTTTGGACGCGAGCACGTCCTCGAACATCGGCCACAGGTCGCGATGTCGTCGAGCGAGGCCTCGCAGCCGTTCGCCGGGTCGCCGTCGCAGTCGTCCCATCCGTCGTCGCAACGGAAACCGCACCCGCCCGCCATGCACTCGCGGACGGCGTGGGGTCGGTCCGGGCACGCCACCCCGCAGCCCGAGCAGTTGAGCACATCCGTTTCGGTGTCGATGCAGCTGGTCCCGCAGAGGGTCGTTCCCACCGTGCAGTCGGCCACGCAGGTGCTCAGGGTGGCGCTCGCCTGACAGAGGGGCGTCGGCGGGGCACAGGAAACGTCGCAGGTGCCGCAGGTCTCGCTCCGTGCCAAGTTGGCCTCGCAACCGTCCGACTCATCGCCATTGCAGTCTGCAAAGCCCAAGTCACAGTCGGGCTGACACATGCCGCCCGTGCAGCTCGGCGCGGCATTCGCCGGGTCCGGATTGCAGGCAGCGCCACACGCGCCGCAGTTTTCTGGGTCGATGGACGTGTCGAAGCCCTCATCGACCGTGCCATCGCAGTCGTCGTCGGTTTCGTTGCAGGTTTCGGCCGTGGGGATGCACGCGTCGCCGACGCCGCTGTCGGTGGCCGAATCGCGTGGACCCGAACCCTCCGGTACCAGGGCGCTCGTATCCACGGAGCACGCCGCGAGCAAGACGACCAAGAGTAGGTACCAAGACCTGAGCACGACGGAAATATAGCGCACCGGCTCATGATCCGCTTCTTTGAGTCGGTCGGTGTTCCCTCCGAGGGTCTCCAGATCCCTCTGCCCATGGCGTATGGCGGTGAGGGAGCTACGCTGATGACGGAATGATTCGTGTCCTCTTGATTCAGATCCGCGACTGGGACAGCCAGATGGCCGAGCACGAGCTCGAATGCGTCGAGCGGCGTTTTGGCGGACGCCCCGTCGAGATCACCTGTCGTAATGCCAAGACCCACATCGCCGAAACCGAGTGGCTCGATGGTCAGGACGCTGTCGTCATCGGTGGCTCGGGCGCCTACAGCGTGCACGACCCGCGCAGTACACGCTTCGTCTACCCGCTCCGGGACCTGCTCGAGCGAGCCCTCGAGGACGACGTGCCCGGCTTCGGAATCTGCTTCGGCCATCAGCTCCTCGGCCAGCACCTCGGCGTCGAGGTCAAGACGGAGGACTCGGGCACCGAGCGAGGCACGGTCCCGGTCGAGTTGACCGAGAGCGGGCATGAAGACCCCCTCTTCAAAGGTCTCGGCGGCCAGTTCCACGTGCACACTGGTCATACGGATCACGTAACGAGGGTACCCGACACGGTCGAGCTGCTCGCGCGCACCGAGGCCGTGGAGACCCAGGCGTTCAAGGTGCGGGGGCGGCGTTTCTACACGTCGCAGTTTCACCCGGACGTGACCGCCGCCGAGGCTCAGGAGCGGTATCACGGTTTCGCCACCCAGGCCGCGCAGTACGGCCGTCGGGGCTACGAGAAGCACGCCGAGGCCTTCGAGATCGGTCGCGACGACACCGAGTCCCTGCTCGGTCGTTTCCTCGACGTGTGCTTCGGATAGGCCGGTGACCTGGTTGATTTTGCGCCGGCATCCGCCCGGCGCGAGCGCGATCGACTATCATGGGGCGGTGAAGCGCGCGGTTCCGGCGTTGGTGGTCCTATTTGTCATCGCCGGATGCGGCGACGACGGGGGTGCCGCCATCGATTCGGGGGTCGCCTCCACTGACGCTGGGGCCGACGCGTCGTCGGCCCCAGCCGCGCCGATGCCCCCGGCCCTGGCACGGCTGCAGCCTTGCCCCGCGGGGTGGCGGGAACTCACCCACGACGATGGCTTCGTGGTTTGCGAGCCCTGGCCCGTGGCGGGGCGCGGGGAATGCGAGGCCGGGGCCGCGCACTACCCCGGTACACCAGCGTGCGTGGTCCTCGGTCCCGAGTGCCCCGCCGACGGCATGCCTGCGGACCTTCCCATGGGCCGCCCGGTCCTCTTCGTTCGTGCCGGGGCCCCCGGCGGAGACGGAACCGTCGCCGCTCCCTACGGGACCATCGCCGCCGCGACTGCCGTCGCGGTGCCGGGTTCCGTGATCGCCCTCGCTGTCGGCGAATACGAAGAGGAAGTCTCCCTCGGGGCCGGCGTCGCCCTCGTCGGCGCCTGCGTGACGGGGACGGTCGTCACTGCCGCGACGCCCAGGACCGACCGCGGCGTCATCAACCCCGACGGGGCCGACGTCGAAGTTCGCAACCTGACCATCGGACCGAGTCCGCGTCCGGGGCTGTGGATCGTGGGGGAGGGTTTTTCCGCCGTCGTGACGGACCTCGCGATCGACGGAACCCAAATCGTGGGCATCTCAGTCGAGCGGGGCGCCCATCTCGACGCGGACCGTCTCACCGTCCGCAACGTGGAAAACCCTTCGCTGATGACCCTCGGTCGGGCCCTCAACGTCGAGGTCGGGGCGACCGCGACGGTGCGCCACCTCGATGCACGACGGAACGTCGAGTTCGGTGTGGCGGCGCTGACCGGCGGGCAACTTCACCTCGAAGACTCCGTGGTTGCCGGGACCCGCGCGCCCGGCCCGGGGGTCAATGGCGGCCCCGGGCTCGCCGTATTCACCGGTGGACACATCACGGCGGAGCGGGTGGTCGTCGAAGACAACCAGCAGGTGGGCATCCTGTGCTTCGACGAGGGGTCCACCGCGGAACTCTCGGACACCGTGGTTCGGCGGGTCGAGCCCTGGGGCGATCGCGGCATGGGCCGAGCGTTGGATGTGGAGGACGGTGCTTTGCTTTCCTGTCGTCGCTGTCTATTGACGGAAGCGCATGAGATCAGCGTGGGCGCCGGGGCAGCGACCCTGGTCCTCGAAGACGTTCTCATCGAGCGCGTCTTCCCCGATGCCATGGGCGGGCTCGGAGCGGGCATGGCGGTTCAAACGGGCGCCACGGCGACCCTGGACCGCGTCGCGATCCTCGACGTCGAGGATTTCGGCATCGCCGTCGGCGAATCGGAGTTGACGGCCAATGACCTGGTTATCCGCCGGGTCGCGCCCCAGCGGAGGGGCCAGGTGAACGGACGGGCCCTCGACTTCCAGGACGGCGCGACGGTCACCATCCGGCGTTTCGCGGCATCGGACCTCTACGAGGCGGGCATCGTCATCTCCGGAACCGGTACGGACGTCGTCATGGAGGACGTGGTCTTCGAGCGCGTGCGCTCTCGGCCCGATGGTTTCCGGGGCGACGGGTTCGTCGTCCAGGACGCGGCTTCGGCGGTGCTGTCCCGGGTTCGGGTGCAAGACGTGCACGAGGCCGCGGTGATCGTGAATGGCGACGCGACGCTTTTCGCGAGTGACATAGTCATCCGGGAAGTCGCGGCCCAGGACTGCGCGGATTCTTCCTGCTCGGCCTACCCCGGCGGCCACGGTATCGGGGCCTACGGTGCTCGAGTCGTGGTGAATCGCTTCGTCATCGAAGAGGTGGACCTGTGCGGTCTACACGTTGCGGCCGAGGGTGAGTTCTTGCTCGACGACGGGGTCGTCCGCGGCGCCGTGATCGGGGCTTGCGTGCAGAGCGACGCCCAGGACATCGGGGACCTCGGTCGCAGTGTCGACTTCGTGGACAACGGAACCAATCTCGAGGCGACCATGCTCCCGGTCCCCGACCCTCTCCCCAGCACCGACTGAGCGACGCGCCATCGGGGCGAAAGTCGAGTCAGAGCTTGCCCGCCATCCCGCCCAAGCGCGCGCGAAGCGCCTCGCTGGCGCTCGACGCGAAGGGCGACGGGGTGGGAGCCGCCGGTGCCTGCTGGCCACCACCGCCGCCGACGAGCCCCCAGAGGCCCCCCCGGGAAGCGGGCGGCGCGGCGCCCGGGCTGCGCCGTTCGGGGGCCTGGGGCGCGGGCGACGATACCGCCGGTGGCGCCTTCGGCCGCGGAGCGGCCCGCTCTGCCCGCTCTTCGTCACGCTCGACCCTCCGCGCCATGGATCGCGCCCGCGTCGGTGCGGCCGGCGCGGGGGCGCCGGCCGGGGCGGGGCGCAGGGCTTCGCGCATCTTCGTGACCGCCCGGCTCACCCGCATGCGAACGGCCCCCTCGCGCAAGCCGAAAGTATCGGCGAGCTCGGCGTACTCGAGCCCGTGTCCGAAGCGCAGCATCACCATGGCTCGCTCGCCTTCGGTGAGCGCTGCCAGCCCTCGCTGCACGTCACCGTGGCGAACGAGCAAGTCGTCCACGTGGGGCTCGAGCCCTGGTTCTTCTTCGGCGCTCGCATCCTCGTCCGATCCCCACGGTTGCCGCTGGATCGAGCGTAGATGATCGATGCATCGGTTTCGGGCGATGCGCAGGATCCAAGTCCGAGACGAGGCCTCTCCCCGATATGATGCGAGGGCGCCGAAGGCCCGCCCGAAGACGTCCTGGCTGAGATCTTCGGCCATGACGTCGTCACGAACCATGGCCCGGCACAGGCCGTAGACTTCGTCCGCGTGGCGTCCCACGAGGCACGCCGCGGCACCGCGCATGTCTCGCTGGTTCAGGAAGGCGAGGAGCTCTTCGTCGGTCTCGGACATCTCCGCGGGCCAGTGGACGACCGAGAGGCCCATCTGTCACCGAGAAAAACCGGGCGCAGAAAATAGGCCAGCTATTTCAGATGGTTGCGAAGAAAGAAAAAGAAGTCTGTGCGCTTCCGGGGGCACTTTGGGTCGGTCTCATTGGCACCAGTCATTCAAAGGAGAACGCCCATGAGCAACGTAGAGATTTCGAACGACACCCTCTCCCTCGGCGACGTGAGCATCACGTTTCAGCGCACTTTGCGTATCCCCGATGACGGCAAGAACTACCCGCTTCCTCCCGGTCTCGGAGCGTTCCCTCTGCGCCGGGTCGAGGACTACGCAGGCCGTGTGCCCGAAGGCTGGGCTGAGAAGGGCGGCGTCTTCCTGCCGATGTACCAGCGGGAGGCGATGTGGTTGCGGTTCTCTGGTTCTCCGAACGCTCTGAAAGTCGCGATCGGAAAGGTGTGCGCCATCAGCGGGGAACGCTGGAGCGACGGCCTCCGGAAGAAGCCCCAGAACTACGTGGTGACCGGCGCCCAGCCCTGGCTCGACGGCATCGCTAGCGGTAAGGGGACCATTCGGCAGTTCGTCGCGATGCCTCTGGGTCTCGGCTACACGGTCGAGGCTCAGGTGACCGGTGAAGAGAAGCACGGCGGTATCCAGCTCCAGTGCTACGCGCCGAAGCCGGGGCGCATCGCGTCGCCCCGTTGGTTCGCGCGAGCGATGGCCGGTGGTGCCCCCGGCGCTCCGGTGGCTTGTTCGGCGCCGGCACCGTCGAGAAGCCGAGGAGGCGGCGGCGCGATGGGGATCGCCGCCGGCGGGCGAATGAAACAGAAGATCTATCCCGACCCCCACGGCATCGACACCTGGGACCAGTCGGAGCAGAAGCGGGTCTTCGTGCACATCGTCAACAGCGAGCTTTGGCGTGAGATCACCGGCGAAGCGCCGCCGGCGAGCCCCGTGACCGCCAAGTCATACGCCAACGCCGGGCTGCCGTGGTTCGACCTCTACGACGAGGGCGCGGCGACCGTCGAACCCAGCCATACGCTCGAGGAGGTGAAGTCCGTCAAGGACATCGACGCAGGCAAGAGCACGCTTCCACAGCAAGACGACGATTCCCTCAGCGTCGGGCCCGTGAAGAAGATCATGCACGCCCTGGGCGATGTGCTCGGCGTGAAGGATGGGAACTGGTAGCCGCGGTGCGGCTCCCCCGCCAGACGTCCTTCGCGACCCGCTAACCGCCGACGCGATTCAGGAACTCCACGATCTTAGCGGGGTCGTGGCGGTCTCCGGTCTCGAGGGAGCCGGTCTCCTGGGTCGCGACGACCTCTCCGCTGCCGTCGAGGACGACGAGAACCGGCAGGCCGAGGCGGACGGGGTTTCCGTATCGTTGGTTGGTTTCCTCCTGATCTCGTGAGCGGGTGCCGTCGATGCTCACGTGCACCACCTCGAAGTTCGCGAGGGCGGTCTCGACGGCTGCATCGGTCTGGAGGACGTGTTCGAGGCGCCGGCACCATACGCACCAGTTGCCGCCAAAGACGACCAGAACGCGGCGAGACCCGGCCCGGGCGACGGCGGCTGCGATGTCTGCCTCTGCATCGGCGTCGTCGTCGTAGGGGCGGGCGACCTCCGGAGGAGGCGGCTCGACCATCGCGGCCACGGCTGCGGCTAACTCGGCGGTGGTCATCTCGGCTTCGCCGGTGCTTGATTCGGTCCCGCCCTGCGCTTCAGGTGCGTCATCACATCCGATGAGTAGGACCAAGATGGCGATAGCCGGGACGAGGGTGCGCATGGCGCCCAGCATACCGATTCGTTGAAGAAAACCGGAGCCGGCAACACGAGACCGGGCTACAAGGTTGTCCTCGATGGTCGACCGCCTTCGTCAGATGCTCCGCGAATCCGAAGTCGACGTGCCGGCGATCGAGGCATACCTGGATGGCCTCGACGGTGACGCGCGAATCGCCGAGGTTACCGGCCTAGGGCGCCGGGAGCAGCGTCGCCTCTACGCCGCCGCCGAGGGTCACCGAGTTCTGCGCGTGTCTGACCTCGTACCCACGAGCACCGCGCCGCTCACGGAGGTCGTCTTCGAAGGGTGCAATACCCTGCCCGCCTTCACCCGTTTCGCAAAAGTTCTCTGCCGGCCCGACAGCGCCTCAGACCCCGAAGCCGCCGCGGCCGGGGAGCTGTGGGGCTACAACCGAAACTCGAACTTCGTCGAGACGGTCGTCGGACCGGGCTTCTTCGTCGCCGCTGATCACGGCGAGTCCGAGGTGCTGGTGGACTATCTGCGCGTACCGCCCCGACGTCCGGACCACTGGCCGCCGATTCGAGAGAACCACACCCGGCTCTCTTTCTTCGTCTACAACGGCACCCAGGACGTGCTGCGCGGCGTCAGCGAACACGTCTCCATCGGCCGCGCCAGCCGGCGCGGGCGCCTCATGAACATCTGGTTCGTGCTTTGCCGCGCTGATTGACCGTCACCCCTCGGCGATGACCGAGAGCAGGCGGTCGCCCCAGGCGTCGATGCGGGCCGGCCCCATGCCGTGGACCTCGGCCATCTGATCGAGGGGTTGGGGTTTGGTGGCGGCGATTTCGAGCAGGGTGCGGTCGTGGCAGACGACGTAGGGGGGCACGCCCTTCTCTTTGGCGAGCTCCATGCGAGTGCCGCGGAGGCGCTCGAAGAGCTCGGGGTCGACGTTGGCTGGCATCTCGACGGGGGTGCGGGCCCGGCCCGACCGGGAGCTCTTGCCCTTGGCCTTCTTCCCCGCGTCTTCGTCCGGGAGCAAGACGCGCACGGGCTCGTCGCCCTTCATCACGCGCACCCCGAGCTGGGTGAGATAGGGCTTGGGGTATTCGTCGGTCGTGATCTCGACCAGCCCGGCGGTGAGCAGCCGGCGCATGAGGATCATGACCCAGTCCTTGTCGCGGTCCTCGAGCAGGCCGTAGGTCGAAAGGCTGGTCAGGCCCATCGAGCGGAGCTTTTCGTTGTCGGCCCCGTGGAGCATCTCGACGACGCGGTTCAGTCCGGCGGTCATCCGATTGCGGGCGACCCCGGAGAGCGCCTTCCGCACGACGAGGGCGTCGTCGTCGTTGACCGAGCGCACGCCGTCTTCTCCGAGCTCTTCGAGGCGAACGCAGACGTCGCAGTGGCCGCAGCCGCCGAGGGTCTCTTGCTCGTCGCCGAAGTAGCTGAGGATGAAGTCGTGGCGGCAGCTCCCGGCCTCGACGTAACGCATGAGGTCGAGGAAGAGCCCCCACTGCTGTTTCACGTGGTTTTCGTCGGGCTGCTCGTCGGTCCACTTGCGCTCGATGAGGCGCCTGCGCAGCCCGAAGTCGGCGGTCGAGCGCAGGAGCAATCCGAGGGCTGGTTGCCCGTCGCGGCCCGCGCGGCCGACCTCCTGGTAGTAAGCCTCGATCGAACCCGGCGCCTGCACATGGACGACCGCGCGGATGTCCGGCCTATCGATGCCCATGCCGAAGGCGTTGGTGGCGCACACCACATCGAGCTGCCCCGCGGCGAAGTCCGCGTTGACCTGGCCTCGGACGGTCGGGTCGAGGCCGGCGTGGTAGGCCGCCGACCGGTACCCCTCGGCGGTCAGGAGGTCGGCCATCTGTTCGGTGACCTTGCGCGTTGCCGTGTAGACGATGGCAGCGCCTGCGGGCTCGGTTGGCGCCCCGAGGGCCGTCTTGACGGCCGAGACCATCGCGCGCTTTCGTTCCCGAGCGCCGTCGATCTCCCGGGCGGTCAGGTGAAGATTGGGGCGCGCGAAGCCGCGCAGCACGACTTCCATCTCGTCTGCAGCAAACCCGAGCTGGCTGACGATTTCGTCGCGGACGATCGGGGTCGCCGTCGCGGTGCAGGCCAGGACGTGTTTTGGGGCGAGGCGCTCGAGAACCCGCGCGAGGTGCAGATAGTCCGGGCGGAAGTCGTGGCCCCAATGCGAGATGCAGTGCGCCTCGTCGATGGCCACCATCGGCGGCGCGAGGCGGGCGAGCATGTCGAGCACGTGGCCCTGGGCCAGGCGCTCGGGGGCGATGTAGACCAATTCGTAGGCGCCGGCGGCGAGGTCGGCTTCGCGACGCCGGCGCTCGGTCGGATCCACGGTGCTCGAGAGCCAGGTCGCCCGGATGCCGCGCTCGGACAGCCCGCGGACCTGATCCTCCATGAGCGCGATGAGGGGCGAGACGACGATTGTCGTTCCTTCGAGCTCGGTCGCCGGGAACTGATAGGTGAGGCTCTTGCCGCCCCCGGTCGGGGCCACCACGAGCACTCGTTTCTTGCCGGTCAGGAGCGAGTCGATCGCCTCCCGCTGCCAGGGATGGAAATCCGGCAGCCCAAAGCGCGCCCGGAGCCTTTCCCGCATGTCGGTTTTCACGATGCTGAGCAGTTGTACAGGTGAGGATCGCACGTCGCCACTCTTTTCGGCGTTTGCCGCCGTGAGTTGCGTACTGATTGTCGCTGAATCGATGTGCCCGGAGACGGATTCGGGCTACTGCCCTCCGTGATGGAGCCCCCCGCCCAAGATTCATCGGAAGCCCGGACCGAAGAAGCGCCCACGACGGACAACGACTTCTTTGCGACCGTCGCCCGGGGCGCGGAAGACGTGCTCGCCGAGGAGCTCGCAGAACTGGGCGCCTACGAGGTCGAGGTCGTGCACGGTGGGGTGCACTTCGCCGGCTCCCTCGAGGACGGATACCGGGTCTGCGTCGGCACGCGGATCGCGAGCCGTATTCTTCTCCCCCTCGACCGCTTCGAGGCTCAGGACGCGGATGGCCTCTACGAAGGGGTGGCCAGAACGCAGTGGACGGACCACCTCGGCCCGGAGACGACCTTCGCCGTCGACGTCGCCGGCAAGGGCACGGCGGGGCCTGGGAAGTTCGTCGCCCTCAAGACGAAGGACGCGATCGTCGATGTGATCCGTGAAGCCGAGGGAAGTCGGCCGAGCATCGACAAGATCGACCCGGGTTTGCGCGTGCACGTGCATCTCTCCGGCACCCAGGTGACGGTCAGCATCGACCTCGTCGGTCGCGGTCTGCATCGACGAGGCGTCGGGCGGACCGGGGGAGCCGCGCCGCTCAAGGAGAGCCTCGCCGCGGCGCTCCTGCGCATGGCCGGGTGGCACCGCCGCGAGGGAGAGGAGCTGGTCTTGCTCGACCCGATGTGCGGCTCGGGCACCTTCTTGATCGAGGCGGCCTGGATGGCCCGGGACGTCGCGCCGGGCCTCCGTCGAGGCTTTGGCGCGCCCGGGTGGCGCGCCCACGACGCAAAGGCGTTTGCCCGAGTGATCGCCGCGGCCGAAGAGCGGAAGGCGGCGGCGGCGGATCGCCCCGTCGTGCTCGTCGGTGTCGACTCATCGGAGGAGCAGCTCGGCCATGCTCGGGACAACCTGAAGGCTGCAGGTGTTACCGACGCGGTGCTGCGCCACGGGACCCTCGCCGACCTCGAGCCGCCCGAGGGGCCACCGGGGCTCTTCGTCGTCAATCCGCCCTACGGCGAGCGCCTCGGCGAGGCCGGGGAGCTCGGGCCCCTCTACTCCGAGCTCGGCGACGTGCTCAAGCGTCGCTTCCCCGGGTGGTCCGCGTGGGTGCTCTCGGGCAATCGGGCGCTCGACAAGCGCATCGGTCTGCGTCCGGCCTCGAAGCGGGTCGTGATGAACGGGCCCATCGAGTGCCGTTGGCTCGAGATCCCCATCGGCGAGCAGGCAAAGAGCGGCGGCGACGGGCCGGGCTGGCGCAAGGCGAGCGCTGAGGCCGAGATGTTCGAAAACCGCCTTCGCAAGAATCACAAACGCCTGAGCCGCTGGGCCCTCCAGAACGAGACCAGCGCGTACCGGCTCTACGACGCTGACATCCCGGAGTTCAACGTCGCCGTCGATGTCTACGGCGACGACCTGATCCGGGTGGAGGAGTACCGCCGGCCGAAGAAGGTCGAGGAGGAGGTCGCCGACCGTCGCCTCCGCGACGTGATGCTCGTCGTGCCCCAGGTCCTCGGCGTTCGCCC
>Ga0164313_10001926_pt1 | contig 18619 bp, 17 predicted proteins | sample GuaBasSedimGuay4_FD_113735 | JGI IMG/M metagenome (GOLD analysis project Ga0164313, IMG submission 113735) | Subseafloor sediment microbial communities from Guaymas Basin, Gulf of California, Mexico - Guay4, Core 4569-4, 0-3 cm | ecosystem: Environmental > Aquatic > Marine > Hydrothermal vents...
TCCTTTTATTGCTGCCGGGCGCAATCAGCAGCGCCTGGAAGAAGAAATGGCGGGAATTGCAGAGTTGCAGGGGCATGATTATCAATGTGTTGCGGTTGATCACGATGAGGCTGCGCTATGTGATTTGTTTCGAGGTAAAAAAATCGTATACAACGTCGTTGGGCCCTTCATGCAGTTGGCGGACCCGGTGGTAAAGGCCGCATTGGAGTGTGGTTGCCATTATCTGGATACGACAGGTGAACAAGATTGGATGTTTTATGCCAGGAAAAAGTATGGTGCCCAATTTGAGGAGAAGGGGTTGGTACTTATTCCCGCCTGTTCCTGGATGTGGGTGGGGGGGCTGCTTGCTGCCGAGGTTGCCCTTGAGCACCAGGGTGTTGATACGCTTGATCTATTGTATCTGGCCGACTCTTTTACCAGCGTTGCCTCTACCATGTCATTCATGCGCATGTTGGTTAACGATCAGTATTATCTGAAAGACAATGCACTGCTTACTTGGCCGCGAGCCAAGCCTTATCAGGTGTCTGTGCCCGATACTCACATACAGTTGCAAGCACTGCCGTGGGGCGGGGGTGGCGAAGTTGTTTGGTATGAGAATGATGACAGGGTCAGTAACTGTAGTGTGATGGTCGCATTTCGTAATGAGGAAATGGTGGGCGCAGTAATAGATGCGATTAAAGGTTTTGAGGAAAATAGCGGTTCTCTAGAGGGGGAAGCGCGCGAACAGCAGACTAACGCCATGGGTAACGCGATGGTATCAGAGGAACCCGATCGTGAAGACCCCAACATAAACCGCAGTATTATCAGTTGTAAAGCACGTGGAAACACCGCTTCTGTTAATGTCGTGTTACGAGGTAGCGGGCCGTATTTACAGACAGCAACATTTGCCGCCGAAGCGTGTAAGCGTCTTCTGAATGGACAGCAACGTGGCGTTGGAGCAATCTCCCCGGCGGCCGCATTTGGTGCCCGAGAATTAATAGCAGCAGTCGCCGAACGCGGATATCTGACTTGGACAGAGACGAATAGTTAGTAACTGAGTAGTAAATTATGAGTCGTTACCAGGTTTTTTTTGGTAGAGTCTAATTAAATAAAAAGCGCTGTAGCGGTAAGTATGGTAGGCGCAAAAGGAAGAGAGAAAAATGAGTAAATATATTGATTTACCAATGTGCGGCCTTGAAGAGCCATTGTCTGAAACGGAAAGGGCGCTGCAGGATACTGTACATCGTTTCGCCGTAGAGGTGATGCGGCCTGCCTCAGCCAAAATTGATCAGCTATCTGCCGAAGAAGTGATTGCCCCTGGGTCCGAGTTGTGGGAAGTGCTGGAGAAATCCAAGGATTTGGGTATAGACCTCATTGAACTGCACGAGCTCGAGCCCCTGGAAGGTGCGCGTTTGCTCTGTATTGCAATAGAAGAGTTATCCTGGGGGTGTCCGGGGTTGGCGGGCGCGATTCTGGTTACCTTTTTCCCCACCATGTACTCTCTTTTGGCAGGAAATATGGAGATGGCGAAATACTGCAATGGTCGTCTAGGCTGTTGGGGAATTACCGAACCGGATCATGGTTCAGATATGCTGGATAGTGGCGGGGAAATGGCGTCAGCAGAGGGGGGTTATGGTCGACCCAATTGTGTGGCACGTATCGAGGGTGACAAGGTAATAATCAATGGGCAGAAGTCAGCCTGGGTTTCCGGAGCCAGCTATGCTGAAGTTTGTGTTTTGTATACGCGCCTTGAACAAGATACAGACTCTGGTATCACCATTATTGTCGACTTAGACAGCGATGGTGTGTCCAAGGGTAAGCCCCTGGAAAAAATGGGTTTACGGGGGCTTAATCAGGGTGAAATTTTCTTTGATAATGTTGAAGTACCGATCTCTCATATTATTGCCAACCCGGACGAGTATGATGACTTTGTTACCGCAACATTGACGGAAGCTAATCCACATGTCGCCGGTATGGTAATGGGGGCGGCTCGAGCCGCTTATGAATATGCCCTGGCTTATGCCCATGAACGCAAAGCTGGAGGCGTACCGCTTGTACAGCATCAGCATGTTCGTTATCGCCTGTTTCATATGTTCCGTAAGGTCGAAATGGCGCGTGCCCTTCTACACCGGGTAACAACATACAATGCCACTGCGTCTCAGCCCGCCTTGCACGCATCTACCGCAGCGAAGGTGGGCGTTACCCAAATTGCTTTCGAGGTGGCCAACGAGGCTCTGCAGATGTTCGGGGGTAACGGTATGACTAAAGAATATCCAATGGAAAAATTGGTGCGGGATACTCGAGCTTGTTTGATTGCTGATGGTTGTAACGAAGTTCTGGCTATCAAAGGTGGTACGCAGTTGGTTAACCCCGACCTTCTATAGGGTTTTGATAGGATTGCATATTACACATGCCCTACTACACCTTTTCGGCGGTTTGGGCCAAGAAAGCCTAACTGGATATTTCGCAGGGCTTCAGGCTCTGCTGTATAGCTATTCTCAAAACGTGTTTTGTTGATTAACATCATTGCAAGCAAGTTCCATACGGGGTTTTATAGGCGCCTAATTTCTATTCGTGGAGCTCCGAGTGGCAGACCAGACCAGCACTAACAAAAACAACGACAGCCTCAGCCTTACCCCAGCGCCCTCTCCCTCTGCAGCAACAACCGTTGCGGCAGATGAGCAACTTGCTGGCTCCGCTTTACGCCATGAACTGGCTGAAATGCGCCACGACCCGCACGCTATCCGCGAGTTGTTTCTTTCTGGCAAGTACCCCTACCGGACGAAAATCCCAACAGCGGAGTACGAGCGGAAGAAAAAGGCATTGCAGGTCGAGTTGCTGAAGGTGCAACGTTGGGTGAAAGAAACCGGACAGAAAATTGTTGTGCTGTTTGAAGGTCGTGATGCCGCGGGCAAGGGAGGCGCCATCAAGCGGTTTATGGAGCATCTCAACCCTCGTGGCGCCCGGGTGGTGGCGCTGGAGAAGCCCAGCGAACTGGAAAATGGGCAGTGGTATTTCCAGCGGTACATAAACCACCTGCCCACCGGGGGCGAGATCGTGTTGTTCGACCGCTCCTGGTACAACCGTGCGGGAGTAGAGCGCGTCATGGAGTTTTGTAACCCGGAAGAGTATCTGGAATTCATGCGCCAGACCCCGGAACTGGAGCGCATGATGGTGCGCAGCGGCATACAATTGTTCAAATACTGGTTCTCGGTCACCAAAGAGGAACAAATCAACCGGTTTGAACGCCGCTCCAACGACCCGCTCAAACAGTGGAAGCTATCCCCTATCGACCGTGCCTCCCTGGACAAATGGGATGAATACACAGAGGCGAAAGAGGCCATGTTTTTCTACACTGACACGGCCGATGCGCCCTGGTCTATCATCAAGTCATCCGACAAGAAGCGCGCCAGGATCACGTGCATGCAACACTTCCTTAACCAACTGCACTACCCCGGGAAGAACGATGCTATCGTGCGCAACCCGGATCCGTTGATTGTCGGCCATAGTGAGCACGGCATTGGTAAATCCCGGCATATTCTCGGTCCGTCACTCAGCCAGTGGTAAGTTCGTCGCACTGTATGGAATCGGGATGGCCCGCGAGGTTATCCCCGGCTCTCCTGTAATTTACGGTACAGGGAACGCACGCTGATGCCTGCGATAGCGGCAACTTTTTCCTTGTCGTTATGGTGGCTGCGCATCAGTTGCTCAAGATAATGTTCCTCCGCCGCCTTGAGGCTCGTGTCTGGTGACACCACCGTGCCGACACCAATATCCAGGCACTGCCGGATAACAGACGGGTCGATTACGTTGGTGTTGGCCAGTACGACAGCCCGCGACAGGATATTGCGCAGTTCCCGAATATTGCCCCGATAGCGATGCGCTTTCAGTACTCTCACGGCGGACTCCGTGAGATGGTGGACTTTGTTGCCATCCTTGTCCTGCAGCATGGTTCGCGCCAGCAGTGGCAGGTCTTCGAGACGCTCTCCCAGAGAGGGCATATGAATCGGGAATACATTGATTCGATAGTACAGATCCTGGCGGAACTCACCGACCTCCACCATCTGTTGCAGGTTTCTATGGGTGGCGCATACCAGACGAAAATCTGTCTGTTTGACCACAGTGCTGCCCACCGGTCTATAGGTGCCGGTTTCTATCAACCGCAGCAATTTAACCTGCAGCGGGTAGGGAATGTCACCAATTTCATCAAGAAACAGGGTGCCCCCGTGAGCAGCTTCCGCCAGTCCCTGGCGGGTGTAGTTGGCGCCGGTGAACGCGCCCTTCACATGACCGAATAGCTCACTCTCGAACAGGGTCTCGCTCAAGCCCGCACATTCCAGGGTCACCAGCGACTTTTGGGAGCGCAAGCTTGTCTGATGCAGTGTCCGTGCGGCCAGTTCTTTGCCCGTACCGGATTCGCCCAGCAACAGCACCGCTGCATTGGTAGGTCCCACGCGTGTAATCAATTCCAGCATTCGATTAAAAGAGGGACTGGCGCCAACCATGGGTTTGTCACCACCTGCACCCGCTATCGGTACAGGCTTGAGTAGTTCCACGAAAAACTGCAGGACGCCCTGCGCATCCAGAATGGGAAGCATCTCTACATCCACGTGCTCTTCGCCTCTTGGGGTCTGGTGAATGTGCAGTACCCGCTCTCGCTGGCCAGACCGGATGGCCGCCGCCAGCGGGCAATCTTCCCCCGCCTGGTCGCATGGTCTATCATAACCGTGGGAGATTTCGTAACAGCGAGCAGGCTCACCCGCAGTGTCAATGAGGTCGAATTTGTCCTTGTACAGATCGTTGGTGGCCAGTATCCGGTATTCGGAGGTTACCAGAATCGCGGGGTGCTCGTAGCTATCGAGCATCCTGGCGAGGGCCGTGTCAGTGTCCGTTGCAATAATTTCCATATTTGCCAGTTTTGACGAATGTAATACTAAACTTGGCAGAAAATGGCTTGGGCCGCAAGGAAGCTTTACGAACGGACTGTAAAATATAATAGTTTTTCTATTAATTTTAGGCAGTTATGTATCATTTATAATGTTGCTTATTCCCTGGCATGGGGATTGCTGTGCACCTTGGCTCCCAGAACATAAGCGAACCCTCTTTCCCAGCGATGCGCACCGCGCGCGATGCAACTCTGGGTATGCCGACTTTGATTCTGCCGGCGCTGCATATTAACATGTGCGGGGGGCGACTGCCGCCGACATATCAGACATCACATCAAAAGAGACAGCCAAATGACCATGGAAATCCAGCAGCTAAACGATGAATTTTCCGTTTCCGCCCAGATAGGCCTGCAAGATGTGCAGACCCTCGCCGCACAAGGTATCAAGTCACTGATCTGTAATCGGCCGGACGGTGAGGCCGCCGACCAGATCAATGTGACTGAAATCGAGGTGGCCGCCGTCGAAGCGGGCATGGAAGTGGTTTACCTGCCAGTGATTTCGGGGGATTTCACCGATGTGCAAGTGAGCGAATTTCTGACTGCCATTGAGCGCCTGCCCAAACCCACCCATGCTTACTGTCGCACGGGAACCCGTTCCATCACCTTGTGGTCTTTCTGCCAGCGTCGCCTGGGCGTGCCCAATGGGCAGATTCTTGCCGCCACCCAACGCTGCGGGTATGACCTCAGCAATGCGCTGCAAGCGGGTGACAGGCAGGCCCGGAGCACTTCACACTATGACATCCTTATAGTGGGTGGCGGTGCCGCGGGCATTGCCGCCGCATCCAGCCTGCTGGCACGGGTCAAGGATTTGTCTATCGCCATCGTCGACCCCGCAGAAGTGCACTACTACCAGCCTGGATGGACACTGGTCGGGGCGGGCGTATTCAAGCAGCGCGACACTGTCAAAACCATGGCATCCCTCATTCCCGAAGGTGTGGAATGGATCAAGGCGGCTGTGGGAACCTTTGAACCCGAGCAAAACCGGGTAACCCTGGAGGATTCCAGGCCACTACATTACGAACGCCTGATCGTTGCCCCGGGCATTAAACTGGACTGGCACGGTGTGGACGGCCTGGTGGAAACTCTTGGCCATAACGGTGTCACCTCCAATTACCGCTTTGACCTGGCCCCTTACACCTGGAACCTGGTGAAAAACCTGAAGCGGGGCCGCGCCCTGTTCACCCAGCCACCCATACCGATCAAATGTGCCGGCGCGCCACAAAAGGCGCTGTATTTGTCGGGCGATCACTGGTTGCGTAACGGCGTACTGGGTGATATCGACATAGCATTCTACAACGCGGGTGGGGTGTTGTTCGGAGTTAAGGAATATGTGCCGGCCCTGATGGAATATATTGGCAGGTATCGGGCACAACTCAACTTCGAGCACCGCCTGGTGCGCATCGACGGCGATGCCAAAAAGGCCTGGTTCGAAACCAGCACAACGGATGGCATCAAAACGCAGGTCGAGACCGAGTTCGACATGATTCATGTCTGCCCGCCCCAGTGCGCACCCGACTTTGTGCGTGAAAGTCCTCTGGCTGATGCCGCGGGCTGGGTGGATGTCGACCAGAACACATTGCGACACAGGCAATTTGCCAATATTTGGGGCCTGGGTGACGTCATGAATGCACCCAATGCCAAAACAGCTGCGGCCGCACGGATGCAAGCTCCCATTGTTGCCAATAACCTGCTGGAGGACATGGGGCTGGCCACCGGCATCGCCCACTATAACGGTTACGGCTCCTGTCCTCTCACCGTGGAGCGCGGCAAGATCGTGCTGGCAGAGTTTGGCTACGGTGGCAAGTTGTTGCCCAGCTTCCCACAATGGGTTATCAATGGACAGAAGCCATCGCGCCTGGCATGGATTCTGAAGGAAAAAATTCTGCCACCGGTTTACTGGAAGGCGATGCTCAAGGGCAAAGAGTGGATGGCCAACCCGCAGCGGGCCAAAACCGGGACAACCAGCGATTGAATAAAAACCTGGCGCGCCTGTTACCCGCCCTCGACTGGGCGACAGATTACAACCGGGGAATTTTTGGCGGCGACCTGCTGGCGGCAGTGATTGTAACCATCATGCTAATCCCACAGTCGCTGGCCTATGCATTACTTGCCGGCCTGCCGGCGGAAATGGGCCTGTATGCCAGCATTCTTCCGTTGGTTGTCTATGCCCTGTTCGGTACCAGTCGCACTTTATCCGTAGGCCCGGTGGCGGTGGTGTCGCTGATGACCGCCACCGCGGTGGGTAAAGTCGCCGAAATAGGCACCATCGACTACGCCACCGCAGCCATCGCCATGGCCATGATGTCCGGCCTGATATTGCTGGCAATGGGGATTTTGCGCTTCGGATTTCTCGCCAACTTGCTCTCGCACCCGGTTGTCTCCGGCTTTATCACAGCCTCGGGAATCATCATTGCGCTCAGCCAGATGCGGCACATCCTCGGCATTGCGGCCCACGGTGACACCCTGCCGGAACTGGTCAGCTCCCTGGCTGGCAACCTGTCCGACATCAATGTCGTTACCCTGGGTACAGGGCTCGCGGCACTCGCGTTTTTATTCTGGGGCAGAAGCGGCCTCAAACCGTTGCTACTGCGCCTGGGCATGTCAGCAGACACCGCATCTATCGTTGCCAGGGCGGGGCCTGTGCTGGTTATTCTCGCTACCACAGCGGTCAGCTATCTGGCTGATTACAGCGCCCGGGGTGTCGGTCTGGTCGGAAAAGTGCCGCAGGGACTACCGAGCCTGTCTGTGCCCTCCTTCGATCTGGCGCTGTGGTCCGATATGGCGGTCTCGGCTTTGTTGATCTCCATTATCGGCTTTGTGGAATCCGTGTCTGTGGGTAAAACCCTGGCGGCCAAGAGGCGTCAGCGCATCAACCCCAACCAGGAACTGGTCGCCCTCGGGGCGGCGAACGTGGCCTCAGCCGTATCCACGGGATTTCCGGTAACCGGTGGTTTTTCTCGCTCTATTGTCAATTTCGATGCGGGTGCGCAGACCCCCGCTGCCAGCATCATGGCAGCTGTCGGCATTGGGCTGGCCGCCCTGTTGCTGACGCCGGTACTGTTTTTCCTGCCCAAAGCTACCCTGGCCGCCACCATCATCGTCGCGGTGACCTCGTTACTGGACCTGCAGGTCATCAAACGGGCATGGAACTATTCCATTTCCGACTTTATCGCGGTCGTCACCACCATTGCCGCCACCTTGCTACTGGGTGTCGAACTCGGCGTATTGGGGGGCGTACTGGCGTCAGTATTATTGCACCTGCATAAAACCACGCGTCCGCACATCGCGGTGGTGGGCGCAATCGCTGGCACCGAGCATTTTCGTAACGTGCGACGCCATAACGTAATAACCCAGAACAACATCCTGTCGCTACGCGTCGATGAGAGCCTCTATTTTGCCAACGCCAGTTATCTTGAAGACTACATTTATCATTTTATCTCCGACCATGAAGAACTGGAGCATGTAATCCTGCAGTGCACCGCGGTCAATGAGATCGACATGAGCGCACTGGAGACGCTGGAAGCAATCAATCATCGCCTGCACGAGCAGGGCTTGAAACTTCACCTGAGTGAGGTCAAAGGGCCGGTAATGGACGCCCTGGAAAAGTCTGACTTCCTGCACCATCTCAGCGGGAAAATTTTCCTCTCCCATCACCAGGCGGTGAAATCACTCAAGCGCGATGAGATCGAGCCGTATATTATTTAGAGTCCCCTATAGGGGACTCTAAATGGCCGCATTGTTGCCTGGCATGTACCATATGAGGTACACTGAGCCGAATGATAGCGCCCAAGAAAAAAATAACCGCCGTTTTCTATCAACTCTCTAGCAGGAAAGAACCTGATAGGGACTGGTTGCTGTCACTGACCCAAGAAGATCGGCAAACAATAGGGCAAGACATTATGGCAGTGGAGTTCGGTTGGCCTTGTGGTAAAGCGTTGTGTAAATCCTTATCAAGCCATACTGGATTGTGGGAGGTTAGAAGTAACATTAAGAGCGGGATCGCCCGTGTGTTTTTCTATATCGACAAATCAGAAATGATCCTATTGCATGGTTTGGTTAAAAAGACCCAGAAAACACCTGACAGAGATTTGAAACTCGCTCAGAAACGGAAGAAGGAGTATGAGAAAAATGGCTAAAAGAAACCCTCGAGCAGGTTCAAGTTTTAACGACTTTCTAAAGGCAGATGGTATCTATGAAGATGTTCAAAATACCGCGATCAAAAAAGCGCTGTCAGCAAAACTTGAGGCTGCCATGTTTGACCAGAATATTTCAAAAACCGATATGGCTAAACGCTTGAAAACCAGCCGTTCACAGCTTGATAGATTGCTGGATCCAGACAATGAAACTATTACCCTTCAAACTGCGAGTAGAGCAGCGGCAGTGCTTGGGATGACGTTGGAAATAAACCTTAGCCCTATTTAAAGGTCTGGCCAAGATTCGGCCAAAAGCAAGGACTTTGTATAATGCGAAGAAATTGGTTATTGCGAGCCACGATCTTTCTGTTTGTCATCTCCCTGGTGGCCGTGTTGAGCTGGCTGACCCAGCCATTAGACGAAGATCCCTGCGCCAACCCCCAGGCGGATGTCAGCGCGGCGGTTCTGGCAGACCAGCCCGGTGAGCAGGATGCACTGGTCAACCGGGCGATAATTCTCAAGGGTAATTGTGAAAAGGATTGATCGCTCGAGTTGCAATGGCGCTCAGTAGGTACTACGATTCTGCCCGCGCTGCCATATTTTCAGAAAGCTTTTTTCAATTGCCCCCTCAGCGGCAAAGCCCAATTTTTCCTGCCAGTTTTTCTTGTGCACGAACTTCACCTCGTACACGTCCCAGTCGGCCAGGCGCTCTTGCACAAAGCTGTCACTGGTAAGTATTTCATCGATCAGGCCTTCTTCCAGTGCATTTTGGCCGTACCAGACTTCGCCGGTGGCAACCTTGGCTATATCCAGGGTCGGGCGGTTGGCACTGACGAAATTTTTGAACAGGCCATGGGTTTTCTCCAACTCTTCGACAAATTTTTCGCGGCCCTTGTCAGTATTCTCACCGAACATGGTGAGGGTGCGCTTGTACTCACCCGCGGTGAGCAACTCGAAATCGATATCGTTTTTCTGCAACAGCCGGTGAAAGTTAGGCAATTGCGCCAACACACCAATAGAGCCGAGCACGGCAAAAGGTGCCGCGACAATACGGTCGGCGACACAGGCCATCATATAACCACCGCTGGCGGCCACTTTATCCACCGCGATAGTCAGTGGCACTTTGGCACTGGTGATGCGCTGCAACTGGCTGGCGGCGAGGCCATAGCTGTGCACCATGCCTCCGGGGCTCTCCACCTTGACCAGCATTTCGTCCTCGTCCTGGATCTGCGGCAGTACCGCGGAGATTTCCTCTCGCAGATTATCCGTAGCACTGGCTTTCATGTCACCATCGAAGGCCAGCACATAAAGACGTTTGCGACGGTCTGTGGCTGTCTCATCACTGGATTTCTTGCGCTTTTTCTTGTCGACTTTGGCCTTTGCCTTGTCGGACTTTTTAGCAGCTTTTTTCTGTACTTTCAGGATATCGTGATCGGTCACCATGTGTTGAATGCTATCGCCGATCTGCCGATATTTTTCATTGAGGTTCTTGATCTCAATATGACCTTCATGCTGCTCGGTTTTTTGCCTGTGACCCATGGATACCAGCCCTGCGACGACAATCAAAATGGCGGCGACCAGCGTCACGGCCTGGGCCAGAAAAAGACCGTATTCGTAGATGAATTCCAAACGTTTACTCCAAATGTCTAGTTTAAGTGTTTGATGTAATGCTGTATCAACTGCCCTGCAATCGACGTAATCGGTGGAATCATAGGCAGATCGCTGTAGTGAAACCAACGGGCATCGGCAATTTCGGTCTCGTCGCAGACAATATCCCCACCTGCGTACTCGGCGAAATAGCCCAGCATCAACTGGTTGGGAAAAGGCCATGATTGTGACTGGAAGTATTTTACGTTACACACCTCAATGGCCACTTCTTCATGGACCTCGCGCACCAGGGTTTCCTCCGCGGTCTCGCCGGACTCCACGAAACCGGCCAGGGCACTGTACATGGGCCGTGGAAAGTTGGCGTTGCGCGCCAGTAGTAGTTCTTCGCCGCGAGTCACCAGCACGATAATACAGGGGGCGATACGCGGATAGTTTGTGGTGCCACAGGGGATGCAGCGCATGGCACGCTCATCCATATCCACCTGCATCACACTGCCACAGCGGCCACAGAAGCGGTGGTCCCGTTCCCAGTCGAGCAATTGCGACGCCCTGCCCGCCAGGGCGAATAGTTGTTCGTCCACTCTGCCCAGTAGCTGACGAAGATTGTCCGTTTGAAATTGCATGGGGTCGAGCTGGTCCACCGCGTCAATTTCCAGCGCGTAGCAGGGCTGGTCCCGCCAGTAACCGAGAAAATGGCGGCGCAATACCGTCCAACTGCCCTGCTGCACCTGTTCCTGTGCTATCAGGCATAATTCAGGCGAGCGCATATCGCTCACCAGTGCACCGCGCTGAAATACGATATGCAACTCGCTGCCCGGTGACTCAGGCGGCTTATAATCGGGTCGGAACAAGTGGATTCCTCCGGGAATCTCAAAAGACCCGCTAATAGTAAGCGCGCCTTCGGTCGGGGGCAAGACACAGTGTACATGCACTGCACTGCCCGGCACCGGCGAAACCACCAAATAATTACCGCTAAAGCTTAGAAAACTACGGCAGAATAACGTAGAATACGCCACTGAATTTCCAGACAGATTTGATCCGTTATCATGAACGAGAGTACAGCCTACGCTCTGTGGAGAAACTTCCTCGGCGCCTCCCCCAGTTGGTACAAGAAAACCATTGTCGCCTTCCTGCTGCTAAACCCGGTGGCACTGCTCACCCTGGGGCCGTTTATCACCGGCTGGCTGCTGATCGGTGAGTTTATTTTCACCCTGGCATTGGCACTGCGCTGTTATCCGCTACAGCCTGGCGGGCTACTGGCCATAGAGGCCGTGTTGTTGGGAATGACCTCACCGGAAATGGTGTACCACGAGACAATCGCCAATTTCGAAGTAATCCTGCTGTTGATGTTCATGGTGGCGGGCATCTACTTTATGAAAGAACTGCTGCTGTTCGTCTTTACTAAAATCCTGCTCGGTGTCCGCTCCAAGGTCATGTTGTCGCTGCTGTTCTCATTTCTTGCAGCTTTTCTGTCGGCGTTTCTCGACGCCCTGACAGTGACGGCGGTGCTGATCAGCGTGGGCGTGGGGTTTTTCTCGGTCTACCACAAGGTGGCCTCCGGCCAGAAGTTCAGCTACGAGGGGCACGACCACTCAGTGGACGACTCGGTACACGAACAACACCGGGAAGACCTGGAACAATTTCGCGCCTTCCTGCGCAGCCTGTTGATGCACGGCGCGGTTGGCACCGCCCTGGGTGGTGTCTGCACCCTGGTGGGCGAACCGCAGAACCTGCTGATCGCCAATGTCGCCCAATGGGATTTCACAACGTTCTTTCTTATCATGGCCCCGGTCACCATGCCGGTACTGGTCTGCGGTCTGGCCACCTGTGCGCTGCTGGAGGTGACGGGTAAATTCGGCTATGGCGCCCAACTGCCGGACAAGGTGCGCCAGGTCCTGCTGGAATTTCAGGAGAAGGAAGAGAGCCAGCGCAACACTCGCTCCAACGCCCGCCTGGTGGTACAGGCTGTAGTGGCCGTCATCCTGGTGCTTGGCCTGGCCATGCACTGGGCGGCGGTGGGACTGATCGGCTTGATGGTCATCGTGTTGCTCACCGCCTTTAACGGCGTGGTAGAGGAACACCAACTGGGACACGCCTTTGAAGAGGCCCTGCCCTTCACCGCCCTGCTGGTGGTGTTTTTTGCCATCGTGGCAGTGATCCACGATCAGCATTTGTTCACGCCGGTAATCAATGCGGTGCTGGCTATGGAGTCGGATGTGCGACCGTCGATGTTCTTCCTGGCCAATGGCTTTTTGTCCATGATCAGCGACAATGTGTTCGTGGCCACGGTGTACATCAACGAAGTGAAGGATGCCCTGGATGCCGGGACGATTACCAAGCCCGAATTTGACCAGTTGGCGGTAGCGATCAACACCGGCACCAACCTGCCCAGCGTGGCGACACCCAACGGACAGGCCGCATTCCTGTTTCTGTTGACCTCGGCGCTGGCGCCGCTGATTCGTTTGTCCTACGGCCGTATGGTCATTATGGCCCTACCCTATACTGTGGTAATGGGCGGCGTCGGCCTGGTTAGCGTGATGCTGTTTATCTAACCTCACCCCGGCGGAGCTTTACTATTGCGCCACTTTGCGCTCGGCCAGGTCCCGCCACATCACCTTGCCGCCACTGCTATTGGCGATGACCTTGAGCTGCGCCTCGTGAGCGGCGATTTCCTCAACCGATGCGTGCAGCACCGGCAATGGCTTGCGATCTGCCGGCAGACGGATGATTCGCTCACCCTGAACCAGGCCATCGCTACCGTCGCCACCGTTATCGGACAGCTGTAAGGCCGTCTGGCCGCCAGTCATGGCCAGGTACACATCCGCCAGAATCTCCGCATCCAGCAGGGCGCCGTGCAGGTCGCGTTGCGAGTTATCCACGCCGTAACGCTGGCACAGGGCATCCAGGTTATTGCGTTGGCCCGGGTGCTTGGCCCGGGCCATCACCAGTGTATCTATCACCGTGCAGGCATCATGCAAGCCGGCGTGGCCAGAGTCCGGGCGCTGCAATTCGTTGTTGAGAAAGCCCAGGTCAAAGGGCGCGTTGTGGATGATTAACTCGGCGCCGCTCACAAACTCGATAAAATCCGCCGCGACCCGTCCAAACAGGGGTTTGTCGGCCAGGAAGTCATTGGTGATGCCGTGCACCTCGATGGCTCCCTGGTCGATCTCCCGCTGCGGATTGATGTACTGGTGATAGTGGTTTCCCGTCAACTTGCGCCCTACCAGCTCCACGCAACCTATCTCGATGATTCTGTGGCCTTGGGATACTTCCAGGCCGGTGGTCTCCGTATCGAGTACGATTTGCCTCATGTCACTTCAACCTCGTGCTGTCGACACCGATCACTCATGCAGTTCATCGATGCCCCTGTTGGCCAGTTGATCGGCCAGTTCATTTTCACGGTGGCCACTGTGCCCTTTGACCCAGTGCCACTGGACCTCATGGCGCTGATTTTGCTCATCCAGGGCCTGCCACAGATCCACATTTTTTACCGGCTTGCGCGCCGCTGTTTTCCAGCCTTTTTTCTTCCAGCCATCCAACCAGATGGTAATGCCATTTTTCACGTACACGGAGTCGGTGGTAAGCGTGACCTGGCAGCGCCTGGAGAGAGCCTTGAGAGCCTCTATTGCCGCTTGTAATTCCATGCGATTGTTGGTGGTGTCAGGCTCCCCTCCGTACAGCTTTCGCTCTACCTCGCCGTAGCGCAGCAGTGCGCCCCAACCTCCCGGGCCGGGGTTACCGCGGCAGGCCCCATCGGTGAATATCTCCACATGTTTCAAGTGGCTGTATCTCCTTTCCCGGTGGACTTACGTGTCTGGGTTGTCGGTGTCGGCGTGGGCGCCCCAGTGGGTTTAGCTACCAGTCCGATCAGCCGCTCACCGCGCGAACGCAACTGCAGGCGGGGTCGGTGCAGGGCAGATACCTGTTTGATGGCATGCAGGAGGTACAGCCCGCCAAGGGGTAAGTTATTGCGCTGGCTCCACGCATCAGCGCGCGTCAGCCACTGCCTCAGCTTGCCGCCACCAGCGGGCGGCACTGCGTACAGGTGGACAATATCCTGCACCTCACAACCCAGCAGGTGCAACCAGTCAGTGAGGCGTTTTTCAGTCACCGGATGGTGCCGGTGCCACAGTGATTGACGCGACAAGCCACGCAGGTAGGTATTAATACCCAGCAGGCTATAGGGATTAAACCCGACGATCAAAAGTTGTCCCTGGGGTGTCAATACACGCTGTATTTCGCGCAGCACCTGGTGCGGGTTGGGTGTAAATTCCAGGCAGTGGTGGACAATAACCGTATCGATACTGTCACTGTCCAGGGGCAGTTCGTCAGCATGGGCCAGCAGTCCCACGCCGACACCCGGATATGCGGCGACATAGATGCGGTGGTTGATCGGGCTGCTCTGGCACAATGGCCGCCCGCCCGTTACGCCCAGTTGCAGGATGTGGTAGCCAAAGGAAGTATCCAGCAGATCCGCCACGGCGACGCGGGTCACCTCCAGTAAGTACTGCCCGTTTTCCCGGGTATACCAGGATTCCAGTTCTGTCAAAATATCGGTACACTCGCCGTTCATCACAATATGACTGAGCCTGCCCTGTTCCAGTTGGAAAGAAAGGGCTATATTACTGTATTTTCCGCTATTTGAAACGGTGTCCTATGCTTACTATCGTCCCCATCCCCGCCTTCGATGACAACTATATCTGGCTGATTTACGATCAGGCGTCCCACCAGGCTTTCGTGGTAGATCCCGGCGATGCCGCCCCGGTGCTGCAGGCCTTGCAGAAACTGGAGCTCACGCTTGCCGGGGTATTGATTACCCATCACCATCTCGACCATGTGGGCGGGCTGACGCAGCTGCGCTCAGCGTTTGATCCGGTGGTCTTTGGCCCCCGCAACCCGGCGATCGAAGGCATCAGTGAGACGCTGGGGGCCGGCGACAGCATCGAGGTCCTGGGGTATAACTTTGAAGTACTGGAGGTCCCCGGCCACACACTGGATCATATTGCCTACTTCCACCCCGGTGCTGAACCCCTGCTATTTTGTGGTGACACCCTGTTTGCCGGCGGCTGCGGCCGGGTTTTTGAAGGCAATCCCCCGATGATGCTGCAGTCACTGCAGTCACTCGCCGCCCTGCCCCCTGCTACACGGGTGTATTGCGCCCACGAATACACCCTGGCCAACCTCGCTTTTGCCCGGGCAGTGGAGCCCGATAATACAGCCCTGGCCCATAGAGAGGAGGAGGCACAGGCCTGCAGGGCTCGCAATGAGCCCACCGTACCGTCCAACCTGGCCCTGGAACTGGCCACCAACCCCTTTTTGCGCTGCACTGAGCCAGACCTGCTCGCGGCCCTGCAATCCCAGGGAAAACTGCAAGGAGAGAGCGGGCCGGAGGTATTCACCACGATACGAGGCTGGAAAGACAACTTTTAGTCGAAAAGTAGAGTTTTAACTAGAAATACCGCCAGAAAAAAATAAACTGGTCTTACTGGGACACTTAAAAAAAAGAATCAAAACGATATTTATCATGAAGTTAGGGGCCATACTTACGGTAATTTCTTTTATATACCTGCTATCGGGTTGCCAGTCCGTGGCACCGCAGACAGAGACAACAGCCAGTGCAAAGTCGGTAAAATACTCGCGTCAAACCAGTCTGCTAACCACCACGGAACAGCCGGTTATCACCACGGTGGCCCCACCCGCGATTGACTTATGGGACTATATCCGCCGCGACCTGAGTTGGCACACAATACACAATGCCCAGATAGGAAAAGCCCGAGATCACTATTTACGCCAGCGCAGATACCTGCCTGTTGTGGCCGAACGCGCCTCGCTTTACCTCTACTACATAGTAGAAGAGGTGCAAAAGCGCGGCATGCCGATGGAGATCGCCCTGCTACCACTGGTAGAGAGCACACTGAACCCCTTCGCCTCGTCTTCATCCCACGCCGCAGGGTTGTGGCAGATCATGCCCGCCACAGGTAGACACCTGGGGCTGGAAAATGACTGGTGGAATGACGGCCGCCGTGACCTGCGCGATTCAACCCGGGCGGCGCTGGACTACCTGGAAGCCCTGCATGCAGAGTTCGATGAAGACTGGCTGCTGGCCCTGGCGGCATACAACTCGGGCCAGGGACGCGTGGCGCGAGCACGCAAGTCGAACAGGAAAAAAGGGCTGAAAACTGACTACTGGTCGCTCAAACTCCCCAGGGAAACCCGCAACTACATACCCAAATTGATTGCCCTGACCCAGATTGTTGCCTACCCCGAGGCTTTTTCGGTCGAGATACCAGGCGTCGCTAACGCACCTGCCTTCGAAATTGCCGATACCGGGGGGCAACTGGAAATGACCCGGGCAGCAGACCTGGCCGGTATAGACCTCGACACCCTGCGCGCCCTGAACCCCGGGCAGTTACGCTGGGCCACTTCCCCCGATATGCCGCCACAGCTGCTATTACCGGTGGGCACCGGGATCCACTTCGCCGCGGGACTTGCCGCCCTCACGCCCGATGATCGCGTGCAATGGCAGTACTACCGCATCGAGCGCGGGGACAACCTGCTCGGCATCGCCAGAAAATTTGATACGCAAGTGGCGCTGTTGCGCGAGGTCAACGGCATAAGGGGCAGTATGATCCGCGCCGGCAACACCCTGATGATTCCTCAGGGCAGTGCCTGGGCATCCAGCCTGGCCATGGCCTCCACCAATAAGACGCCCACCGCTCGCGGATATCAGGTGCGACAGGGGGATTCTCTGCACCGCATCGCCGGCAAGTTTAATGTGTCTATCAGCGATATCATTACCTGGAACGCCCTGCAGCCCAACAAATACCTGCAGCCGGGACAAAAGCTCACACTCTACGTCCGCGGCAGTTAAGTTCTCTTGGCCAAAAATACGGGCCGAAGCTCATACCACACAAAACACCTCATCGTGGATGAATTTGTCGGGGAGCATATACTTAATTCTGGTCAGCAGGCCCGTTTTCAATCCATTGTAGAAGAAATTAAATATTGTGCCCCCGGAATTAAGATTGATTCCAGCAGGCTCTGCCAGTATGTTGTGCGTCTGCCCGGCCGGCATGACTTGAAACTGCCGGTGTAGAGGCAGAACTGTCGCAGATAAAGGAATTCCTGTAATGACCAAGATTATGAAAACAATGACCAACACGATCCCAACCTGCCTGCTCGCATTGATGGTATTGGCACTATCAATGGCGACCCAGGCAGAGCAGCATGAAGAGAAAGAAGCCACAGGCCGTGCGGTAGTGGCAACCATGGAGGCTGTGGTAACTGACATCAACCTGGAGACCCGCCAGGTCACCCTGAAAGGTCCGCAAGGCAACAATGTGACGCTGACCGCGCGTGAGAAAGTCATCAAGCTCGAAGACGTCAAAGTCGGTGATATTCTGGTCGCAACCTATACGGCGGCAATCGAGGGAGAACTGCGCGCGCCCACCGAAGACGAATTGGCAAACCCCTGGGTTGTGGTTGAAGAAGGCGGGGTGTCAGAAGAAGGCGCAGCCCCGGCAATCGGCGCTGCCCGTGTTATTCGCGCAGTATGCACCATCGAAGGGATGAATCGTGCGCTGGGCGCTGTCACCATCAAGGATCCGAACGGCAAACTGCACGTTATCGGTGGCGTAGAGCCCGAGAAAATGGAGGGCGTAACCCTCGGCCAGACCGTCGTGATCGTCTATGCCGAAGCGCTGGCGCTGACCCTGAAACAAAAAGCAGGCGCAGCCCAGTAGTGCCACATTCATTCGACCGGCACCAGTCGGTCGAATGAATGTATTTTGTAGCCAGTGGTCGAATCCACTGGACCACTGGCCTCAACCTACCAGCAATTCCTCAACCAGGGCGTGTACCTCCACCGTGGCCGCTCCCTGGCGCTGCTGGTGAAAATAGCCGGTGACCTCACTCACCTCCTTGTTGACCTCAAGCGTCATGGCACCGTGTACCA
>Ga0164313_10001927_pt1 | contig 18618 bp, 14 predicted proteins | sample GuaBasSedimGuay4_FD_113735 | JGI IMG/M metagenome (GOLD analysis project Ga0164313, IMG submission 113735) | Subseafloor sediment microbial communities from Guaymas Basin, Gulf of California, Mexico - Guay4, Core 4569-4, 0-3 cm | ecosystem: Environmental > Aquatic > Marine > Hydrothermal vents...
AGGTAGTGGAATCGTCTGTTCGTTTGCTCGGGACCGCCCTCCCCCGCGAACATCCTCGTTGGCTCCTCAACCTGACGTTTGAACGGGAATACCCCAGCTGTGTAGGGGAATCTTCCAGGAAGGTTCTCGGAGCGGGCCCAGCGGACACGGTCTGCCCATCCCTCGATCCTGGGAAAGACGACCCGCGGGAATCGCGTGCCTGACAACGTGTCCACGGTGTTGTGGACGGTGATCGTCCTGCCCCGCACGTCGTAGCTGACCTCGTCTCCGCTATATCGGTCGGACTCTGCCTCCCACGAATCGATGATCTCGACGGTGTCTCCCAACACGGACCGCACCTCGGCGATCTGAGTGTCGAGATCGGCGACCGACGACAGCTCTGCAACTCGTAGCAGAGCCTCGAGGTCGCCAGCCTTCCTTGCCATGTCTGATGTCTGTGCGTCGTACTCCCTGATCGTTTCGGAGATCTCGCTGAGGTATCGAACCCGGTTCCTCGGAATGACGGGCTCAACGGTGTCACGCCCGGCCCGACCTGGCACCGAATCGAATACGGCCGGGTGCTTTCGATCGACAGCATCCATGATGAGTTCGAAGAGTCGCTCAGTGCCCGCATCGTTGAAGCTCGATGCGACCGTTCCCACCACGGGGAGTTCGTCGTCCGGGATGTCGAAGGTGACGTGATTTCGGCGTACCTGCTTTCGCACGTCGCGCAGGGCGTCAGCCGCTCCCCTGCGGTCCGACTTGTTGATCGCCACCACATCCGCGAAGTCGAGCATGTCGATCTTCTCAAGTTGAGTTGCAGCACCGAACTCGGGTGTCATCACATACACGGAGACATCGGAAGCGTCGACGATCTCAGTGTCGGACTGTCCGATCCCAGAGGTTTCGAGGAACACGAGGTCGAAGCCCGCAGCCTTGACGATGTTGACCGCATCATTGACGAAGGGAGACATCGACAGGTTCGCTTGCCTGGTTGCGAGGGACCTCATGAAGACAGAGTCGCCAGTTACAGAGTTCATCCGGATGCGGTCTCCGAGTAACGCTCCCCCGGTCCGTCTGCGCGACGGGTCGACTGAGATCACGGCGATCGTCTTGTCCGGATGGTCACGCAGGAAGCGACGGACGAGCTCGTCGAGTATCGACGACTTTCCGGAACCTCCGGTGCCGGTGAAACCTACGACCGGTGCACTCGAGCCGTCAGCGTGCTGTTGGATCACCGACAGCATCTCACCAGCCGTACCTGCCTCGGCGAGCGTGATCGCTCTGGCGATCGCAGCGTGGTCTCCCTTGAGTACGCGGTCCACCATGTCTGTGCCGAGAGAGTTCTGTGAGTGTGCCGCACCTGACAGGAGATCATCGATCATTCCCTGAAGACCGAGTTCACGTCCGTCGTCGGGTGAGTAGATCCGCGCTGTTCCTTCACGTGCAAGTTCTGCGCTCTCCGCAGGAAGAATCGTCCCACCGCCACCACCGAAGATCGCAATGTCGGTGCCCCCGGCATCATCAAGAAGCCCTCTCAGGTAGCGGAAGAACTCCATGTGGCCACCCTGATATGAGGTGACCGCTATCGCATGTGCATCCTCTTCAATCGCCGCCTCTGCGATATCTGCTGCGGATCGGTCATGCCCGAGATGGATCACTTCGGCGCCCGAAGCCTGAAGGATCCGCCGCATGATGTTGATCGCAGCATCGTGGCCATCGAACAGCGATGTAGCGGTCACGATTCGGATGCGGGGCTCGGGCGTCATGGCAACAGGATAGAGGTTCGTCCACGCGTTGGCCCGCGGGCGGTCGTAATGCCGTTTCTTGTCATAGGCAGTTGGTACGTTGTGGTTATGTCAGACCGAGTCACGATAAGCACCGATCCAGAGGACCTCCCATTCGGATGTGAACCCGCTGCTGGGACGGTATTGGTCGTCGATCCTCAGCCCACATACGAACCGATTCCGGAAGGCCTGGCGGACATGGAACCGGGACCCGTGATGGGGGCCCTTCTCTCGTCGATCAATGTATCCGAGGTCTCCGGTCACGATCAGGTGATCGTTCTTGCTGCGCACGACCGAATGGCATCACACCACGCCGCAGGTCGCTACCGAGCAATGGCCGCGGTCCACACGACGATGCTGAATTTCGACGGGTATCCGCAGCGCTGGGAGGATGCCGCGGATTCTGCCTCAGCCGAAGTTCGTGCAGCTTTGCATCTCACGCGCCGAGCCTCTGACAGCGAACTGGCACTGGCTCTCTCACTGCATCGGCGCCTACCCCGCCTGGCTGAGATGCTCGAAGCCGGCTCACTGGACATCCGCAGGGCAAGCACGATCGATTCGGCGACGATTCACCTCACCGATGCGCAGGCACAATCAGTTGTCGACGAGATCGCTGGTGTGGCGTCTGAGTTGACCACAGGGCAACTGCGCGCTCGCATCCAGAAGTTGTGCATCGACGTTGACCCCGATGATGCACAGGACCGCTACGAGCGTTCGGTGGCGGACCGCCGAATCGTGATGGAGGCGACCGAGAGCGGCACGGCGAATCTGCTTGGGATGGATCTTCCGCCCGACACCGCTGCTGCCATACGCCGATTCATCCATTCGACGGCGATGAGCATGCATGTGAAGGGCGAATCGCGAACGATGGATCAGCTTCGTGCCGACGTGTACATGGACCTGCTGCAAGGCATCGTGCCGACCGGCTGCAAAGAATCCTCGCTGAGCACCGCTGGCGTCGAGATCGTCTGCAACCTCGCAACCCTCACAGAACTTGCGGACCACCCAGGTGAGCTCTCGGGGTACGGGCCCGTCGTCGCGGACATCGTTCGACAGGTCGCTCGACGACAACAGGATTCCGACTGGCGCTACACGATCGTGGACGACACAGGCCGACCGGTCCATGTGGGCACAACATCCAGGAGGCCCACACCAACCCAGAAGCGACGCATCCACGCCAGGTACCGTACCTGCGTGTTCCCAGGATGCCGCATGCCCTCGATCGTGTGCGACATCGACCACTCCGTGGCCGTCGCCGATGGAGGCGAGACCTGCGACTGCAATCTCGCGCCACTCTGTAGACACGACCATTGCATCAAACACGCAAACGGGTGGACGTACGGGCTGCTCCCGAACAACCTGATCCAATGGACCAGCCCCCTCGGACACACCTACACGAACCCACCAAATAGAGCACCTCCCTAGCGAACGCGTTGCGTCTTCTAGGGAGGTGTCAGCGTCTGATCTAGACGAGATTCGCGGTAAGCGTGATCTCCACGTTGCCCTTGAGGGCATTACTCACGGGGCACCCGTTCTTGGCAGCCTCTGCCTTCTCGGCGAACAGGTCTGCATCGATGCCTGGGATGACGGCGTCGACGGTGAGAGCCATAGTGCGGATTCTGAATCCATCATCGCCCTTGGTGAACGTTGCGACGGCTTTCGTATCGAGGTTCTCAGGTGGGAATCCTGCCCCGGCGAGTTCGTTCGAGAACGCCATGGAGAAGCACGCGGCATGTGCAGCAGCGATCATCTCTTCCGGACTGGTCTTGCCAGCAGCCTCTTCGGTTCTGCTCGCCCAACTCACGGGCAACGGGCCCGCGGCACCGCTCCTGAAGTCCACGGAGCCCGCGCCTCCAAAGAGATCTCCCTGCCAGTTGGCTGTTGCTTCACTTCTCATAAGTGCCCTTTCGATGGCGTACCGCTAGTTCGGTGCCCATGATACGTCTTTGCGAACTCCGGTGGAACGGCTGGTCGCGTCGAGCGTGTCTGTAGTACGGTGGCAGGCCCAATACCACCTAATCGAAGGACACCCATGATCAGCGGCACAGTCGCACCAGGCTACGAACCGGTACGAGAGCAATTCGCGGAGAACTTCGCTTCTCGCAAAGAAGTGGGCGCGGCGTGCGCTGTGTCGGTCGATGGAGAGCTCGTTGTCGACCTTTGGGGAGGTGACGCAGACCCGAGCACAAACCGTCCATGGCAAGAAGACACCATGGTCAATGTCTTCTCCACGACCAAGGGTGTGTCCTCGATCGCGCTGGCCCATGCACACTCCCGCGGTTTGTTCGACTACGACGAGAAGGTCTCGACCTATTGGCCTGAGTTCTCGGCGAACGGCAAAGAGGACATCACCGTCCGGCAATTACTCTCTCACCAGGCAGGACTCAGCGCCATCGACGCCAAGATGGACCTCGACACGCTCGCTGATCCCGACCTCGTCGCTACCGCGCTCGCTGCACAAGCTCCTGCTTGGACGCCAGGCACCAAGCACGGATACCACGGAATCAGCCTCGGTTGGTATGAATCTGAACTGATCAGTAGAGTCGATCCTCAGCACCGAACCATCGGCGAGTATTTCGCAGACGAGATAGCGACGCCGCTTGGGATCGAGTTCTACATCGGCCTGCCGGATGATGTTCCGGATGACCGTATTGCGCCGGTGCTGGGCGACTGGTTCCGAACGAAGATGGTGTTCAACATCTCGAAGCTACCGAGCGCCTTCGTCATCGCCTTCTTGAACCCGCGTTCGCTCACAGCAAGGACGTTTGCGAATCCAAAGGTGGTGGGCATGCCTCACCGCTACAACGATCCAGAGATGCAACGGATCGAACTCCCGGCATCGAACGGTATCGGGACCGCCCGAGCGATCGCCGTTGTGTACGGTGATCTGGCGACCGGTGGAGACAAGCTTGGAATCACGCCTGACACGCTCGACGCTCTGACCGAGGCTGCAACACCACCTACCGATGGGAAGTTCGACCAGGTTCTCCAGGCCGAGACAACGTTCTCTCTTGGTTACTGCAAACCGTGGCCTGGCTTCGAGTTCGGTTCAGACAAGGCCTTCGGCACCATGGGTGCAGGTGGCTCCTTTGGCTACGCCGATCCTGGGTTGGGCCTTGGCTTCGGCTACGTCATGAACCGAACGGACTTCTACCTGTGGGACGACCCGCGAGAGCATGCCCTTCGGGAAGCGGCGACAGAATGTGCCAGGGCCACCAGATCCTGATCGGAGCTAACCCCAGACCAAGGACAGTATCTCCATCGTTCTGTGGGCTCACGGCACCGTATACGAGCATGTAGTGTCGCGGGATGTCCTACGCGTGACTCGATCCGAAGACGGCGAGCATCCTTTGGCTCAGACTGGGTTGGGTCTAGAGTTGCGTAGGCAAGGAAGACCTATTTGCCCAGGAGGTAATTCAGATGGCAGGTACAACAGAAGAAAGAAGCAGTTGGGTACTATTTTCGACCGCTGTGTTCATCGTCCTTGGCGTGTTCAACGTCATCTACGGACTCACCATGCTCCTCAATGACCAATGGCTGGTTTTCACCGCCGACACGGTGTGGTATCTCGATATCAGCGCGTGGGGGTGGATCACGTTGATTATCGGCCTAGTCCAGTTCCTGGTCGCCTGGGGTGTTGCGAACGCAGAGATGTGGGCACAGGTGCTGGGCGTTGTCGCCGCGTCGATCGCTCTCATCGGAGCGTTCCTGACCGTTCCCTACTACCCATGGTGGTCGATCACGATCATGGTGCTCGCGGGACTGGTCATCTGGGCAATCACCGTCCATGGCGAGGAAGTCCACGAGACAGCCGGGGCCTGAAACGACTATCGAAGCGGCATAGGCCGCTCACGAACAAGAGATCCCTGGGCGAGCCATCGCCCAGGGATCTCTTATGTGGGGGTTTGGGAAATCGTTCAGTTCGGCGCGTGAACGAGCATCCCCCATAGGAGCCTCCTAGTTCGACCCCGAATTCGTCTCCCCAGAGTTCCAACAACGTCTCGAGATCCTCGCTGACATCTTCGTCGAGGTCATCTGTTGGGGGGAGAAAGTCCAAAACCTCGAATTGGAGTGGTAGCGCCCCATTGATGTTCCAGTCTGTCTGCAGTTGCTAGTTTTGATGCCTCCCCATATCCAGTTGCGCCCGCGTACGGTTGAGCATTGCCCGCGCGTACATGCCTGAGCCCATCAGATGTCTGCCACTCGTTTGGCTACGCCGATCCTGAACTGGGCCGTGACTTCGATCAGGAACACCTCGGGAGGCCCTACTCCTCCATCTTCGCGACAGGACCCTCGCTCGAAGCCCTTGTGGCCGTGAATGGCCTCGTGCGGGATCACCAGGAACCCGGCCACCTCACTGCTGACGACGCTCCACGCTCATTCGGTCGGTCTTGTCAGGCGGAGTCGAAAAACGGGGTGGATTGTAGTGCCCGGGCCCGGTGTTCGAGGTGACGGCGGAGGGCCAGACCGGTCACGACCCCAGCGACGATCACGCACAGGATGTTGACTCCGAGCACCACGGGGGCATCCCACCCGCTGGACCAGTTGCCATCCGCGAAGGCGATACCCGCATAGGCCGCAGCGGGAATCGTGGTGATCGAGACGCCGACACCGACGGCCGTCCTGCCGCGGTCGCTGATGAATACGACCATTGCTGCAACACCAGCTCCGAGAGCGACTGTGATGGTCACGCCGTCCACGACTGTCACATAGCTCGCCAGGAGATCCGGAATAGCGCCGAGTGGATCCGTCAACGTCCCCTGCAACAGGAGCAGAGTCACGGCGGATGAAATGCCGATGGTCACGATCATGCCCACAGTGAGAGAGGCCGCCCCCCGCAGCAGGAGGCGCCATTCGCCCGTGATAACAGCGAAAGCCATCGCATTGAGTCGGCCGAGATCCGGGCTGAAGGCCATCGCCCCGACAACGGCGATAGGCAGATCTTCGATGCCGGTGCAGGGACGAATGCGGCTTTCAACCACCTGGCCGTGCCCTACAACATGGCAAACAAGTTCTTCATCACGCACTACCACATCGACCATATCGCCGATCTCCTTGTGTACTACGACTACGGTCAGCCGAACGGTCGGCTCGAGCCGATGAACATCTACGGGCCGGCCGGCGAGACTCGCGAACTCGGCATGGAAGCCCTCGTTGAAAACCTCTATCGCATGGCGGCTTGGCATGACGCCGTCAAGTATGCGCGACTCGACGTTCGTGCATTCGATATGAGGGCACACCAATTCGAGCCGGAGAAGCCACGCCTTGTCTACGACGAGAAGGGCGTCAAGATCACAGCCTTCCCGGTGCCCCACGGAATCTACGGCGCAGTTGGCTATCGCCTCGAATGGAACGGGTTGAGCATGGTGTTCGCAGGCGACTGCGAGCCCAGTTCGCTCACGGTGGAGAGTAGCCAGAACCTCGATGTGCTGATCCACGAGATCTTCAATCCACCAGAGACCTACATGGAGAAGCTCCATTGGACGGAGATTCAAGCGAAGCTTGTTGCCTGGACGATGCATACAGCACCCGAGGCTGCGGCTCTGGTGTTCCAGGCTACGCGACCTGGTTTAGCGGTCGGCTTCCACGGCATGGTGGCACCCGGAACCCCGCAACCCCTCTTCGATCGGCTCCGTTCCGGCTACGACGGACCGTTCGTCATGGCACAGGACTTCACCGTGATCAACGTCACGCCAGATCAGATCGTCACTCGGATGGCCAAGTTCGAACCGGGTCCAATGCCCGTGCCGCCCCCCGCGGAATACATCGAAAGCAAGGGCGGCGTACGTCCAAGCCCGGACAAGGTGCGTGCGAGCATGCCGGACTGGCTCAGTGAGACGATCATCCCGGTACCGATGATCGAGGAATTCAAGGAGGAGCTGAAGGCCAAAGGGCTGCTTTAGACGGCTCATCGTGTCAGGTACACGCTCCTGTTGGACGGTCGCGGAAGACAACAACCACCTGGAATGTCTATCTCCGCCATTTGAAGACAGGTAATACGGACATCTGGTCGAAGAGGTATGGACACGCAAAGCGCAAATCACTGAATCGTTCGACCGTTGATGGCTGAGCAGGGATCGCCAAACCTCAATTCGTCATACGACCCGGAGGTTTTGCATCGGTTGACGACGCTGCGGTCGTTGTACGTCGAGAATCAGCGGATAGGTGTACGGATATCTGCTTATGGCCGTTCCCAGCACCCCCTCTGACCCTCGTCCCTCGGCCCATCTCCCCCGGAGGAACCAGGGGAGAGATTCCTTCTGACTCCTCCCTCGGCTCTTTGGACGGGGGAGGTGCCGAGCTTGCGAGGAGGAGGGGGAGAATCCATCCCTATCCGCACGTCCTCGTCGTACGTAGGACGTACTACTTCCTGCTGGCTTGCTGGCACTCACCGGCCCGCACATCTCCGAAGAACCGGTAGCGCTCGGCACTTTGGGTCCGCGGCCGGATGGCAACGGGTCAGGTCTTCGGAGACCGCTTCGGCGTCATGGACATCGCGGGGATGAGTAGGAGTGCCCCGACGAAGAACATGACGGCGCCGATGAAGGTGAAGGAGTTGGCGACCGTTGCGTTGTTCAACTCTCCGGTCTCGGGAACGATGAAAGCCCCGATCGCGGAGAGGCCGAAAGCGATGGAGCCCACCATATTGATGGCAGCAATCCTCCACATGATCAGCTTCGGTCTCCAGCACCACAGTTTGTCACAGACCTCGACGAGTGCCAGACCACTGGCGACGAGGAAACAGATCGAGCCGAACGCGTCCGGCGCCCAAACCAATGCTTCTTCTTGACGGGTCGCCAGATCGCGCAGCGCGTTGAACGTGCTGATGTTGAACCAGAGCGTGCCGATCAGTTGGATCGCCGCCGCCCACCAGCCAATGGACCCGATCTGGAGTCCAATGAGCCGTCTGGTGCGACCGTGGCCTTCAACGTGGTTCCCCTCGTTGGTTGCCTCGTAGTACTGCAGGTACGCCGCGCTGGTGAAGAAGATCGACCCCACGAAGAACACCCAGCCGGCGGTGTCGCCGAGGAGCGAGGCGGTGGGCGGGAATGAGCCAGCCGCGAAACAGGTCGAGCCGACCATGAACAGAACGGCAATCCACCAACCCCTTGTTTGGGGCATCCACCACGCATGCCGGCTTCGAGTCACTTCGCCGGATCGATCGATGAGCCCCAGTCCCCTGCGATGGCGCCAAGCCGACCAATCGACCTCGGCGCCGTCGGGACGTTGCAGCACCATCGAGGTGGTGAATGGGCCGACATGCCGCCGCTCGACAAGCGTCCAGTTCGGGGGGATGTCCATGTGACGACTATACTTCGTTGGGGAAACGCGTCGCGAGAGGGGTCATCAATGGTTGTGAAGAAGATGTCGGCGAGCGAGATCATGGACGAGGTACTTGCCCCGGCCTACACGCACCGGATGGATGTCGGCTCGATGCCGAAGTACCGCTTGGCTGATCATGGGGTCGTCCCTGACGTGGCAGAACGACTGATCCACGATGAGCTGATGCTCGATGGCAATGCGCGGCTCAACATGGCCACGTTCGTCACGACGTGGATGGAGCCTCAGGCCGAGAAGTTGATGGCCGAGGCGTTCAACAAGAACATGATCGACAAGGACGAGTATCCGATGACCGCCGAGATCGAGACGCGATGTGTCAACATCGTTGCCGATCTGTTCCACGCCGCAGCCGATGGTGACGCCATCGGCGTGTCGACGACCGGGTCGTCAGAGGCCGTGATGCTCGGCGGTCTTGCGATGAAATGGCAGTGGCGAAAGCGACGCGAAGCCGCTGGTCAAGATGGCTCCAAACCGAATCTCATTCTGGGCTCCAACGTACAGGTTGTCTGGGAGAAATTCTGCCGCTACTGGGATGTCGAACCTCGTTACGTTCCCGTCGAACGAGGCCGCTATGTGATCACGCCAGACGAGGTGTTGGCGCGAATCGACGAGAACACGATCGGCGTGGTTGCCATCCTCGGCACCACCTACACGGGTGAGTTCGAGCCGATCAAAGAAATCCATGATGCCGTCGTCGCCAACAACGAGGCCACGGGCCTCGAAGTTCCTGTGCATGTCGACGCCGCGTCCGGCGGATTCGTCGCTCCCTTTCTTCATCCTGATCTGGAGTGGGACTTCCGCCTCCCCAACGTGCGCTCGATAAATGTGTCGGGCCACAAGTACGGGCTCGTGTATCCGGGAATCGGATTCGTGTTGTGGCAGAGCGAGGAGGACCTTCCAGAGGAACTCGTCTTCCACGTGAACTATCTCGGCGGTGACATGCCGACGTTCACTCTGAACTTCTCGCGGCCTGGCAACCAGGTCGTCGGTCAGTACTACAACTTCGTGCGTCTCGGCCGATCTGGCTACACCAAGGTGATGAAGGCGCTCCAGGACACGGCGCTGTCGCTGTCGTCTCGCATCGCCGAGATCGGACCATTCTCGATCATCAGCGACGGAAGCGCCATCCCCGTGCTGTCATTCGAGATCACAGGTGATGTGCCGTTTACGGTGTACGATGTTTCGGACCGGCTGCGCTACCACGGCTGGCAAGTTCCGGCCTACACCATGCCTGACAACGCAACCGACGTCGCTGTGCTGCGAATCGTAGTCCGCGAAGGCTTCACGCTGGATCTCGCCGACTCACTGATCAAACACCTGCAAGAGGCGTGCGATGATCTGGCGGCGAATCCACCCATGAGGTCGGCTGAGCGCTCAGGTTTCACCCACTAGAGCAGGCTCTTTACGTTCAACTCTTGTCGAACGCTTCTACGATCAGAGCGTCGAGGAACGTCTCGGTTCGCTCGCGATCAACGAGCGTTGAAAGGTGATAGGCGAACAGCGCTGCCGGGAGTCGAATCGTCCGTCGGGGCTGCGGGTGCCGAAGTAGCCCGTACCGATTTCTCACACCAGGCCCGCTCCGAGTTTGTGGTATTCACTGATTTCGCCCTCGCCAGTGTCGTGGCGAAATCGCCCTTCTTGGCTCCCTCGTTCAGAGCGACAATCGCGTTCGAGCTGAGTGACCCGAAACTCATCGCTGAAACGTTCAAGAGTGACATGTCGTATGGCTTCTCGACTCCCTGACCATCGAGACGGACCCGGCTTCGGGACCCGAGACAGCAACACCGAACCACCGATATGGACCGTTCTGTGGGCTCACAGACGCGTATACGAGCACACGAACCCTGGGTACGCGGATTTCTTCGGTGGGCGTTGGGGGACTTGAACCCTCGACTTCCGCCTTGTAAGGGCGGCGCTCTAGCCAACTGAGCTAAACGCCCGGGAGCGGCAATGGTAGCTTCCCAAAACCCTCAAGTGATCGTAAGTGCGGTTCCCGGCCTGGTTGTGCGTTCGACGGAGGTCGTCTGGACGAACGATGACCCCTCAACGACCGTATCGGTGTTCGTACATCCCCCGGCCGCGTACGCCTGATAGTCAGTGCGCATCGTGGTGACAGGACGGATCTCTCCACCCTCGGTTACAACCACGGCGTTCGACCATCGCACCTGGAACGAAGGGGCATCGCACGGAGCGAAGTTCTCCGTCCACGCCACCGGTGCTCTGAGAAACTCTCCAGCACTCCAGAGCTGTCTGATGAGCGTCTCCTCGCCAGATCGAAGATCTGTGATCGTTCCTTCCCACGCCCACCATCCATCCTCGCGCTCTTCGCCGCGGGTGACCGACAACCGGTACGCAACGCCTTCGAGCCAATCGAAATCCCTCGTGTTGAGATCGTTGCGGGTCGAAGGAAGCGGCGACTCACTTCCCTCCAGAAGTCCGCCGTAAGGATCGTACCCACCCCAGTTCGCAGCACCTCGGCCGGGGAAGCGCGGATTGTGCTGCAATCCAAGGTGCGCTCCCCCACCGCCGGGCTTGATGAACGCAACCTGGAGCGCAAAGAAGACAAGCCTCTCAACATCGGGTCGTTTCGTTACCTCAACCGTGACGGAAGCGGCTGTGTACCGATCACCGACCGGGAGATCCCACCACAGATGGAACGATGATGCCCCGTTCCCGCTCTCTGGCAACCCGGTCTCACGCAGAGGACTTTCGCGGGACCAGAATTGCTTCATCCAATTGTTCATGTAACGACCCTAACTCCGACATGCTGTCGGAAGAAATCATACGTATGCTCCACAACCATGGCAGTCGTACGTAACCGCGCCCTGAGGTCTGTCCTCCTTGTCCTTGGCTGGATCTGGGTCGGCATCGCATTCATCGGGATCATCGCTCCGATCATCCCAACAACCGGCCCGATAATCCTTGCTGCCTTCCTCTTCTCGAAGTCATCTGAGCGTTTCGATGACTGGCTTGTCAACAACCGGTTCTTCGGCGGCATCGTACGCGGCTGGCGCGACGGTGAGGGATTCACGGTGAGAGCCAAAGTCATCGCGGTCACAGCGATCATGGTCTCGTTCGGAATCACCACGGTTTTCGCTCTTGGCGGTTCGCCGATGGCTGTGCGTGCTGGAATGTGGCTTCTTGCATTCGCCATTGCGACTTACGTCGTCACACGGCCCACCAAGCCCAGGACCGTCGCCGCAACACCCACAACTGTCTAGCCGTTCATCTGCTCCTCGCCGACTGTCGGCAACGCATCTGGCATCAACGGGTTCGGTCGGTTCGCGTGGTAGCCCCGAAGCCTTCCCGCGTCACAGTGTGAGCACAAGTCGATAGGGCGTGTTCCAAGAATGGACAACTGTGTACCCCTCGACCTCTCGACGATTGCGAGCGGAACCGTTTGGATATCGTCGCCCCCGCAGACGTCACAACGCTTGGCAAGTGACCGTACCCACCTCGCGCCACAGGATTCACACGTGAGGTCGATCGACTCATCGCCGCGAACACCTGTCAAGGCCTCGGCCTCACCACACGCCGGACACGCGATATCGATCGCCACCGGTTCCCTCAGCTCCGGACTCTCGCCTGGACCATGATGCAGGCATCGATCAGGGACTCAAGACCAAGCTCATCAACACGCTGCCTCACAGCAGCGTCCGCAGCACCGGGCTGGATCCACACCGCAACATCGCCGAGTGCCGCGGCCTGCTCGACGACCCGCATGGTCCGGGTGGGAGGAACCACGATGTTCACGATATCTGGAGTCTCGGGTAGGTCCATCAAAGTTCGAACACATGGATCGCCATCGACAGTATCTCTGAGCGGGTTGACGGCCGCGACGCGGTAGCCCTTTGCCTTGAGGTTGCGGTAGATGGTCCCCCCGTACTTCCCAGGGTGGTCCGTTGCACCGACAACTGCTATCAAAGGGTCAGGAAGATCGAGACGGTCAAGGACTGAAAGGGCCATGTCTCCTCCAACCACAACAGGGCATCGCTATTCCTCCGACGCTGGTTCTGTGACATCGCCCGAAGATGAGAACACCGTACCAACAGTCTCGAGCAAGATCTTGCCATCAACACGAGACGACCGTATCTCGACGTACTCCTCGTCGAGTTTCGTTCTGTCTCCAAGACTGATCGCGTCACGCCCACGCACCTGTGCGAGCCCGGTCACGCCAGGCTTGACGGTGAACCGCAGGTTGTCGAGGCCGATGATCTCCGCCTCCTCGCGAACCACCGGGCGAGGGCCGACAAGAGACATCGATCCCTTGAGCACGTTCACGAGGTTCGGGAGTTCGTCGATCGACCACTTCCTCAACTTCGCACCGACTCTGGTCACCCGCGGATCCTCATCGATACGGATCGTGTACTCGGAGTCCTCATCTCCAGCAGCCTTCATCTTTGCAATGTGCTCCTTGAAGACCTTTTCGTCATGATCGATGTCCATCGTGCGGAGCTTGATCATCCAGAACTCATCTCCGTACCGCCCCACACGCACCTGCCGGAAGAACGCCGGACCCTTCGAATCGATCCTCACCGCAATCGCTGCTATCGCAAGGATGGGGAACAGAAGGAACATCGCCACAAGCGAGCCTCCGATATCCACGGTCCGCTTCACCACAACGTACCCGTGGGGACGTTCGGCCTCGTCCTTGTCCCTGATGAGCGCCGCAGCCGTAAGTGCGATCAACGCGGCGACCTCACCGACGAAGAACGCGACGACTACATGCATGATCGGGTCCTCGATAGGGATGGCAATAATGATCACGGCAGCTACGACAGCGAACATCCATGCGATGAAGAGTCGCAGCGACTGCCCACGAGCAACCAGTATCTGGCCTATGAACAGCCCACCTGAGGCGAGGACAACACCAGCGCCAGAGATCGCAGCCACTATCGGAGTTGGGGCGAATCCTTCACCGAACGCGACGGACACGAGCAGTGGTCCCAGGATCGCACCCGCAACGGCACCGAAAATCGACAGAACCGCCGCAGCAACGGCAATGCCCCGCGCCCATGACCGGAGCTCCCTGCGCTCACCCCGGCGAGCCATCTCAGTGAACGGAGGAAGGATGCGTGCTATCAGGTTGTACCCGAGCGTCAGCGGAGCTCGTGCAATGAGCAGCGTTGCATACGTGACCGAGAACTCACCAGCAGTAGCACCGAGCCTGGAGGCAACCAACGGACCGGCAAGAAGAAGCGCTTGGGACGCCGCTGCGGCCAACACCAAGCCGGCGAGCAGCCCTCTATCGGAATCTTCAGCAGGGCTATCGTCCTCCTGGTCCTCGATATAGGCAGGGACTCGCCACGGCCTCCAGAAGATGATCACGATCGGACCTAGGACGTGAGCCCATGCGAATCCGGTGACCGTCGGAGCGATCAGCGCAACAGCCAGCGCAAGGACTACACGCAGGATAGAAGCCTGTGCCGACACGTAGCCATAGGCTCGGAACCGCCGATACCCAGCGAGGTAACCCCGGCCGACCGCAAAGAAGAAGTGCAGAAATACCGTCAACAGCACGAACATGACGAACTCGCGTCGTGAGGTGAAATAGTCATCGCCAGCCATACCAACGACAATGGCTGCGGCCGCAGCCGCCGATGCGGCCAGTGCGATGGCACGAGCAGGTACCACCCATCCGCGGAATCCGAGCGTGAGGCGACGAATGACGAACTGCTCGATCGGTAGCAGCACGATGACAAAAGCGAGGAAGTGCGCTGTCAGCAGTACACCGATCGGAGCGAAACCCTCTTCCCCGAGGCTTCGGCCACCGATGAACTGATAGGCATACGCACCGATACCTGCGACAACGCTGCCGAGGACGATGTCGAGTGTCCCATCTCTGCGCAGGTAGGCATACCGACCCGACGACTCGTTTGTCGGTTCTTTTTCAGATCCCTGGGCTTGTTCGTCTTCGGCCACGATTCCTCACATCGGCGAGCAGGAGCATAACGGCGGGTACCAGCGAGCAGGCGCCAATCGACCGTCAATACATGGACTATCTGGTCCGTGCTCTTACCATCCTGCGCGATGACTGCTCAGCCAACCACGAACAACGCACGACCTCTCATTGCGGCTGTGCTTTCAGGCTTGGTACCCGGCGTAGGCCAACTCGTCGCCGGGGATCGTAGGAAGGCCCGCAACCTCTTCATCATCGACATCGTGATCCTCGCGATCCTGGCGTTCTTCTTCCGAAACAAGGTCTCGATCCTCACAGCGTGGATTCAGCCAACCTCGCTGGTCCTCATGATGATCGGCAACATCATCCTGCTGGGTTATCGCCTTTGGGCCGCTGTCGACGCATACCACACTGCCAGGGTCCCTGATGGGGAATCGGGGGATACATCGCGAAACGTCCTGGTCATCGGCACCATCGCAGTCGGACTCATGCTCGTAACCCCACACGTCGTGTTCGCCTACTACGACGTCGTCCAGTACGACTTGATCACGTCGGTCTTTGGCAGCAACACCGCAGCTGCTTCAACGACGAACACCGTGGCGTCCACACCTCCTGTAACCGATGAGACGGGCGCGACCGTCATCCAGGACGACGGCACGCTCACGGATGAGACCGTTGTCGTATCCCAGGGCGACCCGTGGGACGGCGTTGACAGGCTCAACATCCTGCTCATCGGCGGGGACTTTGGCGAAGGTCGAACAGGGATACGCACCGACACGATGATCACCGTTTCAATCGACCCCGAAACAGGCGAAACGGCGATGTTCTCCGTGCCACGAAACTGGACCTATGCGCCACTGCCTGCTGGCATGGGTGTCTGGGACTGTGACTGTTACCCGGAGTTGATCAATGAACTCTGGGTTGCTGGTGAACAGCACCCGGATGCTTTCCCTGGGCCTGGTACGCCATCGGAGAATGCAGTGAAAGGGGTCATCAGCGAGTTCCTCGGCATCCCGATCCACTACTACGCCATGGTGAACCTCGATGGCTTCGTCGACATCGTTGATGCGCTTGGTGGCGTTGAGATCTACGTGCCCACCGCGGTCATCGATGAGGAGTACCCGAACGAGGACGGAACATCAACGGAGCGAATCGACATCCAGCCCGGGTTGCAGACCTTTGATGGTCACCTCGCCCTGGCTTACTCGCGATCCCGTCATCAGGACAGTGACTACTTCCGCATGAGTAGGCAGCGGTGTGTCATCGAAGCGATGATGGAACAAGCAGACCCGACGGACCTCCTCTTGAACTTCGGCAAGTTCGCCGAGGTGATCAAGGAGACGATGATCACCGATATCCCGGTCGAGACGTTGCCACAACTCGTCGAGCTTCTGCCAAAGGTCGACCTCGAGAATGTCGTTTCCATCCGGTTCATCCCACCCGAGTATCACCTCAAGTACAGGGACGATGGCAAGCCAGGTCGGATCGCCAACATCGAACTGGTCCACGAACATGTCCAGTTGGTCATCGCCGACCCCGAACGCGCCATCGAAGAGCTCGGTCTTGAGGCCCTCGACGACCTGTGCGGGATTCCACCAGAATCCTGAGCTCGGGCTGGTGCCACGACCGGCTGTCTCGTTTCCTGCCACCACACGGTGAGCGCTACTGTTCGCCCCCGCACGTACACGACCAAGGAATACACTGATATGGCATCCCGTAGACGATCAGCCCTCGTATCCGGTGCGATTACCGGCGTTCGCTTCGCGGTGAAGTCCTACGAACCAAGTCTCATGCCCCGATCCGCGATAGATCAGGGCCTCATCACGGGTGGTAGTTTCCTCACAGGATTCCTCACTGGCGCCGTTTCAGGACGGCTCGTCAGGTTCATCCCATTCTTCGGATCATCTTCAGGGTTGAGGCTCGCCGGCCTGGCGACCGCGGGTATCCGCTCCGCTGAGATGTTGCGCGCCCAACTCGATCCAGAGGATGCACCCCACTCCGAAACAGCGGGTTGGGTCGAGATGGGTGGCGAGATCATCGGCTCTCTGACGCTCTCGGGCCTCGCCGCGGAAGCAACTACTCCCTTTGGAAGACTCGCGACGCCCGCCGCCGTGGCCATGAGCAGTGCGACCGATGTCCAGTCTGCCCTCGCACACCGCGACGACGAACCCGACGCCCGGTACATCCTCACATCGATCGGTGTCGCGACAGGTTTGAACGCGGCGGTCGCTGGGCTGGTCGGTGTCGTCTATCTCGGCACACGCCTCCCCAGAAGGCTCGCTTCCTCCAGGGGAACCGGCCTGCTCCTTTCCGTCATCGGCGGGATCGTGACGATCAGCGCTCTTGGTGCTGCCATACGCGTTGCGGGTTCGAGGACACTGGCCGGTATCGAAGCTTCGAACAGCCAGACAGAGATCGCCTATGCCACGGCTCCGGACGCATCAACCGTATCGGGAAGCACATTCAGCCTCGCTGGATACGACACCCTCGGGCTTCAGGGTCGCAGGCTTGTGTCAGAGATCACGCCTCCCGATGCCTTCGTTGACGTTATGGGTGCGCCCTCGGTGTCGGACCCGGTCAGGACGTACGTTGGAATGGACAGTGCAGTCTCCCAGGACGATCGTGTGGAACTCGCCATCCAGGAGTTCCGGCGGGCAGGCGGTTTTGACAAGTCACTGATCATCGCGGCATCACCGGCCGGTACAGGCTACGTGAACTACATCGCGATAGAAGCAGCCGAATTGATGGCGATGGGTGACGTCGCCACGATCGCTGTGCAGTACGGCGGTCTCCCATCGATGCTCTCGATGAACCGCATCGAGGAGGCAACAGCCCTCTATGCCGAACTCCTCGTCCGACTACGCGACGAGATCGAACGCCTTGGGCGTGACATCACCTTGGTCGCATACGGCGAGAGCCTCGGAGCCCTTACATCTCAGAACGGGGTCAGCCTTGCTTCCGATGTCGATGGACTCATCATCGACGCAGCCCTGTGGGTTGGAACACCCTACGGATCCTCACTCTTCGAAACGCTGACCGCACAGGACGGGACCGTCGTCTATGACAGCTACGACGGCTACCTCGACTCACCAGATCCGGAAAGGCCAGGTCCTCGGATCACCTTCCTCAATCACGACAATGACCCTGTGACGAAGTTCACACCTGTAGATGCGTACCGCATGCCACAGTGGCTCGAGCCTGTCGACAGAGGACGCGGCACGAATCCGTATCAGAGATGGCTTCCCGGAATAGCCCTGTGGCAGGGGCTGATCGACACCAAGAACGCCGCCACCGTCATCCCAGGCGAGTTCTATTCGACCGGCCACGACTACCGCGCAGACCTCGCCCAGTTCATTCGGCTCGCCTACGGATTCAGCGACGTCTCGGACGACCAGATGGTCCGCATCGAGGAACGTCTCAGAGCGAGCGAGATCCGTCGCTCAGAAGCGATAGACCAGGGCCGCGTCGAGGGCTGAAGCCACACATCTATTCGCTGATCAGGCGGCCCTTGCCACCGACTCCACCACTTCTCGTCTGTGGTGCTGGATCTGGCCGTAGACGTTGGCGAACGACCTGGACCGGCTGAACCCCCGGATAGCAGCCACCACGAGG
>Ga0164313_10001928_pt1 | contig 18614 bp, 22 predicted proteins | sample GuaBasSedimGuay4_FD_113735 | JGI IMG/M metagenome (GOLD analysis project Ga0164313, IMG submission 113735) | Subseafloor sediment microbial communities from Guaymas Basin, Gulf of California, Mexico - Guay4, Core 4569-4, 0-3 cm | ecosystem: Environmental > Aquatic > Marine > Hydrothermal vents...
AGACTTAAAATCTCCCGGCCTTACGGCTGTACGAGTTCAAGTCTCGTCCCGGGCACCATTTAACGTTCTATTTTCATGTGATCCAAATACGAGGTAAGCCCTTGCAGCAGGCACTGGTCAATATGCTGACGATGCAGCACAATATGAATACCCGGGTGCGCGAAAACTGGGTGGAGCAGAATTTCGAGTGGTACCGGGCCGCCTGGATCGAGTGTGGCGAACTTATCGAGCACTACGGTTACAAGTGGTGGAAAAAACAGGAACCGGACCTGGAGCAGGTGCAGCTGGAGGTGATCGATATCTGGCACTTTGGTTTGTCTGCTTTGTTTCAAGGTGGCAAGGATATCGAGCAGATCGCCACCGAGATTGATACAGAACTGGCCGCACACAAACCGACCGGCCTCGGCGTAAGAGAGGCCACAGAAGAACTCGCTTTGCACTGCCTGCAAACCCGGAGTTTTTCCCCTTCCCGCTTCTGGGATCTGATGCTGGCCTGCGAGTTGGACTTTGACGGTCTGTATACGGCTTACGTGGGCAAGAATGTACTCAACTTCTTTCGCCAGGATCATGGTTACAAAGAGGGCACCTACGTCAAGAACTGGGCGGGCAGAGAAGATAACGAACACCTGGTCGAGCTGGTGGCGCCGCTGGATAAAAGCGCAGAAGACTTCGCAGGTCAGGTTTACCAGACGCTGGAACAGCGCTACCGCGAGTTGGTTTTGCAGGCTTAGGGTATGGAGCCGGATGACAACAAGCTTTCTACCACCGCACTGGCCAGGAAGCTGAATATCCCCACACAACAGTTGTTTGCCACGTTTAAGGACTACGGCTGGATTGAGCGTGCAGGTGAGTCTTGGGCGCTGACGCCCAAAGGGGAATTCGAGGGAGGCAACTATCAGACCAGCCGGCGCTTCGGGCGGTATATTGTCTGGCCCCAGCGCCTGGATCACCACCCACTGCTGGCGGCTATTGAATCCAACCAGCGTATTACCGCCGCTTCCATGTGTCGCTACTACCCATTGCTGCACGCGCGACAGATTAACCGGGCCCTGGCTGAATTGGGTTTGCAACACCACAGTATCCTGGGCTGGGAACTGACAGCCCTGGGGCGAACACTGGGCGGACAGCAGCAAGAGAGTAAAAATAGCGGGGCATTCTATGTAACCTGGCCCCATGAGATCATCGACAACCCGGTTATTCATCGTGAGTTGACCCGCCAGTCAGATCAGATCCAGCCGGCGGTGGCGTCTGATGAGCTTGCGCCTGACATGTTCGCTTCCTCCTCAAAAGAGTCACTGGCCTGCAATGGCATTGATGGACACAAACTGCGATCCCCACTGGAGACACGGGTATGTAACTGGCTTTATCTGGCGCAATTGGCGCACGCCTACCAACGGGCGCTGCCCATCGAAGAACTTATCTACGCGGATTTTTACATACCCGAGGGCAATGTTTATATCGATTGCTGGGAAGCCGATGTCCCGGCGCAGGAACTGTCGGGCAAGCTACACAAGCGCGAAATGTATCGTGAACTGGACCTGCGCAGTCTGGAGGTCAATGCCGGTGACGTGGATCGGCTCGATGAAGTTTTGGGTCGTGGTTTATTGACTTTTGGTATCCGCTGCTGAGCTTACAGTGGCTTTCGACGCAGAAAAACGCCGCACTCCATGTGGTCGGTGTAGGGGAACTGGTCAAATAGCGCAACATGCGCCATGTGGTGGGTTTTGCACAGCGTTTGCAGGTTTTGCGCCAACGTCTGCGGATTACATGAGACATAGATAATTGACTCAAAGGTGGCGGCCATCCGCAGTGTGTGCTCGTCCAGCCCGGCTCGCGGTGGGTCCACAAAAATTGTACGCAAATCATATTGCCCCAATGGCCTGGGCAGTTCGGCCAGGCGCCGAAATTCGCGTATGCCGCCCATGGCCTGGGTGACTTCCTCGGCTGACAGGCGGATCATATGGATATTGTCGATGTTGTTTTGCAGCAGGTTTTCCCGGGCGGCGCGAATCGATGCCTTGGACAGCTCCGTGGCAATCACATGGTCAAACTGCCGCGACAGGGGCAGGGTGAAATTACCGTTGCCACAATAAAGCTCCAGTAAGTCTCCGTCGAGTTCCCGGGTGCGGTTACAGGCCCATTCGATCATGCGGATATTGAGTTTACCATTGGGTTGGGTAAAGGCCTGTTCATACTGCCGGTAGCTATACTTGTTCCCATTAACCAATAAAACTTCTTGTACAAAATCTCTGCCAATGACCAGTTTTTGTTTGCGGCTGCGCCCCACGATCGAAATATCAAGGTCTTGCGCCAGAGTGGTTGCCGCGGCTTCCCATGCTTGCTCCAGTTTGCGGTGGTAGATCAGGCTGACCAGTGTGTCGCCGGCCAGGGTGACCAGAAATTCCACCTGGAATAGCTTGTGACGTAAGGCCTCCTGGTTTTTTAGCTTTTCACGTAACACCGGCATCAATCGCTGAATTCGATAGTCGGCAATAGGGAAGTCGTGGATTGCAATAGGAATTTTGGGGTCCTGGGGGCGGAACATGACGTAGTTCAGGTCATCCCCCTCGTGCCATATTCGAAACTCGGCCCGTAGACGAAAGCCAGTGGGTTGCGAGGGAAATACCTGTGGGGCGGGTGCTGCAAAGGCTTCAAGCAGGCTGCTGACGGATGCGACTTTCTCGTCCAGGAGTGGTTGATAGTGTGCGGGGACTACTCTCGATAGAGGCATCAGGACAGTCTCGATATGTCCATACCGAAGGCATCCCTGGCCTCCATTTGGTTGAGTGAGCGGCTACCGCTTTTACCCTCGCCCAGAATGCGGATGTAACGGGCAAAGGGATGTTCCGGGGCGGGGGGCTGATAAGTCGGGCTACTCATGTTTGTCCATTACAGGCAATTGTCCGGCTTGGGCAGGCCGGCAATTTTACTGCCAAGCTTGGCCGGTGATCCGGGAAACAGTGACATCAGATAAATACTCCTGCCCTTGTCCGCGCCCAGTTGCAAGGCGCAATATTTTACCAGGGGGCGCATGGCGGGGGAGGCGTCGTACTCCCGGTAGTAGTCGCGCAGCAGGTGCAGGATTTCCCAGTGTGCGCAGGTCAGTTCCAGGCCCTCCGCGCGGGCGATTTGCTCGGCCACTTGCGGCTCCCAATCGGATAGTTTGCGCAGGAATCCCTCCTGGTCGAAGGCATTGGTACAGAGCATACAGTTAGTACCAGGCCTGCTGGCGAGTGAAGCGTTCAGTCAGTGCGACAAAGCCGTCCATGTCCACGTGGTTGGCGCCCTTTATCAAGTTGCTTACGCCTGCGGCTGCGGTATCTGCCGTCAATACGTAAATCTCGGCGCCGCTGGCCTGTAGTGTGGCGCCGGCGGCCGTGTCGGCTATGGCGCCATAGACGCCGTCTCCCATCAAAAGCAGTGCGTCGCCCGCTGCGATGACCCGTAGACAATCAGTGAAACCGGCACTGCCGGGAGAGGTATTGAGTGTGTGCAAGATCACGGTCAAAACCCCAGCACGTGATCACAATCGGTCATCAGCTGGTGTATCCCCGGTCCATCCAGTGCCTGTGTTGTCACGGGTGCGTTGCTCAGGTCTATGCCATAGCGCGTCGCCGCCGCGGCATCGACATAAACACGCTCGATATCGTACAGCGGTAGCGAGGTCAGCAGACGGCCGATATTCTTCACGCCTATCGCCTCGCTCTCCTGCTTCGCCAGTAATTGCAGCACGCCGTCTCCCATAAAGAGCAGGCGCAGGGGTTGCTCGAAAGCCGCCGCCGCCAGTGCCACATCCAGCGAGGCTCTGGCCAGGCTGGATCCGTAGGGACTGCGCCTGACCACCACCAGCACACTTTTTTTGTCCACGGCGCCCATCCCTAGCCTCCGAATGTAATCAGTCGATCACTGTTGGCGCAGGCATCTACCAGTTGCCCCAGGCCGGAGATGGTAAATGCCGGGTGTACCGTACTCGCCTGTTTCTCATAGCGCCGCGCCTCGCTCTGGTCCAGCATGCCGCGTTTCAGGGCCGAGGAGATGCACAGGATCAGTTCTACCGCATGTTGCTGGGCCAACTCAAGCCAGGGTTTGATGCGATCGGCCTCGTCCTGGGGAAAAACAGCGGCGGCTGCACCGGTGTAAGTGCCCGCATCCAGAAAAAACACCCGATGGATACTGTGCCCGCGTGCAATGACACATTGTGCAAATGCTGCCGCAGTCTGTGTGCAGTTGCCTGAAGTGGGGCAGGACAGTACCAGCAGGGAGTAGATCACGCGGAGCGTCCTGCAGAAACAAAAAACCCCGGTAGACACCGGGGTTCCAGCAAAGCAGGGTAGTGCTTAATCATCGCCACTCAATACACTCATCAGGTGCAGCAGGTGGATAAACAGGTTGTAGATATCCAGGTACAAAGAGACCGTGGCCCGGATGTAGTTGGTTTCCCCGCCGTTGATAATACGGCTGGTGTCGAACAATATCAGGCCGGACATGATCATGACTACCGCGGCAGAGATGGTCAGTGACAGGGCCGGGATGTGCAGGAAGATATTGGCGACCATGGCCACCACGGCCACCAACAGACCCACCATCAGGAAGCCGCCCATATAGGAGAAGTCCTTGCGGGTAGTCAGGGCGTAGGCCGAGAGGCCGAAAAATACCACGGCTGTCGCACCCAGCGCCTGCATCACCAGTGCCGGTCCACCGGGCATGGCCAGGTAGTAGTTGAGCATGGGGCCGATAGAGGCGCCCATGACGCCGGTAAACGCGAAGATAGCGATCAGTCCCTTGCTGCTGTCCGCGGTTTTGTTGACCACGAACAACAGGCCGAAGCCAACCAGGGCAAGTACCAGCGCGGCGCCGTGACCCAGGCCCATGGACATGGATATGCCGGCGGTGACGGCACTGAACAGCAGCGTTATGCCCAACAGCATATAGGTATTTTTGAGTACCTTATTAGTGCTCAGAGCAGACTCTATGCCCATTGTGTTCAGGTTGTACAAACTTTTATCTTGCATTGTTTACTCCAAAAAAGCGACGCACGGATTGTGCGCTCATTTCTCCGACAGCTATGAATCGTTTAAGTTTCGTTCCAAGCTGTTGAAATATAGCCAGTTTATCTATCCTGGTCAAAGTCTGTCACCTTGCACAGCACATTACAACCCCGACCAGGTTGATACTATAGCCGAATTCACCGAACTATCTCAACAATACCAATTTTGGGGCCATTTCCGCAATTTTCAAGGCCTGTGTGCGACGGTAGCGCGTGTCAGGTATTTTTACAGAGAGTGTGCCTACAGGTTCGTCAAATCCTCTAAACTCCCATGATTACTGTGGTGGTACGGTATTTGCATCGCTCGTGACGGCGGCCACCCGTGCTTTGGCCGGACTGGAATTGGTGGCCGTATTAGTCGCCTACGTGGTTAGTCTGCGTAGAAATATTACTGTATCTTTTTAAGGAGAGGGGTGTCCATGAATCCTATACGCAAAGGCGAATCTGAATCTCAACCAAGGTTTCGCGACAGCCGGTTTTTTCACTCGATGGATGAGTGGTATTTTGTCACGCGTGAAAGGACCGTCGAGGGGCCATACGGGCATCGGGTTGAGGCAGAGACAATGCTGGAAACTTATCTCAACGGCCTGGATATGACTGAGCATTGAAGCAACAGCAAGTCGGCTGTGTGAATCAGGTGAGTGGCGATGACCCGGTAAACGATACTCAGGACCTTGCCCCTCAATGATTTTCTAGTGAATGACCTTTTGCTCCCTCAGCTTTGCCAACTCAACATCATCCAGACCCAGCCAGTCACTCAATACTGCATCGGTATGCTGGCCGAGCAGCGGCGCAGCATCGAAATGTTCGTCATTGCTGCGGGATAACTTCACCGGGTTGCCCGGCGCCTGTGTGATTTGTCCATTGGGATGGGAGATATCAACCACCATATTGCGATACTTGACCTGCTCATCCGACAGGGCCTGGCTAAAGGTATTGATGGGCGCACAGGGAATACGTTTCGCTTCCAGCTTTTCTAACCAATAAGCTGAGTTCTTGGTCGCAAATATTTCACCCACCCGGCCTTCTATATAAGATTTATCGGCCAGGCGCCCCGGCTGGTGATCGTAGTCCGGCTTACGCAAGTCATCACAGTCGAGCACATCGAGTAGACCTTGCCAAAAGTGGTCGAAAATAATGGCGATAACAATATGGCCATCACTGGTTTTAAAACTGTTATAGGGCACGTGTACAAAGTGGGAATTACCGATGGGGCCGGGGTCTTCCCCGGACAAAAAATACATGGTGGCCATATAGCTCATCATGGCGATTTGGCTATCGAGCATGGCGATATCCACATGCTGCCCTTTGCCGCTTTTCTCCCGCTCATAAAGGGCGGTTAACAAGCCCACCAGGCCATACAGGCTGCCCCCTAAATCGGCAATGGGCAAGCCGGCACGTATCGGTTTTTCAACATCGTCACCGGTAATCGACATACTGCCACCGTAAGCCTGCACCACCTGATCAAAAGCGGTGCGATATCGCCCGGGACCGGTGGCGCCAAAGCCTGTGATCGAACAGGTGATGATACGGGGGTTAATCTTGCTCAGGTGAGCGTAGTCGACACCGAGTTTCTCGGTGACCCCAACACTGAAATTATCGGTGACAATATCAGCGTGTTCGACCAGCTGATAAAACAGCTGTCTTCCCGCCTCGCTTTTCAGATCAATCGCCACACTCTTTTTATTGCGACTGAGTTTGATAAAGTAGGCGCCCATGCCCTCTATGGAATGTTTGGGGTCGTCGGCCAGGAAATGCCGAGTGCGCTCTCCTTCCAGGGGCTCTATCTTTATCACCTCCGCACCCAAATCCGCCAACGTCATGGTGGCAAAGGGGCCGGATAGGACATGGGTCAAATCGAGGATACGGACCCCGGTAAGAGCCTGGCTCATAGTTAATGCTCCGTTGACTGCAAAAGGCAACTATTATGGCAGGTGTTGAAAACACTCTCAAAATGCTCATGTACTCTCGTGTACACTCCACTTTCTCGGGTGTTTTCGCCTCGCCTGAGACTTTTTCAACAGGCTGCTGGTTAAAAAAATTCTTGCCCCGGTTTTTACGTTGGCATCACAATGGAGGCTCGTGTTACCGTTCTGTCAGCGGACCGGGCCAATGCCTCCTCAATCTCATCCATAGAGAATTCAGCGTCCAGCAAATCTTCAAAGGGGTATTTCTCTTTGTTTACCGACAGAAATTCCAGGGACTTATGTAAATACCAGGGGTAGTAGCGCAGCACCGGAATAATATTGACGTTGTGACGTGTCAACAAACCGGGGTCAAATTCAACCACTTTACCCGGTGAAATATTGCCCATAACGACGAAGCGCCCTCCCGCCCGCGCCAGTTGGAAGCCCTCGGCAAAAGCTGCGGGCACACCGGCTACTTCTATGACTACGTCGGCTCCAAGGCCGTTGGTCAGGCTTTGTATATGCGCTACGCGAGCCTCTACCGTTGTGTGCTCTGCCATATTGACCAGATGATCCGCACCAAAGCGTTTGGCCATGTCCAACCGGCTCTGTACCGCGTCCACCATAATCACCGTCGCGCCCTTTTCTTTGGCGATGGCGGCCGCATTTAAACCAAGGCCACCGGCACCCTGTATAACAACCACTTCGCCATAAATCAGTTCCGCCTGCTCAATCGCAAAATACACTTGTGACTGGGCGCAGTTGGCACTGGCAGCGGCCTGGTCCGATACGTTGTCCGGTACTTTGTAGAAATACTGATCCGGATGAATGTAGTAGTGGGTGCTAAAAGTAGCATGAAAATGCGGCGCCTCCTCGGGTTGTTGCCCCCAGAACTGGTAGGCATTAGTGCACAGATTAATCTGGCCGTGCTGGCAGGGATTACATCTTTTACAAAAGATAAAATAGGTAGCTACAATTCTGTCGCCCACCTGTATGGGTGTGCCCGCATGGTCACAGGTTACGCCATCGCCCAGTTCGGTAATGGTGCCAATCATCTCGTGGCCCAGACCGCCACGCTTTTTTTGCGGATGATGGCCGCACCAGATATGCACTTCAGAGCCGCATACGTTACTGCGCAGTACCTGTACCAAAACAGCGCCGGGCTGTGCCGATGGCAAGTCATACTCCTGGTATTCAAGTTTTCCCGGCTCGGTCATCAGGGCCAAACGGCCTTTATTGTTTGTCATCAAGTGTCTCCTAGCGCATTACAAATGGATTGGGTACGTCATCTGCCGTTGAAATCCAGACGCTCTTTGTTTGCAGATATTCATACATCGCTTCAATACCGTTTTCTCGCCCTATGCCGCTTTGTTTGTAGCCACCAAACGGCGACATATAACTCAGAGCACGGTAGGTGTTCACCCAGACTGTGCCTGCACGTAGCGCACTGGAAACTTTCAATGCTCGCTTTATGCTCTCGGTCCACACACCTGCGGCAAGACCAAAATCTATATCGTTAGCTATTGCAATCGCCTCATCCTCATCATCAAAGGGGATAATAGCCAGTATGGGGCCGAACACTTCCTCCTGTGCGATACGCATATCGTTGTTCACCTGTGTGAATATCGTGGGCTCTATAAACCAGGGGCAATCGCCTTGCGGTGGCTGGACCGCCGACCCCCCCAGAACCAGCTGCGCACCGTCCTCTTTAGCGACACTGATATAGTGCAGTATTTTTTCATATTGAAGCGGCGTGGTAACCGGCCCGACTTGCGTATCGCTGCTCATGGGGTCGCCCATTTGTGCAGTTTTAGCGAAGGCCACCAACGCGTCGACAAACTTATCGTGAATACTGCGTTGCACCAACAGTCGTGATCCCGCCAGGCAGGTTTGACCGGTAGCCGCAAAAATTCCCGAAACAACCCCCTTTACCGCGTTATCGAAATTAGCATCTTCAAAGACAATATTCGGGGACTTGCCACCCAACTCCAAGGTGACGGGTTTGAGGTGTTTGGCAGCTGCCTGATAAACCGCCCGACCACCCGCATCGCCACCGGTAAAAGCGATTTTTGCCACCTTGGGATGTTCAACCAGTCGTGCGCCCACCGTACTGCCAGTACCGGTAACGACATTGAATACCCCCGGGGGAAATCCAGCTTCCTCTACCAATTCCGCGAACTTTAAAGCGGAGGAAGATGTGTACTCAGAAGGCTTGACGACTATGGTATTACCCGCTGCCAGGGCCGGTGCCATTTTAAAGGCCAGTAACAGCAGGGGGGAGGTCGCGGGCAGAATGGCCGCTATAACGCCCAGGGGTTCGTGCCGGGTAAAATTGAAATTATCGGGTTTATCAACAGGAATGACAGCACCCTGGATCTTATCCGCCATGCCCCCGTAGTAATAAAACCACTGTGGCAGGTAGCGCATTTGAGCCAACATTTCACTAATCAGTTTACCGTTATCACTGACTTCAACTTCGGCCAATTGCTCAGCATTCGCCGCGATGATATCGCCCAGCTTGTGTAACAAGGCTCCGCGCGCAGAGGCCGTGATATCTGTCCAGTCACTATTGGACATGGCGTCATGAGCCGCCTCAACTGCCAGGTCCACTTCATCCAGTGTACATCGGGGAATGGATGCCCAGACCTGATTGGTGTATGGATTGACCGTATCAAACCGTGCTCCATCGCCTGATTCACGCCACTGCCCGCCGATAAATACCTTCAAGGGGTTTATTGATTCCATTGTCGCACCCACGCTGTTATTAATCCTCACAAGTTAGCACTACTTGCCTCGCGGGTAAACCGGCGTGCATCACCAAATGAAGGTGGCGCACAATGCGTCTGGCTGACCATATCAAGCACGGCGGATACCGTATGGACATGAATTGAGACCCTCCAATTCCAGGGGATGTGACCCGCTACGATTGAAGAATTGAAGTTGATTACTTGCCGATCTGAAATAGTGTAATATGCTGGAAATTCATTGCCACCCGAGAAAACCGTGAACGATAAACAAGCAAATACAAATTTCCAGCTGTTCAACATTGGCGGCATCGAGATCGCCAAGGTCGTCGACACGGTGGAGCGCTTCAGCCCCAAAGCCCTTTACATGGACAAAGACCGGGACTCCTTTGATGAACATCTGGACTGGCTTCAGCCACATTTTCTCGATGAAGCGAAACGTATGCTGCTTAGCATCCATAGCTTTGTACTCAAAACCCGGCACCACAATATTTTGGTAGACACCTGTATAGGCAATCACAAGGTGGGTAACGGATTTCCCCAGTGGAATAACCGAGAGGGTAACTACCTCGCGGAACTGGCAGCCGCCAATTGCCGTCCGGAGGATATTGACTACGTGTTTTGTACCCACATGCACGTTGACCACACGGGATGGAACACACAGTTAAAGGACGGTCGTTGGGTGCCCACCTTTCCCAATGCCAAATATCTCTTCAATGAACGCGAGTGGGCCGGTTTGAAAGAGTCGTCATACGAATATGATCAAGCGGTGTTGAAGCAGAACATTGTACCCATTATCGAGGCAAATCAGGTGCAGTGGGTGGATGACGCGTGGACCATCGACGATCAGGTTTCGCTTCTGCCAACGCCGGGGCATACCCCCGGACACTGTAGTGTTGCCCTCAACGATGGAAGTTCCCGAGCGGTGATCACCGGAGATATGATGATTCATCCCGTACAAATCGCAGAGCCCCAGTGGCGCCAAAGTGGAGACTACGACAAGGAGATGGCCGTTGCCACTCGCAGCGCCTTCATCGACAATCATTGTGATCAGGACATTCTGATCCTGGGTACACACTTCAATACGCCTACCGGAGTCTATATCGAGGAGCAGCAAGGTCGAAGACGCATTCGCCTTGAAAGTTGATCGGTTAATAGATGGTTTCCACCCGGCGGTCTTTCGGGGCGTTGTTCCTATGCCCTGTTTCGCCGACGGATTAGCCCGCGGCAGCGATGGTCGGGTTTTTATCGAATTAGGCGATAAGGGCGATTTCTAACCGGGTAATTTCAATATTGCCTTGGCGAGAATGTTGCGCTGTACCTGACTGCTGCCACCATAAATGGTAGAAGGTCGCGACAAGTAATATGTGTTGACGGGCTTATAGGACGAGCCGTCAGAGAGGGGGATAGCCGTTTCTGTGCCGCCAAATTCAGCAGAGACATCGAGAATCAAATCAGCCGCTCGCTGGAACATTTCAGTCACTACCAGTTTCAATATAGACACTTCTGGCCCCAGTTCCTCGCCACGGCGCATGACTTCAAGCATACGAACATAGACTGCAACTGAATCCTCGACATCCATATGCAGTTTGGTGAAGCGTTCTTTAAAGACGGGATCACCAAACAAACCAAAATCATTGGCCAGGGCTTGCAGGCGTTGCATAGGGAATTTGGCCAGCTTGGGGCTGCCGAGCAAAATGCGCTCAGCACCCAGCAGGGCTTTAGCCATGGTCCAGCCTTGATTCACCTTCCCCACCATATTGGTACGCGGCACCCGTACTCCATCGAAAAAGACTTCAGCGAACTCGGAATAGCCTCCAATATTGTCAATCTCGCGCACAGTAATACCGGGGGTATCCATGGGTACCAGTAAGAAACTAATGCCCTTTTGCTTCTTGACCTCCTTATCGGTACGCACGAGTAGAAAAATCCAGTTGGCCTGCTGGGCCATGGTGGTCCAGATCTTCTGGCCATTGACGATGTAGTCGTCGCCGTCGACCTCGGCGGACATCCGTAGGCTGGCAAGATCAGAACCGGCACCCGGCTCGGAGTAACCCTGACACCAAATATGCTCACCAGAGAGTATCTTCGGCAAATATTCTGCCCGCTGCTCATCGGTGCCATAGCCCAGAAGCAATGGCCCTAGCATGGTTACGCCAAAACTGGGAATAACGAAGGCACCCACACGGTCGAGTTCTTCCGAAAAAATAATTTGCTGATAGGGGTTAAGACCCATGCCGCCATGCTCTTTTGGCCAACCGGGAGCAACCCAGCCCTGCTCATTGAGTTTTTTATGCCAGGCTATCGTTTGATCAAAATTCAACCGACGCGGTGGAAAGCGCATGTCCTCGGGATAGTTTGCCTCAAACCATTCGCGAGCGTGGAGACGAAATGCTTGATCATCCATTCTGGGCTACCTGTTTATAATCAAACTCGGGCTATTGGAAGACGGTGGGGCAAGTCTGTACCCACCGCTATTGTCATGTACTAACTAGTGCGCATCCGGAAACGTACGTTTTGAATTCATGGTGCTTTGTAGGTCCGAATTTATTTGGACAAATCAACTAGCTAGGCAGTTTCAGCACCGCCTTAGCCAAAATATTGCGCTGAATCTGGTTACTACCGCCATATATAGTTGTCGGGCGAGCGCCAATAAATTCACCCGCCGCACTGACTGCCGTATCACCGGCAGGGATGGCATCGGAGACACCGCAGTTTTCGCCAGCCACATCAAGCATTAAGTCAGTAATGCGCTGCTGAGTTTCGGTATTCCAGATCTTCAACATGGAAACTTCAGCACCAATATGACCACCACGTTTAAGTACTTCAACAAAACGCGTATAAGCCGCAGAAAGATCTTCGATCTCTAACTTGAGCACGGTATAGCGTTCAATAAAGAGGGGGTCGTCGAACATATTGGTGCTTTCAGCCAGTACTTTCAGACGATTCATCGCCAGCGAGGCCATTTTCGGGCTACCGATGAAAATACGCTCGTGGCCGAGTAAGGCCTTGGCGATGGTCCAGCCGTCATTCTCCTTGCCCACCACATTGGTAACGGGCACACGCACATCGTCGAAAAATACTTCGGCAAATTCATCGTGCATACCAAGATTATAGATAGGGCGCACGGTAATGCCCGGGGTATCGAGAGGGATTAACAAGAAGGTAATGCCCTGCTGCTTCTTGCCTTCTTTATTGGTCCGCACCAAAGTAAAGATCATGTTGGCGTCCATCGCCAGAGTGGTCCAGGTTTTGTGACCATTGACGACGTAGTCGTCGCCATCGCGTACGGCTGCAGTTCGTAAACTGGCTAAATCAGAACCAGCACCCGGCTCAGAGTAACCCTGACACCAGATATTTTCGCCGTTCAGGATTTTCGGTAAGTAGCGCTCGCGCTGCTCCTGGGTGCCATATTGAATCAATAGCGGTCCGATCATTGTCATGCCCTGGTCCGGCGTTCGGCCGACCCCATAATCCTCGAACTCTTCCATTAAAATCAGTAGTTTGTTGGCATCGAGCCCCATGCCACCATGCTCAGTTGGCCAGCCCGGCGCTAACCAACCCTTGTTGGCGAGGGTCATGTACCAGTCGCCACACTCATCCCAATGCATACGTTCAGTGAGGAAGCGCAGTTCATTGGGGTAATTTTCTACCAACCAGTTGTAAAGCATTTTGCGGAAGTCGTCATCCGTCATTGCGTTGTAATCAGTCATTTTCTCTCCCTAAAATTAAAATTGTGTCGTTAACTCAAATCGGAACGGGGCAGCTTTTAAAGCGCCAATGAAGCATAACGATTACGATGAGCGGAGGGGTTACCCCACAGGGAGGAAAGATACATGGCTTTTTTAAGGTAAAGACCGATATTACACTCGTCGGTATAGCCAATGCCGCCGTGTAGTTGGATGGCATCTTTGGTGATTTGTAAGGCTGCATCACCGCAGCGTGACTTGAGCTGGCTGGCGGCAATGGCGCGCTCTTTATCAGAGGCTTCACCGTCGAACAGGGCTGTAGTGTGTAAGAGTACCGAGCGGGAAATTTCCGACAGTACAAACAGGTCAACGGCCTTGTGTTGCAGTGACTGGAAACTACCAATGGGTTTATCAAACTGCACACGCTGGGTTAAATAATCAACAGTAAGCTCCAAAGCACGGGTCATAACGCCGAGCAACTCGGCACTGGCAGCCAATCGGGCTTCGTCCAATGCAGAGGCCAAGGCCTGCTCGGCGACAGCCGCACTCGCAAGCTGTTCACCGGCTGTAACATTGTCGAATGTCAGCGTCGCATAAAAACCACCGTCAACGCGCTGAGCGTATTCAATGCTCAGGCCGCTGGCATCATTCTCTACCACATACAGCACTGTGCCTTCGGCTGTCGCTGCTGAGACGATAAAAGCATCGGCACCGCCGGCATCAGGCACAAACAATTTTTGGCCATTCAGTTTGCCATCGGCGCAAGTAACGTTTTCAGCCTTTACATCTAATGTTGCCCTGGCTTCCTGCCAGGCCACTGCTGGCATCCACTCGCCGCTAATCAGCGCGGGTAAACGTGCTTTTTTGAAAGATTCATTATCCGTTTTGACGATAGTTCGCGCCGACAACACGGCGGTAGCAGAAAAAGGTGCGGGTACCAGGCCCTTGCCCAGCTGAATCAAAATCAGGCTTAGATCGGAAAATGTCAGGTCAATACCGTCGTATTCTTCCGGCATCAGAAAACCCAGCCAGCCCGCTTCAGCCATTTCGGCCCAGGTTTGCATGTCGTAACCTGGCTGCACAAAGCGATTTTCACGTACCTTTTTGAGCTCTGTATCTTGAGCAATGAACGCAACGGCACTATCTTGAATCATCATTTGCTCTTCACTCAGAACGTCGATTCGAGACTGTAAACTAATGTCTTCCACTTATTTCTCCTCATTAGGGGGGTTCAGCACAATTTCCGGTTAATATTTTAAGTCAGACGCATACTGACATCACTTATAAACGCTTAATTCATTATTTGTTATCGAGAGGCTTTACATAAAGCACCGCACTATGGCCTGCACGTCGGAAGCTCATTTGGTAGCGATCGCGCTATTTCCAAGAGGCACTGTACTGCCGGTTGTTTCTCCAGTTTGGTTTGTTAATCGCAGATTGTGTATTCCGCCCTGGGTCATAATCATAGCGCGGGATTCATGACAGCCCGACTATTCAGTGTATCACATCTTCTCCCCTCGTAAATGTCTGCCAGTGTGACATTGTCCAATGATCGTAGTAGCGCTCGCGGATGTCATGGCCCACCGATTCAGTATCGCCGTCTCCAGGCCATTGGGCACTACCTCAGTCGAAGCCGCACAGGCAAATATTGATCCTGACTTGTCAGGTGGTTAGCACGCTAGTTTGTTAATTGATAACCTGCTATGTGTCCATATTTTTTTCCCGAAGTGCTACAATCCGCCGACCTGGTTTAGGGCAAAGTATAAGTTTACAATTTATAAACAACTAAGGAGATCATTATGGCGGGCTTGTATTTTGAGGATTTTGAAGAAGGTAAGGTATACGACCACGAGGTGCGCAGGACGGTCTCTGAATACGACAATACCCTGTTTACCTGTTTGACCATGAACACCCAGCCGCTGCATCTCGATGCAGAATTTTCCAAAAACAGCATTCACGGGCAACGTATTGTTAATAGCATGTTTACGCTGGCACTAGTGGTTGGCATCCAGGTGACCGAATTGACCCTGGGGACAACGCTTGGCAATCTGGGTATGAATGATATTGCTTTCCCCCGGCCGACCTTTCATGGTGATACTATTCGTGTACGTACCACGGTACTTGATAAGCGCATCAGTAAATCGCGTGATGATTCAGGCATCGTTAACTTTCTGCACGAAGGTTTCAATCAAAACGATGAATTGGTCGCCACGGTAAGACGCACCGCGTTAATGGCCACACGACCTAAAGACTAAACACGGAAATTAACTATGAGATCTATGCTTTTTTTACCAGCCGACAGCGAAAAGAAAATCGCCAAAGGCGAGGGCACTAATGCCGACGGGCTGATTCTCGATCTGGAGGATTCCATCGCACTGGGTCGCAAGGAAGAGGGTCGGCGCTTAACGCGTGAATTTCTTGACGCCAATCCACTGGGCTCGCGCAGCAAAAAGATGCTGGTGCGGATCAATCCTCTGGATGGTGATATGACGCTGGATGATCTGGCTGCGGTGGTTGGCGGCGCACCGGATTATGTGTTGTTACCCAAATACCGCACTCGGGATGACGTTATTAAACTTGATCACTATATCAGTGCTCTCGAAGTACGCGAAGGTGTGCCGGCCGGCCATATTAAGATTCTGGTGATCGGTACCGAAACGGGACAGGCCTTATTTAATCTGGGCGGACTCACCGATTGCAGTGATCGACTGACTCACGTTAGCTGGGGCGAGTTTGATCTTTCTGCCGATGTCGGTGCTGAAACCCATCGTCTACCCGATGGTAACTGGGATGATTTATTTCGCACCGCTCGCAGCCTGTGTATTGCCGCTGCCGCTTCGGCGGGCATTGAAGCTTGTAATACAGTATTTACTGATTTCAAGGATGATCAAGGTTTACGAGATGCATGTCAGGGCGCCCGGCGAGCAGGTTTCACCAGTATGATGGCGATTCATCCTAATCAGGTGGACATCATCAATGAAGAATTTTCTATCACTGAAGAGCAACTGGCGTGGTCACAACGGGTGGTGGACGCGTTTGAAGCAAGCCCCGATGTTGGTGTCGTAGGGCTGGATGGCATTATGCTGGATAAACCTCACTATACGCAGGCCAGGCGAATGATTGAACGGGCCAGTGCCTATTAATAAGTCGCTCCGCCGCCGGAAACGTCTGCCTGTCTCAGCCACTCTTTTATTGCTTGCCTTAGTGGCGAGCGTTGTACAGTACATTCAGCACGGTGAAGTTAGCTGGGTAACTGGTAGCTTTCGTAGTGTTGAGACAACTGTCAAAGAGCTAGTTGACAGCGCAAATGCTGACCGACTGACCGAAAATCCTGGAGAGTATGGAGCTAAGACGTCACAGACTGTCGTAAAGCCAGGCGAAGAAGCGCAGTCTGCAACAGGACTCAGTAACGACAGTAACAATAAGAGGGTTCCGGATTCCCGCGGCGGCATCGGTGGCAGTGTCATGGGCATAACTGATGGCGATACCATCAAAGTGCTGGATGCTGATCATGTTCTGCATAAAGTGCGCCTAACTGGTATTGACGCCCCTGAGAGAGATCAGCCCTTTGGTAAAGCTTCAAAGAAACACCTGGCTTCTATGGTAGCAGGAAAAGAAGTCTTCGTAGAGTCGTCCAAGAGGGACGAATATGATCGCGTGCTGGGTAAGGTCTGGGTGCGGCCAGCGGATTGCCCGAGCTGTGGAAAGACCCTGAATGTTAATCATGCCCAGCTGTTGGCGGGAATGGCATGGTGGTATCGGTATTACGCCAGGGAACAGTCCCCGGAGGATCGGGGGCGCTATGAATCTGCCGAGGATGAAGCCAGGGCCAGGGGGTGGGGCTTGTGGGCTGACCCTGATCCGATTAATCCGTATGAGTGGCGAAAAGGGAAGCGGTAGCTCCGCCACATTCGAATTCTGTGGGCACTGTGCTGCTGAAAGGCGAGCAGAGCGGCCTGAATCACTACAAACCATTCATGTTGGCGGCGTAAGACTCGGTGCCCTGTCAATTTCAACGTTGATGTTCAGGTATTTTACCACCAGAACCACGGTATTCGGTGCCATCATCGCCCTGCGCATGCAATGGTTGATGGCACAGGTCACGGCTTCGAATTCACCACGGAGCTGGGTGCCAAGTTGATTGGTAACTATCTCGATACCTTCCTGCTCTTGCAGTTCTTTGATGAATTCTATGATAGTAGGGATCGGCCCGTCTTTCAGCGGGTAGAGGCTCATGTCTGCGACGATTTTCATTGATTCCTGATCCTTGTTTTCATGCAACAATTAATATGTTCATTGTATGTTGCAGCGATTGGCTCGGGAATCTCATTCCGTGAACCTGTTGCCATTGCCACTGCCACTGCCATCGACGGAAACATAGCCTATTGTGCGGTATACCCGCCATCGACAACCATTTCAGAACCGTTCATAAATGATGACTCGTCGCTTGCGAGATGCAGAACCGCGTAAGAGACCTCCCTGGGTTGCGCCGGGCGATTTAAAATAGTGGTCCCCATGAGTGCTTTTATGCTTTCTTTATCACCACCATGAAGCAAGTCTTTAGTCATCGCCGTATCAATAACGCCGGGGTGAACGGAATTAACACGAATATTGTATTGCGCGTAGTCGACAGCTGTTGATTTAGTGAGGAGCCTGACCGCCCCTTTGGTCGCTTGATAAGCCGCCGCCATTGGCGCCCCAACGATTCCATAAATAGAAGAAATATTAATGATCGAACCACTCCCTGCTTTTTTCATTGCCGGTAGAATGGCTTTAGTACCAAAAAAGACACCTTTTACATTGACGTTAAAAATTCGATCCCACTCTTCAGTTGTTGTTTCTTCCACCGCTTTAAAGATCAAAATGCCGGCGTTGTTGACCAGTACATCAACTTTCCCATGTTTTGTGACAACCTGATCAACGACACTTTTCCAGTTCGTATCATCGGTCACATTTAGCGGCAAAAACTCTGCCTTACCACCGGCGTTATTAATGCTGTCCGCCGTCGCTTGCCCTTCACTTTCATTCATATCGGTGACAATAACGGTTCCGCCCTCTTCGGCTAGCAATTCGCAGTGCGTCCGACCCATTCCCATTGCGCCACCTGTTACCAATATAACTTTTCCACTGACTCTACCCATGACTTTCTCCCGGTTTAGTGAAATTCAGACACACACAAAACATGCTGCCCGATACAGCTTGAAATCATTGCCTATTAATACTAGTG
>Ga0164313_10001929_pt1 | contig 18605 bp, 13 predicted proteins | sample GuaBasSedimGuay4_FD_113735 | JGI IMG/M metagenome (GOLD analysis project Ga0164313, IMG submission 113735) | Subseafloor sediment microbial communities from Guaymas Basin, Gulf of California, Mexico - Guay4, Core 4569-4, 0-3 cm | ecosystem: Environmental > Aquatic > Marine > Hydrothermal vents...
TGGCTAAATCAATTGAGACTAGTTTAATATTACGCATATGGACGTTCCTCTCACTATTTGGTTGAACTTATAGTTTGGCGCATTACGACGCCGTAGGGGGAACGTCCATCTCATCAGGCTCTACCCAAAGCACTCGCTCCGCTCACCGGGCAGGCTCTACCCAAAGCACTCGCTCCGCTCACCGGGAAGGCTCTGCTCAATCGGCTCTGGTTCTTCCATCGTCCCGAAATTTGATCTGACAGCCACCGTCATAAAAGTTGGCAACCGTCAGATCACCTCTGAACGACTACATATTAGGAAACCACCAGGCCCGGCATTTTGTTCCCTTCCCGAAATTCCTCCAATTTTTCAAAATACTTATTGGCACCCATCATGCCGCCGTAGGGTTGGTTATGTCTGGCTCTTGGATCGTGTTGCCCCTCAAGGTTGTAGTAACCCGGAGTACAGCCCGAGCCACCCTGAGGCCCGCGGGCTTTGGTGCCCACCACTTCGGCCGACCACGCCGTTTCTGCTTCCTCGGTAGTATCCACCCGAGTGATATTGTTTTCCTCGAAGTACTTTACCAGGTAGGCGATGTGCTTGGCGCCTTCGTCCAGGCCATCGGGATAATTGGCGGTAAAAGAGGCCTGGCCGTTGCCAATGAGGAAACAATTGGGGAAGTCGTGACTGTGAATGCCGTAGTAGGAGATCATTCCCTTGCTCCATTTTTCTTCGAGACTAAGGCCATCTACGCCAATTAAATTGTAGCCAGAGCGACGTGTGTAATCCGTTCCCACCTCAAAACCGGTGGCGAAGATAAGGCAGTCTACCTCGTATTCTTTTCCATCCACTATCACACCAGTTTCGGTAATGGCATCAACACCCAGGCCTTTAGTGTCGACTAGTTCGACGTTGTCGCGGTTGAAGGTAGGCAGGTAACGGTCGTCCAGACAGGGCCGCTTACACATAAAGGCGTAATAGGGTTTAAGGGCTTCGGCAACATCTTTGTCTTTAACTATGTCATCGACGCGATTGCGAATGTTCTCCATTTTTTCGAAATTAGCTAACTCATAGACTTTGGCGACTTCCTCTTTCGGTACGTCCTTACCGGCTTCGCGCATACGACGGCGATAAATTTTGCCCATTTCGACCCAGGCGTCGTCGAACTGATCCAGCTGATCGATCTCCCCGCGACGTCCTCCTCGCCCGGTCAATATGGCGGTAAAGTCCTTTTGTCGCTGTTTTTGCCAACCAGGTTCTAAACTGGCCGCCCACTCCATATCGGTATCATGATCATTCCTAGGATCGACACCCGATGGTGTGCGCTGGAAGACATACAATTGTTCAGCACTCTTCCCAACAAAAGCTACACACTGGACGGCTGTTGCACCGGTGCCGATAATTCCGACTCGCTTGCCTTTGAGGCCGGTCAGGCCGCCACGGGCATTGCCCCCGGTGTAGTTGTAGTCCCAGCGACTGGTATGGAAGGTGTGACCCTTGAAGTTGCTAATGCCTTTTATGCCCGGCAGTTTCGGGCGATTTAATGGCCCGTTGACCATGAGCACAAAGCGCGCTTTTATTTTGTCATTACGGTCGGTATGAATCGTCCAGCGCCTGGTGCCTTCGTCCCAAATCATCTCTTTAACCTCGGTTTGCAGGCAGGCGTTGTCATAGAGACGGTAGTGTTCGGCAATTCTTCTACTGTGGTCCAGTATCTCCGGCGCATCACAGTACTTGCGCGGGGGCATAAAGTTGAGTTCTTCCAATAAAGGCAGGTAGGTATAGGCCTCGATATCACAGGCGGCACCCGGGTAGCGGTTCCAGTACCAGGTGCCGCCAAAATCCGCGCCTTTTTCAATCATGCGAATATCTTCTATACCGGCTTCACGCAGGCGCGCGCCCGCCAGTAAGCCGCCCAGGCCGCCACCGATAATGGCGACCTCCACCTCATCTTCCAGAGGTTCGCGAACAATAGGTTCTTCCACGTAGGGGTCTTCCAGGAAATAGGAAAAATCTCCCTTCATTTCCTGATATTGTTGATTGCCGTCAGGGCGCAGACGTTTCACCCTTTCCTCGTCGTACCTTTGTCTTAAAGCAACGGGATCAAATGCTTCTTTAGCTGCATGGGTGCTCATTTTGTCATCTCCTTGGTAATGGGGTGTTTTGTCTAATGCACGTTTGTTGTCACCACCGATCATATTGACCATGGCCGGCATGGGTCCCAGCCATTGTCAATAGCGTGTTGGTATTCTGGCTCGACGAGATGCATATCTGAATCTATTACCCAAAATCACCTCTCATTGTTATTCTCCCGGCCTGTAGATGGCCTTTAATTTCCCCCCTGGCCTGTTATCCGGCACTAGTGGGGGATTTAATTGTTTTATCCCGGTAATCATCATGATGAGGTTTCCAGGGGTTTTTATTTTGCAACTAAACAATAAGAGTCGGCGTCGCCAAAGTCCACTATTTTTAAATGGGATTTTTTTGTATTTTTTGGTGTTTGTTTGCTGAGAGCAAATCAACTTTTATCACCCGGGCAAACTAGATCAGCACTTCTGCAACAATCTCATAGGAGCGCAGGCGCGCATCGTGGTTATAGCACTGGCAGGCGATAATTAGCTCATTCGCTCCTGTTTTTTCTACGAACTGATTGACTTGTTCCCTGACCTGATCTGGGCTGCCGATAACCGTGCAGTCAAATACGCCCTGTAACATATGGCGTTCCATGGAGCTAAGGCTGTCCAGATAATCTGCCACCGGTGGCGGCAACTTGCCGGGTCGGCCACTATATAAATTGACGAAAGCCTGCTGCCAGGAACTGGCCAGTAAATGAGCATCTTTTGCGTCGTCGGCGGCAAACATGCTACAGCCGAGCATGACATAGGGCGCCGCCAGATATTCGGAAGGTTTAAATTGTTCGCGATAGATCGCAATGGCATCCATCATTTGGGCCGGCGCGAAATGTGAGGCAAAGGAGTAGGGCAAGCCCAGATGGGCAGCCAGTTGAGCACCGAATAAGCTGGAACCGAGAATCCATATGGGCACTGATAATCCCGCTCCCGGAATTGCGTGTACCTGCTGCTCGGCACCTGCTGCATTGAAATAGGCCATTAACTCGACGACATCCTGAGGGAACTGGTCGACACTGGAAGCGAGATTGCGTCGCAGCGCGTGGGCGGTGGCCTGGTCGGTACCGGGTGCTCGTCCCAGGGCCAGGTCAATGCGGCCAGGGAACAGGCTTTCCAGGGTGCCAAACTGTTCGGCAATCACCAGTGGCGCGTGGTTGGGTAACATAATGCCACCGGCACCTACCTGTAACGTGGTCGTGCCCGCCGCCACATGGCCAATCACTACCGAAGTAGCAGCGCTGGCGATACCTGGCATGCCGTGATGCTCAGCCAGCCAGTAGCGCTTAAAGCCCCAGCGTTCAACATGTTGAGCAAGATCAAGACTGTTGCGCAGTGAATCACTGGCGTTACCGCCTTCAATAATGGGTGAAAGGTCGAGCACTGATAGTGGAATCACGGTGTTTGTTTCCTGTCGGGTAATTGGGGACGCTCTGCTAGTATGTGTGCAGCATGGGTAGCGAGCTGGGGTGTGACTATCTAGACTATATAATACGAGAGTAACACTAGACCCGACCCTGTTTATTTACATATGAGAAATCTGTAAGCGCCTGACCATGCATGAGCAAACTCAAACAAGCACTTCCACCATGGTTATTCAGTCGCACTGTCTACCATTACCCCACGCGTGGTTGGCTCCCTGCATAGATTCCGTAAAAAGCTGGTCGAAACAGGAAGGCTTTGATTACCAGTTTCTGGGGGATGAGTTGTTTGAACTCTTGCCCAAATGGGTAGTGGAAAAAACTCATTCGCAAAGAGTAGTAGCCACGGATCTTGCGCGGCTAAAATGTATACAGAAATTTCTGTCATGCGGATACGAGCGCGTGGTCTGGCTGGATGCGGATTTTCTTGTTTTTTCACCTGAAAGGTTTCATTTACCCGATTGCAGTGCGCTTCCTGAAAACTATGCGTTGGGTAGAGAAGTTTGGGTTCAACCCCAGGCGTTGGAAAAAGCCTCGCTCAAAGCGCGACCGACAAACAAGCGTGAAAGATTTAAAGTTTATAATAAAGTCCACAACGCTTTTTTATTATTCGGACAGGGGAATCCCTTCCTCGATTTTTATTCAGCCCATGCCGAGCGCTTACTAGATAGAGTCAAAGGTACGGTGCCGCCCCAGTTTGTAGGTCCAAAGTTGCTTACCGCTTTGCACAATATAGTTCAGTGTCCGGTGCAGGAAGATGCGGGAATGCTTAGCCCCTGGATTATTCAAGATATACTCAACGGTGGCGGGCCTGCTCTGCATTTGTTTCGCGAAAAATCGCTTCTGCCCCTGGCCGGTGCAAACTTGTGCAGTTCTTTGTTGGGGAGTCCTGTGTTTAAAGACAACGCGTACGACGATCAGGCTCTTGATGATGTCGTTGCCCGACTATTATCCCAGGGTGGCATTTAGCAGGCGGTATTTATTACCGCAGCGGCAACGTGTATAATTTTTTAACAGCCAGCTGGAATAAAGAAATTAAAATAAGGTTCTCGGTTCTGGTGAGGATGTTCTTCAATCCATGTTTTTGTTATTCAACCCATATTGCTGTTATTCCGTTTTTCTTAATGACTCCCTCCTGTGGAAAATTGTCTTAATCAAGCTCATTGACCTTGCGGAAAAAGCCCCATACCAACAAACCGCAGCCAAGCACCATAGCGATTCCTACTGAAAACAGGCCGCCGGCAACCAGAGCTTCCTGCCAGGCTTGTCCCTCATGGCCGGAACTGGCGATGGGTGTCATCGCTTTTGTTCCGAACATGGCGGCAAACGTGACAAACAGCCAGTTCGCGAAAGTTCCATACAGGAGTAGCCAGAAGGCGATGGCCTGATACCCTGGCGCAAGGTGTAACCTTGACCACGCCAGGCCGATAACGATGAGAAATGTACCATTCATTACGCCTTCAAGATGTCCGGATAGACCCATTCGCGGGTTGGTCATTGCCGGGATCGCGAAGCCGGAGAGGAGACCCAGGAAAAATAATAAAGCGCCAAAACCTAAAAGATATTGACTGGTTCGATTTTTATTAGTCATTTGTTGTGTCGTCTAATTATTTTTGGGGCTACAGTTTCCGATTGTCCGGGCTAACTGCTTGCTTCCGCAACCGGCCAATCGTTATCGTAATGATAGCTTTATTTTTGGAGTCCGCGTTGACAATCGCTTTGATAATATAGTTGCTACAGATTTAGTCGCGGACTTCAAAACTGGTATCCATGTGATCCTGCAACCGCCCCTGCAACCGCAATTATACTCAGAGTGAGTAATATATTATGCATTCTATGCAACCATGCAAAGGCATTGTCACTATCTTTTGCTGCCTGTTCTCTAAACCAGCGATGTAGAAACAGGGGTTCGAGTACAAATAGCACAATGGTAAAAATTGCCCATATAAACGTCATCAGGTGCATCCACCAAAATTGCAGGTGTTGATAGCGATCCCAGGCATTTAGAAAATCCAGCATGTAATAGCCGGAAATACCTGTAACCAGAGTTGCAATCCGTGCCTGTAATGAAAACTTCCCTTCAAGCTGCTCAAACAATTCCAGGCGATTGTTAGTATCAGTAATTTTTTTGAGGGATGGGATCAGAACCGTTGTAACAAAAGCAACACCACCAATCCAGGTGACCACTCCGATTACGTGTAGAGTGCGAGTCAAAATAAGATAATCAAAATTGTTCATGCGTTCAATTCCTGTTTGCAGGCGGTAAGTTGCAGGCGGTGAGTATACTGATTCAGCGTAGTGGTTTGATCTTTGCAACGAGTGCAGCTGCAGGAAATACGTGTGCAGATATTTTCAAGCTGCTTGCTAAGGAGTTGTTAATTGCCGATAAGCTCCAGACTACACCGGTTAGACGCTAAACAGGATTCAGGGTGTTGGATTCAGGGTGTTTGTGCAAGTTTGTGACCTGTACTATCATCAACCGTAGGGTGGCGAGACGATTGACAGCAGGGTGTACTAATGTATAAATACGTCGTTCGATTTTTGTAATAATAACTCCAGGAGAGGGATCATATTGTGGAATGTCCGAAATGTGGTGGGCAAATGAATACGCGGGCTTTTAAAGGTATAGAGTTAGAGCGCTGTACCGGCTGTTACGGCATTTTTTGTAGCCCGGAGACTATAGAGGCAGGCAAGGACGTATGGCTGTCTGAAGCCGTTCTTGATGTTGGTTACGAAACCACTGGAGAGCGCTATGACAAAGTTGGTGATATTGACTGTCCTGTGTGCAAGGTGAAGATGGATAAGATTTCTGATCCGGTACAGACACATATCTGGATGGAGTCTTGCCCTCAATGTAACAAGATATTCCTGGATGCAGGTGAGTTTACCGATCTAAAACACAATACCATGTTGGATAAGTTGCGCGACTGGCGGAAGGGCCGGCGAAATTAGGCGCTAACTAGTGGGTGCTAGCTAATAGGTACTAATTAACAGGTGTTATCAGCTGGTGACCGTAGCGCATGGCTTACTGTCACCGCGGTCGGTTAGCAACGCATACCATGGAGCTTTCCCAATGTTAGCTCCATGGTATTGTTAAGACTGGCCTTTCACCGTACGGGAAAGTGCCGCGTGCAATAGAGCGCCGCGTGCAAATAAAGGCCCGTCGTGCAATAGAGTGGCCATGTGGAGTAGATAGCGTTCGGTTCGGTCAATTGGTCCCCGCTAACCGTGGGGTACGCATCTGCAATCGCCCGTCAGTGACGGAGTGTCCATCCGCAACTTTTTCCCATATCTTCATCCGTCGAGAACCGCAAGTGGGAATGGCCAACTTGCCATTAATGGACTGATTTACCTAAGCAGAGATACTATCTCCCCATCTTCGGTATTTCCTTTTGATCAAGCTCATCTTTCCTGTCAAGTCCATGCCAATACGGCTGACAAAATACGATGCTGTCTAAATATGGGGCTTGCAGGATACTCGCTCTTCCCTGAATATAATCACGCTGACGGTTATACGGATTAGCATTATAGTAAGTTGGTAGGCGGGTGTGTGGGCCTGTTACATACTTGTCTGGATCAACGGCTTCCACCGGAAAATATTATGCGTCTGTTTGATATCATCGCCATTCTTATCAGCCTTTCGGCTGTATTTAGTTGGGTTAATTATCGTTTCCTGAAATTACCCACTGCGATCGGACTGATGCTGATTGCTTTGGTGATGTCGTTGGTCCTGCATCTACCCTTATCTTTTTTCGATGGTCTGAAGGATCAGGCCGCGGGAATGCTGTCCCAAATCGATTTCGATGAAACCTTGCTCCATGGCATGTTGAGCTTCCTGCTTTTTGCCGGAGCCCTGCATGTCAACCTCAATGATCTGGCTAAACAACGCTGGGTAATAGGGATTCTTGCGACTTTTGGCGTGGTAGGTGCCACCTTTATCATCGGTGGTGGTGCTTATTACCTGTTCGGCTGGCTGGGCCTGGATGTGCCGTTTATTTATTGCCTGCTGTTTGGGGCATTGATCTCGCCCACAGACCCCATTGCGGTATTGGGTATCCTCAAAAGTGTCGGTGCGCCCAAAACCCTCGAAACCAAAATTGTTGGCGAGTCACTGTTTAATGATGGCGTTGCCGTGGTGGTGTTTCTTGTGCTGGCCGACATTGCGACCGGAGACGTCGAGATTACTATGTCATCGGTGATAACTCTATTCCTGCAGGAAGCCATAGGTGGCCTTATTTTTGGCCTGGCGGCGGGTAGTCTGGCTTTTTATATGCTCAAGCGAGTCGATAATTATCAGGTAGAAGTGCTCATCACCCTGGCCCTGGTCACCGGCGGTTATGCCGTGGCAGAGCACTTTCATTTATCGGCCCCCATCGCCATCGTGGTGGCCGGTTTGCTAATCGGTAATCACGGTCGGCGCTCGGCCATGTCAGAACAAACCACAGAGCATCTCGACACCTTCTGGGAACTGGTTGATGAAATGCTTAATGCCGTGCTCTTTGTGCTTATCGGGCTGGAATTACTGGTGATCTCCCTACGAGGTGACTATCTGCTGGCCGGTGTGTTGGCCATACCTATGATTCTGGTGGTACGGCTACTCAGTGTTGGTCTACCCATCACTGTAATGCGCCGCTTTCGTGAGTTTTCACCGGGAGTAGTGACCATCCTTACCTGGGCGGGTTTGCGTGGTGGCATCTCTGTGGCGCTGGCGCTCTCACTGCCCAGCGGTGAAACACGAGACCTACTGGTGACTGCAACTTATGTGGTGGTTGTGTTTTCTATTGTTGTCCAGGGACTAAGTCTGGGCCCGGTGGTGCGACGGTTCACGGATGATACCCAGGATTAATTAGCTGGTCTGGTGTTGCCTGTTTATCCTACAGACAGAAGTTCCCTAGCCAGAAGTTCCTTAGGGAAGCTCTGAACAAGTCATGAACTCGCATTCTGCGCTCAGAATACCCAGCTTCTTCGTTACAAACCTTCGCAATAGCTGGCTATTACGTGCGTTTTGCGCCTTGAATCTGAATATTCTGAATCACAGTCTACTTCGTCCAGACTTATTCAGAGCTTCCTTAATTTTCCGTTCCGGTTAATTCTTCTTTATCAACGCCCGGTTTATGCCGCCCGCCAGTAAAATGCAGCGGGTAGACTTCCTCCACCGCTGGGCTATCGCTGCGCCAGGTATGACAGGAATTTAATACAAAGGGTTTTTGTGTGGGGTCGGGCTCAATATCGGCATAGACTTCTGGACATTTCTCGCGGGCCATTTCTCTAACAACAGGAGAGGCTGTGGTCTGAAAAGCCACGGTGGCGATAGGGCCAAGTAATTCAACTAAATGCGTACAGCCTTTGATGCCACCTAGTAGTTCCTTAACCTTGCGATTCCAGCCAGGGCCGATACGCAAGCCGATTAAGCGCTGATAATTGTCGAGTACTTCATGACAAACCTGGTGGGGTTGATCGTCCATGGTGGTAGCGACTGCGTGCACAACGAAATTATGATCGATGGTCAGCCGCAGACCCATATTGTGAATGGGAATGCCGGGATCGAGCAGACCTCGCCAGCGGTTATCGACCACGTAAGTTTTGGTGTCGACAATCATGGCTTCAATATCCCACATGCCATCATCGCGCAGGTAACCCTCGCAATTAATTGCGCGGTTATGTAGGTGAGTGCGTGGCGCAGGGGGAGGAAAAGCCATTGCTGGTGTCCTTTTGGTTGATTGGGTTACGAGAAGTAGGGTGGGGTTTGGAATTCAAAAGAGGGCGACAAGATACTAGGGCGCTTTACTTTCTGCAAATCTTTAAGGGAAGGAAGATGGCAGACGATCCTGTAGTGCCAGACTTATTGGCAACATTCATTCCCGAGTTGGATGGGTGGGCACTGAACACTGCCGTAGGAGCAATATACGCAGCAATGACCTGGTAGTGGACTGAGGAGAGTATGGCAAGATTCGCACTCGTAGAACCACTGACAATAATTTTCCGGCATTGTCTCTACCTTGCGATGTTGGCATCTGGGGCAGGAAATGGTTGATTTTAAATTTAGTTCGGACATTTTTCTGGATTCGGAGCCATTGATGCACCAGGTTAAGCGAGATGCAATACATAGTTCATTTTTTGCTAGTTACTTTTGCTGGTCATTTTTATTAGTCATTTTTATTAATTATGGATTTTCATCGCTATCGCTCAAAGCTTTCGTATCTGGATTGTGTTCGACCATACGCTGGTAAAGCAGGCCCAGTGCACTTTGCATCAGCGAGTCTTCGATGATGTTATCGACATCACAGTTTTTCGCCAGTTTGCAGAGTCGCTCAAAGGCACTCATATAGTTTTTAGAATGCCGGGCACGAATTTCGGTGCCATACATTAGCTCTGCGATGCCGCCTTCTTCCTGGTAATGCATGACAAGGAAATAACGTGCGAAAATCTCAGTATCGCCACTGGCCGCCTGAGTAAAATAATTATCCACTTCTTCGCCGCTCATACGACCATCTCCAACCTGTCCGAAAGATGATGCCCACAACATGCCAGAGATGCCCCCAAGCTGATGTTTTACGTTATCGGCAATTTTGAAAAAAGTTTCCTGTCGCGCATTCATTTCGGTGGCAGCGATAGCCTGGGTTTGTTTGACAGATTGTTCCGACGTTCGTTGCAGTGCTTCCGTATTATTGGCCAGCTCTCTTTGCTGAATAAAAAGTCCTAATACCAGCCACAGGAAGGCTAGTGGCGCAAAGGCACCTTCGAGAAAACCGCCTACAGCTTCGAGGGAAAAATTTTGACCATGTTGATCCGCACTCACCTGGACGATATACCAGATGCCACCCATCAACCATATAAAGGTGATGACTGTACCAAGCCAGATACGCCAGTCCTGTTTTTTAAGGAATGCGACGAATTTGTGATCTGAATTCATAAGCTTTGGGAACCTCTGATTAATTCTGGACGAAGTAGGGAGCCTTGTATGACGCTTTGGGTATTTTGGGCGCAAGATACGAGTTTATGAATTGATCAGAGGCTCCTTTATTAACAGTCAAGGTTAACAGGTAAACCCGCGGAATCAGGAACTTAATGCCTGGCTTGTTCAGTTTGATGGTCACGTTCCAGGGGGCCAATGGGCGTTGGTCCAGCCTGATGAAAAACCATCCGATACTGTCCTTCTTCTTTGGTAAAGCCATTTGTGGCCAGGAGCAGGTTATCTGGTTGCCGTTCATCCCATTCATAGCAGGTCACCAGCACCATGTGTTCATAAAGCACGACCTGGTCGACTTTATGAATGATTCTCGGGCAGGTTTTGTGCGCCAGAATATTCTGCCAGCTGGTGATGACATCGTGCCGCCCGGTTAGCGCCTGTCCACCAGGGTGAATGCAAAGCAGTGCTGTGTTTTTTGCCCAGACCTGATTCATCGCGTTTATATTGCGGCTTAGAAAGGCCTGATAAAAGGCCTCATTACAAAACTGAGCTTCTTCGCTGTTTCTCATAATTTTAATAGCATGACGTTTTTATTTTGGACGCCCGAGAATAAAGGACTTGATCAGAGTCTCCTTAGCTACCTGATAGTTTAACTCGAGCAGGAGCAACAGGTAAGCCAGCAACGGAAGTGGCTATTCTGTAAACAGCGCCACCTCGATCCGAGCCCGTGCCTTCGGAGCCAGTAACAATATAAAGTGATTTTAAATCGGCGCCACCAAAACACACGCTGGTACACATCTCCTGGGGTATCTCAATAAAATCAGATTCGCTGCCATCTGCATTATAGACACCAACGCCATGTCCGCCATCAGCCAGAGCCACCCAGACCCGACCGTCTTCAGATACCACCAACCCATCGGGGATACCTTTTTCAATTTTAACGAATGGCTGTTTCGCGCCCAGAGAACCGTCATAATCAACCTGATAACAGAAAACCGTGTTTCTTTGGGAGTCTGAGTGATAGAGCGTTTTACCGTCGGGCGAAAAGCCAAGGCCGTTGGTGAGACGTACATCTTCGGCCACCTGTCTGGAGCTGCCGTCGAGATCAATCAGGTATAAATTGCCCGCTTTAAGGGGCAGGCCATCTTCAAATATAGGACTGGAACCCAGTGAACCTGCATAGATCCGGCCGGCGTCATCAGTAGTGATGTCGTTGTAGCCAACATTGCCTGCGGCTTCGTCACGGTCTCGCAAGATAACGGTGTCACCACCTCCAAAGGGTTTAAACGCAATATTGCGACCTGAGACGACCAGGCCACCGGCCTCGTGGCGAGCCATACCGCCGATGCCTTTGCGATGTTCAAAAATCTGACTGACGTTGCCAGCGACATCTAATGCAAACACACCGCCGAAAATTACATCACTGAATATCAGTCCTAGCTCATCGTCCCAGACCGGACCTTCTATCAAACCATAACCACCGCATAGCTGTTCCATTTGTGGCACCTCTTTTTTACTGGAAAGTTTTTACTGGAAAGTTTTTATTAGAAAGCACTTGTTAGTAAGCGTTGATTAGATAGTATTTACTATCTGGTGAGTTGCCAGTAAATATTTTCACCAAGGTTAGATAACTGAGCTCTACCTTACCGGATTAGTTTGCCGGTTCAAGCTATAACCGTCCAGCTATAACTGTCCGGAAATTAACTATACTAAACGCAAATAACCGGATAAGAAGCAATGATGGCCCATAATAATCTACAGACCTCCAAACATCCCGCCGATAACGGTATCGCTTCCTGTAGGATCGAGACTCGACAGTGCGGTGGAGAAGTCGCCCAGATAACCGTAGAGCACGTGGGCAAGATGAACTCCATCGGCAGTGCCATGATTGCTGATTTAATGACCATTTTTGCTGATTTAAAAGCCAGGGAAATGTTGCGTGTCGTTGTTATAAGGGGTGCTGGTGAGAGGGCATTTGTCGGCGGCGCTTTTCTGCCTGAACTGGAAGGTTTAACACCGCAGAGTGGACGGAAATTTATTATCAGACTGCATCTGGTTTGTCAGGCGGTAAGGGATTGTCCGGTACCAGTGATTGCGCGAATGCAGGGTTATTGCCTGGGTGCCGGAACTGAACTGGCGGCCTCCTGTGACTTTCGAGTTGCAGATCGGTCGGTGATTTTTGGTATGCCGGAGGTGAAAGTTGGCTTGCCGTCCGTCATCGAAGCAGCTTTGCTACCTATGCTGATAGGCTGGGGTAAAACCCGGGAAATGTTACTGACCAGCGCTAACTATGATGCTGATGAAGGACAGGCTATGGGCTTTATTGAAACCCTGGTCGATATGGGTAAGCTCGATGAAGCGGTGGAATTAAGAGTGAATCAAATTGTGTCAGCTGGGCCGCTCGCAGTCAGAGCTCAAAAGGAACTCATCAATGCCTGGGAAAGTATGACTCCGTCAGAAGGCACATTACTGGGTATCGATTATCTGGCGGCAGCTTACGAAACTGATGAGCCTCAACGTATGATGGCGCCCTTACTCAAAAAATAAATTATTTGGGAAGATGTTAATCGATGCTTCAGCGAAGGTTTCGCCAGCACAGACTTGCTGGGCGGAAAAGTAATATTAGTCGAACTGCCATAGCATAACCGTATTTCCAGGCGCTTATTGTCAAAGGAGTTTTCTGCTTGAGCGTCAAGTGTAACCTGGGTAGGGGGCGTGGTCGGGTCGGTGAGATCATCAATACTGCTGATAGCCTATACTAGTGGCATGAAATGCGTCACGTGCAAGCATGATAATGAAGCGGATGCGCTGTTCTGCGAAGAGTGCGGGTGCAAGCTGGCACTTTCCTGTGTGAGCTGTGGGGCTGAGCTGAAACCGACCGCAAAGTTTTGCCTGAAGTGCGGCACGGCGGTGGTGGCCGCTTCCCCGGTTAAATTTCCAACTCGTAACGTAGCTGCCTATACCCCCAAACACCTGGCTGACAAGATCCTACAGTCAAAGTCGGCACTTGAAGGGGAACGCAAGCAGGTGACCGTACTGTTCGCCGATGTCAAAGGCTCGATGGAACTGGCCGGGCAACTCGACTCCGAACAATGGCACATCATCCTCGACAAATTCTTCCAAATCCTGAGCGACGGTGTGCATCGTTTTGAAGGCACTGTGAATCAGTACACTGGTGACGGCATCATGGCTTTGTTTGGTGCGCCGATTGCCCACGAAGACCATGCACAACGGGCCTGTTACGCGGCGCTCCATCTACAGGAGGAGATCGCTCACTATGGGACAAAGATACAAAGTGAGTACGGCGTCAGCTTTGCCACCCGCATGGGGCTTAATTCGGGCGAGGTGATAGTCGGCAGCATCGGCGACGATCTGCGCATGGACTATACAGCCCAGGGACACATGGTGGGCCTCGCGCAGCGTATGGAAAGTCTTGCCGAGCAGAACCAATGTTACCTGGCTCCCGCGACTGCTGAGCTGGTCAGCGGCTATTTCATCCTCGACGATATCGGCGAATTTCCTGTCAAGGGTATAGCTGCCCCGGTGCGAGTCCACCGTCTGAGCAGCAGTGTTGAATCCCATACGCGTTTAGACACCGCTCGTGCCCGCGGTCTCTCTAGCTTGGTTGGGCGCGCGACTGATTTGCATTCTCTTGAAGACGCACTTGGACAGGCAGAAACCGGAAATGGGCAGGTGATCGGTGTTGTCGCTGAAGCGGGCGCAGGCAAAAGTCGCCTGTGCTACGAATTTTTAGAACAATGTCGAGCCAGCGGTCTGCAGGTATTTGAAGCGCGAGCGGTGGCCCATGGGCGTAACCTCCCTCTATTGCCAATTCTGGAACTGTTCCGCAGTTATTTCAGTATTACGATTGGGGATAATGATCTCAGGGCACGCGAAAAGATTGTCACCGGTCTCAACCGGCTCGACCAGCATTACGCAGAAGCCTTGCCACTCCTTAGCGACTTCCTCGGGGTGGCCGATCCGCAACAGGCTGAACTAACGCTCGACCCGGACGAGCGCCAGAGGCAACTTGTCGAGCTGATGTGCCAGTTAATTAATGGTATCGGTGCCGGGGTACCAACAGTTACGTTGATTGAAGATTTACACTGGATCGACTCGGCGAGCGCCGAATTCCTTGAAAGACTAGTTGATGCCAGCGCGAATTCTCGGAGCCTACTCTTGCTGAACTTTAGGCCTGAGTATCACGCTCAGTGGATGCAGAAATCATGGTATCGGCAGATCCCGCTGATGGCACTGGGCGCAGAAGACATTAGCGACATGCTGTCTGAGCAGCTTGGTCACGATCCAAGTCTGGCCAGTCTGGCTGATTTAGTCCACGGGCAAACAGGGGGCAACCCTTTTTTTGCGGAGGAGATAGCACAATCACTAATCGAGTCTGGTCGTCTTAAAGGCACATGGGGTGCCTATCGTTTGACGACACCCGTTGAGCACCTTGTGGTGCCCGCCACTGTGCAGGCAGTGCTGGCAGCGCGAATTGATCGTCTGCCCGAACGTGAAAAGCGTTTGCTCCAGGTGGCTTCGGTAATCGGCAAGGACTTCACGGAATCACTGCTGGGCGAAGTTGCCGAGCTATCCAGGGATGAACTGAAGGCCGCACTGACCGGGCTTCGTCACGCTGAGTTTATTTACCAACGAGGTTTTTATCGTGTTACCGATTACTCCTTCAAGCATCCACTGACCCAGGAAGTCGCGCTTGTCAGCCAATTACACGGGCGCAGGCGTCAGCTGCATGCTGCCGTGGCGGCCACGATTGAGCAACAAAATCCAAAACACAGTGATGAACACGCTGCGCTGTTAGCACACCATTGGGACGAGGCCGATGAAGCGCTCTATGCTGCACGTTGGCATCGGCGTGCGGCCGAGTGGGTAGGGCTTACCGACTTTGCTTCCTCGACCCATCACTGGCGGCGGGTACATCTGCTAGCACGCGAGCTGCCTGAGGATAACGAGATTGCGACGCTCGGTATCGCCGCCTGCACGCGGCTGTTGGGCCTGAGCCTGAGCACCACTGCCGGGCTTGACGAAGCGCGATCCCTGCTGGAAGAGGGGCAGACCCTTGCGAATACGATGGGAGATAGCCGTGCTCACCTCAGTCTGTCGCAGGCTTATAGCTTCGCGCTTAACAGTGCTGGAGACATGGTGGCCTATCTGGAATTGACCATCGAGAACCAAGGCGCGGCACTCGAAATAGATGATATTGGCGTCCAGGCCAACGCGTCGCTATTCCTCGTTGACGCACTCGGCCACGCGGGACGGCTCCCGGAAGTGCTCGAGGTGGCGGACGATGGACTCGCCAAATTTCCACGAGATATCCCGCCCGAGGAGTGGATTAGTGGTATTAATCCCTATTCCATGTTCTTGATTTGGCGCGGCTATTGCCTATGCATTATGGGTCAAATGCCGGAGGGACTCGAAGAGCTCGGCCACTGCCTGCGCCTTTCCAAGGAGGATGGCACCTCAGAAATGGCCGGCTATGCCCTGTTGTTGGCCGCCGAAGCCCACTGTCGTGCCAATGACGCGGAGCAGGCACTTGCCTGCGCGCACCAGCTCAAGGCGATTAGTGGCAGCATGGACGAACCGGCGAACCTGGTCGCTTTGACTCAGCTCGCCTTCGGCTACGCCCATCTTGCCGCCGGACATCCAGTTGACGCAATTGCACCGGCGCGGGACGCGCTCCACCTCCATGGGCACGTAGAGAACGAAATGACGGGCTGGTCGGCGACATTGCTGGCCGAGGCCCTGCTTGCCACTGGCGATTTGACAGCGGCGGCGGCTGCAGAAGAAGCGATAAAGCTTTGCCGACGCTCGCAGCGAAAGGTATATGAAGCTGTAGCTCAGGGTATCCTCGCGAGAGCGCTATTGCGTCAGAACGAAACCGCGGCATGCGAAGCAGCTCTGGCTGCTGCCTCAGAACTTATCGAACGCACCGGGGCACGCTCACTTGGGATAGCTCTGCTCGAATGGCGTGCTGAACTTGCGGCATCGCTCGGCGATGAGGCCGTTAGCGAGCAACTGCTATACCAGGCTGAACAGGGCTATGCGGAGATTGGTGCACCTAAACAGGCCCAACGGCTGGCTGCTAAGCGCAAACGTCATTTGGCATGATGCGGGTGTATTCGTGTTTGACTAGCTCAAACGAATTGTAAGCCCAACCATTATTTATACCGGCTGCTTTCTTACTGCGTCGGCCAGGCGGTCGTGGGATTCCACCAAACGTGCGCCCAGAATATTGCTGATATTTCGATGTAGTCTCGATGCCAACGTCGGATAGAACCTAAGACCCTTCTGGGTGCTCGCTTCATCTAGCCGGACGACCGAGATTGGTTCTATGGCGACCACGGTAGCGGTCCGTTCGACATCAGTTCCAGAAAAACCAATCTCTCCAAATACATCACCAGGTTTGAGTACATCCAGATCGAGAGTTAGTTCATCTTTATCAAACTGTACTTGCGCCGTCCCCTTCAAGAGCACGTACATACCGCTGCTGCGCTCACCTCGTTTAAGGATGGTTTCCCCAGCATCGAAATCCTGCATATGCGACAACAGTGCCACTTTTTTTATCTGGTAGGGTGACATGCCCTGAAACAAAGGGCATTCAACAAGTACATCTCGATCAAGTTTGAGGGCGACGATATCCCAGACCGTTGCCAGTCGAAGTCGCCGCAGCAAAATTGGCATCAGCATAAGATCCGAGATCATGGCATATAGCATTGCTGCGGCCGCCAGCAAGCCAAATTGCGCTACCACGCTGAAATTAGAAAATACCAGCACACTAAAACCGAAAGCCAGCGCCACCGAGGTCGAGATGATCGGTACGGCCTGGCCGCGGATGGTGGCGCGCACTGCATCGGATTCGCTCAGATGCAGACGGCTCTCGACACCAAAGCGGGTCATCAAATGAATCGTATCATCGACCGCCACGCCGATAACGATGGCAGCAACCATTGCTGTCGCCGGGTTCAAAGGTACACCCAGCATGCCCATAAATCCAAAACTGAGCACCACCGGTACCACATTGGGCACGAGTGCCAACAGGCCGGCGAGAACGGAGGTATAGAGGATACTAAAAAGCAGAAAAATAATAGTGAGCACTAGTAACAGTGATGATAGCTGTCCCGATATCAGATGTTGGGCAGCGCGATTAACCATCAGGTTTTTGCCCGTCATCGCGAACTCAACTTCATCACCGAGCACTTTATTGAGTTCAATTTCCAGGTTATTGAGGGCCTCGATGAGTGCTAGTGAGTTGGACAGGTTATGCCTCACCATGATTCGCGCTCGGGCATAATCTTCGGTGACAAAGGCTTGAATATCATAGCGGCTAAAGGTCTGTACATAAAGATCCAGATCCTTCTGATCAGAAGGTATGCCGTAGTAGGCCGTATCGCCCCGGTGCATTTCCTGATGCATGATTTTGACAATGTCGGCGAAGGACTGGGTCTTACCGTAAAGCTCCTGGTCTTCGAGTAATTTTTGGGCGGCGGCGATTTTTTTGACGCCCTCGGTGGTGCTGAAATATTCGGGAATGACACTGCTGAAGGTCACGCTAAAAATTTTCAGGCCAGAAAGTTCATCAGCCAATTGATTGGCATCGCTGACAAAGGGGTGATCGGGCTGGAAATAAGACAGGGGATCGTTGTTGACCCGCACATCGGGTACGTACATACCAATACTCAGCAACACTATGGCAAAGACTGTGACGACCACAGTGGCATATCGATCGGTGACCTGTTCAACGAAGATGACGACCTTACCAATCAGGCCCGTGGGCACTTGTTCTTTAGTATCTATACTGCTTTTCGATGGTCCGAACAGAATCAATTGCGATGGCAATGCCAGTACTGTAACGACCAGATTGGCGACCATTGCAAAGGCACTGACCACCGCGAATTCTCTAATCAGGGGGATTTCCGACACTGTATTTACTATGAAACCAACGGCAGTTGTTAGCGATGTAATTAGAATTGGCACGCCGACACGTCTGGCCATCGAAGCCACTGCAGATTGACGATTGGACGATTCACTCTCACCGAGTCCGGCCATATAGGCGGAGAGCATATGCACATCTTCTGTCGAGCCGATAACGATAATCAGCGCCGGCACCATTGCGGTAAGCAGCGTGATCGGTATCCCGGTTGCCGCCATAAA
>Ga0164313_10001930_pt1 | contig 18603 bp, 22 predicted proteins | sample GuaBasSedimGuay4_FD_113735 | JGI IMG/M metagenome (GOLD analysis project Ga0164313, IMG submission 113735) | Subseafloor sediment microbial communities from Guaymas Basin, Gulf of California, Mexico - Guay4, Core 4569-4, 0-3 cm | ecosystem: Environmental > Aquatic > Marine > Hydrothermal vents...
AGTTGCGCAATCAATGATTTGAATGCCTTCCAGTTCGCTGGCCAATTGGTGAATGATTTGTAATTGCTGATAATCTTTTTCGCCAAAATATGCACGGCAGGGGCCGACAAAGGCAAACAGTCGCGCAACGATTTCTCTTACCCCTTCAAAATGCCCGGGGCGGTGTGCGCCTTCGAGACCCCACGCATAGATGCCCGGGCTGGGTAGCAATTCGGCCTTGCGATGCTGTGCGTCTCCCAGAAAGTCTTCAACGGATCCGGTAAAAACTGCGTCAACCCCCAGTATCTTAAGCAACTCAAAATCAGCAGCATCATTGCGTGGATACTTGAGCAGGTCTTCAGCATTGTTAAACTGTAAGGGGTTAATAAAAATACTCACGATGACATAATCGTTGTTCTGCTGAGCCTGTCGGATCAGACTCGCATGCCCCTCATGGAGTGCGCCCATCGTCGCCACGTAGCCAATGCTCAAGCCCTGCTTACGTATGTCATTACATGCGCTTTGCGCACTTTTCGGCGAGGTATAGTGAACGGATTTGTTCATGTGCATGATGCTGGTATCAATTGGGGGCAGCTAAACGCCAGGTTATATACTGGGGGGGGCTAATACTATCAGTGCTATGCCGGGAGCAAAAATCAGGCCCGAAGTTTTAACGCGCTTCGCGCAATTCGCGCTCCGAGTAACTGTGCGGATTGCTGCTCCTCATCGCTAAGCGGGTTACGGTTGTCTGCGCCGGCCACGTGGCTAGCGCCGTAAGGCGTGCCCCCGGTGGTGGTGTGAGACAAAGGGGAGTCGGCAAAGGGGATGCCGACGATTAGCATGCCGTGATGCATCAGCGGTAGCATCATGCTTAACAGGGTGCTTTCCTGGCCGCCGTGCATGCTGGATGTTGAAGTGAATACACCAGCGGGTTTATCCACCAGGTTTCCCGCCAGCCATACAGGGGCAGTTTGATCCAGGAAATATTTCAGCGGTGCGGCCATGTTGCCAAACCGGGTCGGACTACCCAGGATCAATCCATCGCATTGCTTTAAATCTTCCTGAGTGACGTAGGGGTCGCCGGTTTCCGGAATGTCCGATTCACTCGCCTCGCACACCGTGGAGACCGGTGCTACGGTACGTAGCACCGCTTCGCATTGATCAATTGCGTCAACACCTCTGGCAATCTGGTACGCGAGCTGTTTGACTGAGCCGTGGCGGCTATAATAAAGAACAAGTATGCTGGCCATGAGAATTCTTCTGCTTTTTTTATAAAATATTGATGACGGCTTCGATCGGGCGACCAATCGCAGCTTTATCACCATTGACAACGATAGGACGCTCCATGAGCTGGGGGTTATCAACCAGCACCGAGATCCATTCGTCATTGCTCAAGGTTTTTTCAGCCAGGCCCAGTTCTTTATACAGCGCTTCGCCTTTGCGTACAACTTGTTCTGCTTTGAGCCCCAGTTTATTGAGCACGTCAGCCAATTCTTCTCGAGTGGGCGGGGTTTCCAGATATTTAATAATATCAGGTGTGATACCCTTTGCTTCGAGCATTTCAAGGCTGGCGCGTGATTTAGAGCAACGGGGATTGTGATAGATAGTTGTCATTGTTTTGTTTCTGATTAAATAAGCCAGTCGATCTTAAAAGCACACGGGGTTCGAGACAAGCAATATGCAAAAATTTGATATCAGTCTGCTTACAAAACTGCTATCCGTTATCCGCACGATTCCCACGCGTCTGAGCAGGGGTCACTATTTTCGGGAGGCGTCCGCGCTGTCTTTTTCGACCATACTGGCGCTGGTGCCTTTGCTGGCGGTGGTTTTCTCGGCTTTGTCGCTGTTTCCCATATTTGAAACCTGGTCGGGCGCGATACAGGATTTCGTTTATCGTAATTTCCTGCCTCAGTTGGGAGAGCAGGTACGCCAATACCTTGAGGAATTTAGCGCCAATACCGGTCAGTTAACGCTGTGGGGATTGATATTTTTAATGGTGACGACTCTGACCTTGCTGGCGACTATCGAAGATGCTTTTAATGAGATATGGCAGGTGAAAACAGGGCGTACGATTGGTATTCGCATTCTGGTCTATTGGGCGATGCTGACGCTGGGGCCTATCCTGATTGCGGCCAGCCTGTCGATGTCTTCTTATTTGCTCTCTTTATCGATTCTTCAGGATCCCGGGATTGTAAATAGCCTCAAAGCACAGCTACTGGGGTTCTTGCCGTTCATTCTGGAGTTGTCGGCCTTTGTGCTTTTTTATCTGGCGGTGCCCAATTGCGAGGTCCGGGCGAAACATGCGCTGATCGGCGGGCTGGTGGCCGCGCTGTTGTTTGAGCTGGCAAAATATGGTTTTACCCAGTATTTACTGCGCGTGACGACTTACCAACTCATCTATGGCGCGCTCGCAGCGCTGCCGGTGTTTTTGATCTGGATATATCTGTCATGGCTGGTGGTATTGATCGGTGCGTATATTACCGCGGCCTTCGGCGATCAGGCGATTGCCGATTAAATCAGGCTGTTTTTTGATTTTTCCGGCATAAGCGCGTATATTTTCCGGCTACCCGAAAATGGAAAATTATTGCATGTCTAGACTTAAATCGATCACCTTGACGCTGGTTTTGATGCTTTCGCTGTGCATGCCCATCGCGAGTGCTGAAACAATTTTACCTCTTGATGTATCCATATTTGACGAAACATTTGGTGATATGCAGGAGGAATTGGCGACCGTCGCTGAGGAAAACAAAAAAGCGCTGTTGATCATGTTTGAAACGGTTGATTGCCCATGGTGTATGCGCATGAAGCAGACGGTGCTCAACCGTCAAAGGGTGCAGGACTACTATAAAGAACATTTTCGTATCATTACTATCGATGCGGGCGGGGGTGCGCCGATCGTTGACTTTGACGGTAACGATACCAATGAAACCAAATTTTCGATGAAGTTATTGCGCGTGCGTGCAACGCCGGTATTCGCCTTTTACAGTAGTGACGGGGAATTGCTGACAAAATATACCGGTACCACAAAAAATGCGGATGATTTTATGTTGCTGGGTGAATACGTTGTCGATGAGCATTATAAACAAGGCAAATTCAGCAAGTTTCGCCGCACGCGTGCAAAACAGGCCAGTTAAAACATCTGCCAGTCTGTCTTTTATTGTCAATCACTATGTTTAATCAGTCAGGGCGGCTGAAGGGTGCCCTAAAGCCTGTCATACATGCGTTGGTGCTTGTGTCCCTGAGTATGACTACAAGCGCGCAAAGCGTACTCGCTCCACCGGAAGTCGAGCGAATACAAAGTCCGGAAACAGATGCTTCGCAAGCTGAAATGGATATCGTGATTTTGCCTGATTTGATGAGCCTTGCACAGACGCTGTCACTAGCCAGTAAGCGGCACCCGGACGTATTAAAGCAGGAGGCGCAGGCACGATTGAGTCAGGCCCAAAGCCTGGAGGCCGGGCTGAACTCTCGTTGGAAAGCAGATTTATTGATCAACGCGCGCACCGCTGAGCTGGTCAATCTCAACCGTGGATTTGAAAATGATAGCTGGGCGCAAATTGGTCTGAGCAAAGTGCTGTGGGATTTTGGGCGCACGGGCGCTCAGCGCGATGCGGCTCAATTTGGCGTAGACAGTGCCGATATGGCGCTTGGGTATGCCTATCGCCTACAGCGCATTCAAATCATGAAGCGTTTCTTTGAAGTGCTGGCAGCAGATTATCAATTTGCAGCAGACAACGAGTCGATGACGCTGGCCTTTTTCCCTTTTAACCGGGCGGAAGAACGTCGGGAGCGATTTGATAGCGTCTCTGAGCTTGAGGTGATGGAAAAGCGGGCGGTGTATTTTGATGAATTTACGCGTCGTAACCAGGCGATCAGGCGACAGCGCGCCAGTCGTTTAAGGTTGGCTTTGGCGATGGGCTTGCCACTATCTCAGCCTGACAGCTTAATCGAGCCGGATTTGGCGGCCTATGATCGTGAGTTACCGGATTTTGACGAGTTGCTGGAAAAAGTGCTGCGACTCAATCCCGTATTAAAACAAAAACAGCTTGAGCTGACACAACTCAAAGCAAATACCGCGGTGGTTGATAGCGCCGGGCGCCCCAGTCTGAGCATGCAGCTCGAGGCGGCCGATTATGTGCAGGATTATCGTTTTAGAGATCGCGCGCGGGCCACGCTTTCTCTTAATGTGCCGTTGCTTGCAGGGAGTGTGCAGGATGCTGAGCAGGAAAAACTGTCGGCGAGATTGGCTTCTAAAAAAGCAGAATTGCTCAGCCTTGATTACCAGATCAGGGAGCAGGTGCTCGAATGGGTGCAGCGCTTGGAGATGCTCAGCCAGCAAATAGGACAGAACCAATTGAATCTTGAGTATCGCGAGCGGGCGCTGGATAAGAGTCGAATTGAATATGAAAATGAAGTGCGTGCACAGATTGGTCGTGCCCAGGCAGATATGGCCAAGCTGATCTGGCTATCTGCTCAGGCAAAATTTGAGCGAGCATTGATCTGGGAGCAGCTTGATGCTGTACTGGGTTTACCGGAAGTGGAGTTTAATTGATGAAAAAGCAAACAGAGTTAAATGGTTGTTCACGACTGCCTGGACTGGCAGTCGCACTACTGCTACTGGTGTCCGGGCTGTCTTACGCGCAAACACTTAATGATGTGCTGGTGCAGGATGGTGTGCTGGCATTGCATGCAGGGGTTGGTGGAGAGGTGGTCAGTATTAGCGTCGAGCGGGGTGAACAGGTCACAAAAGGCCAGTTGTTGCTCGAGCTGGATGATCGCGTACAGGCATCAACACTAAAAGCGGCGCAGGCAAAGTTGGCCTACCTTATTTTCAAGCTGCAGTTGGCAGAAGAAGATTATGAGCGTCAACAGGAATTATACGATGAAGGTTCTTTGTCAACGGTGGAGTTGCAATTGATAGAGTTGGGTGTGTTGCATGATAAAAGTGTTGTAGCGTCCGCGCGTGTAGCGGTGGATGTGGCAGAGCAGAACCTGACTTATACGCAAATTATTGCACCTGTAGACGGGAAAGTAATTGCACTGTCGATGGTCGGGCAGCGCGTAAATATTGAAGCTGGATTGCCTGTGCTGGTTAAATTACGTTTGAAATAGGCGCGTCGCGTTTATTTGGCGTGACATTGAGCGCCGCTAAAGGTATAAGAGCTTCCCATATTCTTGTCTGGCAGATGTTTTGTTCTGATCTGCTGCCAGCACTCCCTTAACATACTGCTGTGGATGTATGAAAATTTTACTTAGCAACGATGATGGCTATCTCGCGCCCGGTCTGGCTGCATTGCGTGTGGCATTGGAGTCAGTGGCAGATCTGGTTGTAGTCGCTCCTGAGAGTAATCATAGTGGTGCAAGTAATGCGCTGACGCTGGATAGGCCTTTGCGGGTGCAGCAAATTGAATCCAATTTTTACGCGATCAATGGCACGCCGGCAGATTGCGTGCACATCGCCTTGACCGGTTTGCTGGAAGAGAAGCCGGATCTGGTGGTTTCCGGCATTAACAGCGGCGCTAATCTTGGCGACGATACCTTGTATTCCGGAACCGTGGCTGCGGCCATGGAAGGGCGCTTTCTGGGCTTGCCGGCAATCGCGGTTTCGCTGGCCGGGCGTAAAATGCAGCATTTTGAAACAGCAGCGAGCATCGTTAAAGACATGATCAAGAAGCTCAGTGTTCAGCCTTTGCCTGCAGATATTTTACTCAATGTGAATGTGCCGGATATTCCCTTAAAAGAATTGAAAGGGGTTCGCGCAACACGTCTGGGTTCGCGTATGCCGCCTTCTCCTGCGGTGCGTGCAGAAGATCCGAATGGTCGCGAAGTATATTGGATCGGGCCTGCGGGGCTAGCGGACAACAAAGCAGATGGAACAGATTTTGCTGCGGTAATTGATCACTACGCTTCAATTTCACCAATCCAATTTGATTTGACGCACCACCCGCGCGTTGAGCATCTCGCAGACTGGCTCAGCGGAGAGCAGTGGTGATGCGTCAGCAAGCGGGTGTTGGCATGACATCTGCACGTGCCCGGCAACGCCTGATCGAACGTTTGCGCGATGAAGGTATTAGCGATGAGGCCGTGTTGGCAACTCTGTTTGAGACGCCGCGACACCTGTTTCTGGATGAGGCTTTACAGCATCGTGCCTATGAGAACACGGCCTTATCAATTGGCTACCAGCAAACGATCTCACAGCCCTATATCGTTGCTCTGATGACGCAGTTGGCCGGCGTTAGCGAAGATCGCGTAAAGCGTGTGCTTGATATCGGTACTGGTTGCGGGTATCAGGCGGCCATATTGTCACAACTGGCAGACTGGGTGTTTACCGTAGAACGTATTGAGGCGCTGTCTTTTTCGGCGCGTGAGCGCCTGCAATTGCTGGGCTATAAAAATATTTCTTATCTATGCGGTGATGGTTATGCCGGCTGGGTAAAAAAAGCGCCCTTTGACGCCATCATAGTCGCAGCGGCGCCACCCGTTGTGCCACCCGCTTTGATGGAGCAGTTGGCAATAGGTGGCCGACTGGTGATTCCGGTTGGCGATGGCGAACAGCAGGCCTTGCGACTGATAGAAAGAACCCCGGGTGGCTATACTGAAGAAATCGTAGCCGCGGTCAAATTTGTACCGCTGGTCGGTGCTTCCTGAGTACATTAAGACAATGAAATTTTTTTCCAATTTATATGATCGTGTCCTGAGTTTAGCAAAACACCCGAATGCGGAGCGTTATCTGGCTGCAATCAGCTTTGCAGAAGCGTCTTTTTTTCCGATTCCGACCGTGCTGATGATGGCACCGATGGCGTTAGCCAAGCCGACGCGCGCCTGGTGGCTGGCTGCGCTGACCACGGTTTTTTCCGTATTAGGTGGTGTCGCAGGCTATTTTATTGGCGCTTATTTGTTTGATGCGGTGGGGCAGCCGATCATCGATTTTTATCATGCCGGTGAGAAGTTTGAACAATTGAAGATCTGGTTTGACGAATACGGCGTGTTGTTGCTGTTCATTGCCGGCGTATCTCCTATTCCGTATAAATTATTTACCATTAGTGCAGGTGTGTTGAACATGGCGTTGCTGCCGTTCATTCTGGTTAGTTTGCTGGGGCGCGGTGTGCAGTATTTTGTGGTGGCGGCGATTGCTTATTTTGGTGGTGAGAAGTTGGAGTCATCGCTGCGTAAGTGGGTGGACTGGATTGGCTGGGGCATTGTTGTTGTTGCTGTGGTCGGTTTCTCGCTGTATAAGTTTCTGGGTGCGGGGCATTAAGCTTTTCTGGCAGGGTGTTTTTGATCTACGTTAACTAAACGTAATTTTCAGCAAATTTCGCCTGAAATTTGCCTTTGTTGGTTTTAGAATAAATGGATATGCTGGAAGGTAGGCATTGAGTACTAGGATGCTATGATAAATATCAATTAAATACAGACACTTGCCAGATCATTGGGCTGCTCCGGGCTGGCCTGAACAGGATTAAATATTAGTGTTTCATTATTTTCCTGTATCCCATTATGAGGGCGAAAGTCCCACGCAATATTTGATATAATCGCCCGCCAAAATTTCAGACTCGATTAACTTTGCGTTAAGGCGAAACGCGTTAAGGCGGAGCGAATCGATACCCCAGTTTTTATTTATATCTTTTGAGAGACTAATATGAGCGAAGAACAGGTAGATCTAAAGCGTCGCCGCATGCTCACAGCCGCTACAGCGGGTGTTGGAGCGATCGGTGCTGCTGCGATGGTCGTGCCTTTCGGAATGAGCTTACTCCCGAGTGAGAGAGCAAAAGCCGCAGGTGCGCCCGTTGAGGTAGATATCAGTATGATCGAGCCCGGTCAGCAGTTGACGGTTGAATGGCGTGGCAAGCCTGTATGGGTTGTGAATCGGCCCCAGTCTGTACTGGATGATCTGCCGACATTGGACGGTCAGCTTGCTGATCCACAGATGGAAGTGCCTCAACAGCCGGAATATGCAAAAAACCCGACTCGCTCGATTAATCCGACCTATCTGGTTCTGGTCGGCATTTGCACACATCTGGGTTGCTCTCCGACTTACCGTCCGGAAATTGGCCCGGCAGATTTGGGTGGCGACTGGAAGGGCGGCTATTTTTGCGCCTGCCACGGATCACGCTTTGATCTCGCGGGTCGCGTATATAAAAGCGTGCCTGCACCTACCAACATGGTGGTACCACCACATCAGTATTTGTCGGATAACGTTGTATTAATCGGCGCAGACGGAGGGGCAGCATAATGAGTTTAATGAACTGGATTGATGATCGCTTTCCGGCCACCAAGGTCTGGAATGAACATTTAGCGCAGTACTACGCACCCAAAAATTTCAACTTCTGGTATTTCTTCGGTTCTCTGGCATTAATGATGCTGGTGATGCAAATTGTCACCGGTATTCTACTGGCGATGAACTATAAGCCGGATGCTGAGCTGGCCTTTGCTTCCGTTGAATACATCATGCGGGACGTGCCAGGTGGCTGGTTTATCCGCTATATGCATTCCACGGGTTCATCGGCCTTCTTTATCGTGGTGTATCTGCATATGTTCCGTGGCTTGATTTACGGTTCCTACCGTACCCCACGTGAACTGATCTGGATCATCGGCATGGTGATCTATCTGGCGATGATGGCCACCGCCTTCTTCGGCTATCTGCTGCCCTGGGGCCAGATGTCGTATTGGGGTGCACAGGTTATTGTAAATCTGTTCGATGCGATTCCTTTGATCGGTGGCGCATTATCAGAATGGGTGCGTGGTGATTACGTTATCTCTGATGTCACACTGAATCGTTTCTATGCTTTCCATTATCTGGTGCCGTTTATTTTAGTGGCACTGGTGTACGTGCATATTGTTGCGCTGCACCAGGTGGGTTCGAACAACCCGGAAGGCATTGAAATCAAGAAAGGCCCGAAGGGCAATCGCTGGGACGAAAACGCACCGGCTGATGGTATTCCTTTCCACCCTTATTATTCTGTAAAGGATATCGTCGGTGTGGTGGGTTTCCTGATCCTGTTCTTTGCTGCGGTATTCTTTGCGCCTGAAATGGGCGGTTACTTCCTTGAAGCGCCAAACTTTGAGCCGGCTAACCCGCTGAAGACGCCTTTGCATATTGCACCGGTGTGGTATTTCACGCCTTTCTATGCAATCTTACGCGCAGTGCCAAGTTTTGCAGGTACGCAGGTATGGGGGGTAATCGCGATGTTTGCTTCGATCGTGGTGATTTTCTTCCTGCCATGGCTGGATCGTAGTCCGGTGAAATCAATTCGCTATAAAGGCCCGATCACTAAAATGATGATTACGATGTTTGTTGTCGTGTTCTTCATGCTGGGATTCCTGGGTACACAAGCACCATCGCCTTTGTACACTCTGTTGTCACAGGTTGGTACGATACTGTATTTTGCCTTTTTCCTGTTGATGCCGTTTTATAGCAAAATGGATAAAACCAAGCCTGTACCAGAGAGGATCGCATAATGAAAAAGTTAGCTATTACACTTTTGATTGCACTGATGCCTTCTACTTTGCTGGCATCAGGTTCAGCGCTTGATTTAAAGCCGGCCAACGTAGATTTGAGTGATAAAGAATCTATGCAACGTGGCGCGGGTTACTTTGTGAACTATTGTCAGGGCTGTCACAGCTTGAAGTTTATGCGCATGAATCGTGTGGCAAAAGATCTGGGCATTCCCGAAGATATTGCTAAACAGGAATTGCTGTTGGGCACCGATAAAATCGGTGCGCCCATGCTGACCAATATGCCAGCGGATAAAGCCAAAGAGTGGTTTGGTGTGACACCACCGGATCTGAGTTTGACTGCGCGTTTGCGTGGTGATGACTGGATCTACAACTATCTGATCAGCTTTTACAAAGATCCTTCCGCTCCGAGTGGCTGGAATAATACCGTGTTTGAAAATGCAGCGATGCCGCATGTATTGTCCAATCTACAGGGCGTTCAGGAACTGGATCATGAAACCCATGAGTTAAAGCTGGTGTCCAGAGGCACCAAAGCAGATGAATACGACCAGATCGCACATGATATTACTGCATTCCTGTCGTATGTCGGTGAGCCGTCAAAGGCAAAGCGCCAGTTTTACGGCATCTTTGTAATGATCTTTTTACTGATCTTCTTTGGTTTCGCCTATGCCTTGAAAAAAGAATATTGGCGTGACGTCCACTAGGCGTTTTTAACGTCATGGTCTCGAGAGGGTTGGCACTGAAAGGTGCCAGCCCTCCTTGCGTTTTTACCCCCTTGACCGGATGAGCGGGTGCTGCCACGCGCTCTGACCGGCATATTGATGGTTTAGATTACAGAGGATAGTTTGATGAATATAGATGTTGCAAAGAAATCCGCGATGTCGTTGCATACTGACGTAAACAGCATTTCTTCGCATAGCTTGCGTATTTTGCTGCGTGATAAAGATGTTGAGTGCGATATGCGTTATGTAAACAGTGACGAGCGCCGCGAAGCGCTGCTGGAACTGAATCCTTATGGCGAGACACCGGTTTTAATTGACCGCGAGATGGTCTTATACGAATTCTATCCCGTGGTTGAGTATCTTGATGAGCGTTTCCCTCATCCGCCCCTGTTGCCTGCCGATCCAATTGGTCGTGGTAAAGCACGTCTGGTTATCTCACGCATGAATCGTGACTGGATGATTGATGTAGACAAGGCCATTGCTGCGGATGAGCCGCTTTCAACTGAGCTAAAGCAAAGCATTATTGACGGATTGACTGCGCTCTCTCCCTTGTTTAATCACCAACTGTATTTCACAGGTGATGATTACACCTTGGTGGATGTGATGATTGCACCTTTGTTATGGCGTCTTAAGTCACTGGGTATCCAGTTGCCTGAGAAAGCTAAACCGATTCTAGATTACGCAGATCGTCTGTTTGCGCGTGAGCAATTTGAGTTGAGCCTTAGCCAGCAGGAAATGGAGCTAAACGAGGATATTTAGTTGTATCGTTGCCCCCGGCCAGATTTACTATGCGCCGGCTACGGGGCGGCTGCAACATCGTGTTTTCATAGGCAGACATCATGATTCCAACGACACCCTACCTGATTCGCGCTATTTACGAGTGGTGCGAAGATCAGGGGTTCACCCCGCATCTTTTGGTGGACACCTCCGTAGAAGGGGTGGAAGTGCCCTGGCAGCTGGTTGAAAACGATACCATCGTATTGAATGTACAGGCGAGCGCGGTTAGAGGTCTGGAGCTGGGCAATGAATGGATTGTATTCAACGCACGCTTTTCAGGCCAGCCAATGGATATCACCGTGCCGGTAGGGGCGGTACGTGCGATATTTGCACGCGAAAACGGCCAGGGCTATGCCTTTGAAACGCCACCCGAACTGACAGCGGAAGAAACCGCCGAGGCAATGGAAGAGCTCAACGCGCAGATGCAGGTGGATCAGAGCAAAAGTGGGGCAGAGCGTAAAACGTCTAAAGCGAAAGATAAGCCTGGTGGCAAAAAACCGGGCAATAAGAAATCGTTTCTTAAGCTGGTTGAATAATTTTTCCTGCGCATTTTGATCGCTGTTGCTTTGGGTGTTTTTCCAGGCGATACCAGACGTTCTGAGATCAATCGATCTTTGCTTAGCACATCGGCTTAGCACATCGGCTTAAGTACATCGGTCAGCGCATTGGCCAGCATTTCCCGGATGTTTCCTGTTTCTGCTTGAAAAGCAGTTTTTCAACCTTACAAAATAAGCTCTGATCGAGCAAAACACACACTGGTTTACAGAATCAATGGCTAACTTAAAAGGCACAACTATATTATCCGTGCGCCGCGGCAATACCGTGGTGATTGGCGGAGACGGGCAGGTTTCGATGGGCGATACCATCATGAAAGGCAACGCACGCAAGGTACGGCGTCTGTATCATGATCGTGTGCTGGCCGGGTTTGCTGGCAGCACGGCCGATGCGTTTACGCTATTTGAGCGTTTTGAAGGCAAGTTAGAACGCCATCAGGGGCATCTGGTGCGTGCTGCTGTTGAGCTGGCAAAAGACTGGCGTACTGAGCGGTCTTTGCGCAAGCTTGAAGCGCTATTAACCGTTGCGGATGAAAATGCTTCTTTGATTATATCGGGGACAGGCGATGTAATCGAACCGGAGAATGACGTGATGGCGATTGGTTCGGGTGGATCCTATGCTAAATCAGCAGCGATTGCATTGCTGGAGAATACACAGCTGAGCCCGCGTGATATTGTTGAGAAAAGTCTGATGATTGCCGGTGATATTTGCGTATATACCAATCAAAACCTAACCATTGAAGAACTGGAATACGAGGCAAACCATGAGTGAAATGACCCCGAGAGAGATTGTCAACGAGCTGGATAAACACATTGTTGCCCAAAGTGATGCAAAGCGTGCAGTCGCGATCGCCTTGCGAAATCGCTGGCGTCGTAGCCAGGTTGATGAAGCATTGCGCCCGGAAATTACACCTAAGAATATTTTAATGATCGGCCCGACCGGTGTGGGTAAAACTGAAATCGCGCGCCGTCTGGCACGGCTGGCCAATGCGCCTTTTATAAAGGTGGAAGCAACCAAGTTCACCGAAGTGGGCTATGTCGGGCGTGAGGTGGATTCAATTATTCGTGATCTGGCGGAAATGTCGGTCAAGCAAACTCGTGAACAGGCGATGGAGCTGGTCAATGTAAAAGCGGAAGATGCTGCCGAAGAGCGTATTCTGGACGTATTCGTACCGCCATCACGAGACCCGTTGGAAAGCGATAAGGACAGCGCCGCCCGGCAGTTATTTCGCAAAAAACTGCGTGAAGGTGATCTGGATGAGAAAGAAATTGAAATTAACCTGAGCAGTGCGCCACCCCAAGTTGAAATCATGGGCGCTCCGGGTATGGAGGAAATGTCTAACCAGTTGCAGGAAATGTTTCAAAATATTGGTTCAGGCAAAACCAAGCCACACAAACTAACGGTCAAAGCAGCGTTTAAACAATTGACCGAAGAAGAGGCGGCGAAATTGATCAATCAGGATGATATCAAAGCTGAGGCGATCGAGCGTGTTGAACAGCACGGCATCGTATTTCTTGATGAGATAGATAAAATTGTCGGTCGAGGCTCGGAAAGCCGTGGTAGTGGTGAAGTTTCCCGCGAAGGTGTGCAGCGGGATTTATTGCCGCTGGTCGAAGGCTGTACAGTCAGTACCAAGCACGGCGTCGTGAATACAGATCATATACTGTTTATCGCTTCGGGTGCTTTTGCGTTGTCCAAGCCTTCTGATCTGATACCGGAACTACAAGGTCGGTTACCGATCAGGGTTGAGTTACGTGCACTGGAAGTCAAAGACTTCATCCGTATTCTCACTGAACCAAATGCATCCTTAACTGAGCAATATTCAGCATTATTGGCCACTGAAGGTGTGACCCTTAGCTTCACTGAAGATGGCATTCGTCGCATCGCAGAGGTTTCCTGGCAGGTAAACGATCAAACCGAGAACATTGGCGCACGTCGCCTGCATACCGTAATGGAGCGCCTGCTCGAAACCATTTCCTACGAAGCCTCTGACAAATCAGGAGAACAGCTTGAAGTAGATGCGGCCTATGTCGATGATCACTTACTGGCACTGGTGAAAGATCAGGATCTATCGCGTTATATTCTGTAAGTCTTTTCCGGTGCTGCCTGCTATGAGCACCGGGCGGACGATCTATGATTGCATCATTTCGCGGTGGTTTGATGTGATATTCTAGGCATAGTAAAAATCGGTCTGACCTTATGAATAAAATCAAATGGCTGTTGCTCATCGCATTGGGTGTGATGCTCGGTGGATGTGGTTCATTTTCCGGCAGCGCTCAACATCCGGGCAAGCTTGAGCGTGTGGGCGTGTTGTTGGTGCAAAATTGCACTTCAGATGATGCCTGTTCGAAATTCAGCTTGCTTGAAGCTGACATGCAGTCGCGTAATGTTGCGCTGGCTGGCAGAATAGATGCCGGGCTTCAAGGCCAGTTGATCGCAATATTAGGGGTTGGCTCGGGCGGACAAAATGGCCTGGAATTGATACAGGTTGAGCAGACACGCGAAATCACACAGTTTGACTACAAGCCATTTCTGGATACAGCGGTTGCAGACTACGTGCAAAAGCAATATAGCTGTACGTCACTTTGGGATCAAAAATACGCCTGGCGTCTGGACGGTCGCCAGCCAGTGTTGATTTCCACCTTGACTAACCCTCTGGTGCCGGATGCAGGCATGATTCATCTGGAATTTGATGGCCTGACAAAATCCTTGCTTGCCGCAAATAGCGAGCCGGAAAGTGCCAATCCGTGTCAGCTGAGATAGACGGGGTATATCCGAGGATTTACGCCTGCATCAGCCTTATACCTGAAGGCAAGGTCGCGACCTACGGACAAATTGCTAAACTAATCGATGCCAGTGGTCCGCGACAGATCGGGTACGCACTATCCTCTGCGCCACCTGATCTTGCGGTACCATGGCATCGTGTCATCAATTCAAAGGGTGAGATTTCTCAGCGTTCGGATGGCGAGTCGGATAGTGAGCAGCACCGGCGTTTACTGGCCGAGGGTGTGATGCCGAACAAACACGGGCGTATCAACCTTAAGCAATATCGCTGGATACCTTCTTATGAAGAATTACTTAACGGCTTGCAGGATTCCGATGATGACGAAGCCTTCTGGTTTAATCAAGCCGGGATAGGGTGAGGGCCTTTTTATGATCAAACTATCACCCATCGCCAACCATGAACCATCCTGATTCTCGTTTAGCCCTAACCGTCGGTGAGCCGGCCGGTATCGGTCCGGATATCGTTATCGATATCGCTGAGCATAACTACGCGACCAGGCTAACTGCATTGGTTGATCCAGAGGTGATGGATCAACGCGCGCAGCAGCTGGGAAACCCCTTGAGGTGCCGGGCTGATGAACAGGGTGTGCTGAAATTCGGTCTCTTAAACATCGATGCACAAAACAGACTCAATGTGCCTGTTAGCAGCGGTCGCCTGGATAAGCGAAATGCACAATACGTGTATGACAGTATTGTGTCGGCGACGGCCGGATGCCTGAACGGCACCTATCGCGCCATGGTTACCGCGCCGGTACACAAGGGCATTATTAACGAAGCAGGTATCTACTTTACCGGTCATACTGAGCTGGTCGCCGGAATTTGCGGAATTGATAAGCCGGTCATGATGCTGGCAAACAAAGACCTGCGTGTGGCATTGGTGACCACACATCTGCCCTTAAGCGAAGTGGCCGCGGCGATAAGCTGTGATGTTATCAAACAAGTGGTGTCTATCGTAGATTCGGATTTGCGCAGCAAATTCGGGCTGGTGTCTCCGCGTATCCTGGTGTGCGGGCTGAATCCGCACGCAGGTGAAGACGGGCATATGGGAACAGAAGAAATTGATACTATCATTCCCTGTCTGCAAGGTCTTCGCGTCAATGGATTTAAGCTGCTTGGCCCGATACCGGCGGATACCGCATTTACGCCGCGTAGTCTTGCTCAGGTAGATGCGGTTATCGCCATGTATCATGATCAGGGCTTGCCGGTGATCAAGGCGCAGGGTTTTGGTAGTATCGTTAATATTACGCTGGGTTTGCCTATCATACGCACTTCAGTAGATCATGGCACGGCACTGGATTTGGCGGGTACGGGTGAAGCCGCTTCAAGCAGTCTGCTGGCAGCCGTAGAGGAAGCAATTAGAATGAGTGAAATTCAACATGGCACATAAACCCCGAAAGCGCTTCGGTCAGAACTTCCTGCAGGATCCTGTCTATCAACAGCGTATCGCAAATAGTATTGTCCTGAAACCGGGTGCAAAGTGCCTGGAAATTGGGCCGGGAAAAGGCGCGATTACCGCCCAGCTGTTAAAACGTTTTGGGCAGATCGAAGCGATTGAAATGGATCGGGACCTGGTGGAGTTGTTACATAGAAAATTCCCGAAAAATGATTTACACATTCATCAGGGCGATGTGCTTAAAACCGACTTTCAGCAGATTGCGGGCGATCAGCGCCTGTCGATTATCGGCAATTTGCCCTACAATATTTCCTCGCCCCTGTTGTTTCAATTAATGGACTCGCTGGAGATTATTGATGAAATGGTATTCATGCTGCAAAAAGAAGTCGTTGATCGAATGACAGCAGGGCCGGGCAGCAAAATCTACGGGCGTTTGAGCGTCACCACAGGCTTACTCATGCACAGCGAAAAACTGTTTGACGTGCCGCCTGGCGCATTTTTCCCGGCACCCAAAGTGATGTCATCAGTGGTCAAACTGCGTCCACGTCAGGATGTGGATGAGAGCCTTGATCGAGTCGCATTTAATGGCATCGTAAAAGCAGCCTTCGCCAAGCGCAGAAAGACCATCCGCAACGCACTTTCAGAATGGGCCACGGGTGATCAACTGGCTGCTTTGGATGTTGACCCCGGACTACGCGCCGAGCAATTGAGCATCGAAACTTATGCACACCTTGCCAGAAATTTGGGATCATAAACGAGATCTGGGTGATCCAGGTTCATAACTGCTATGCTTCCACTTTTCCTGTGTAATTTGAGGCCAGAGTAAATTACAAAGCAGCCATTTTAGCCTAAGGAATATAACTGATGAAAGCATGTTTCCGTTCAGGTACTATCACCGCACACCTTACCATGAGAGGCAACGATGACCGACAGGAAATCAAACCATAGCAGGCGTAAATTACTTAAATCCATTGCAGCGGGTTCAGGTGCTGTAGTCGCTGCTAAATCGCTTCCAGAGTCCTGGAGCAAGCCGGTTATCAATTCGTTCGTACTGCCTGCGCATGCGCAATTGACGGATGACGCCGGGAATCTGCCAGGTGCAGGTACGACTGCTGCAGCCACCACCACACCTGCACCGCTGAACTACTTTGGCACCGATCTGGCATTAAATCGCCTGGGAGGCAGCTTGAACCATTCTGCAACAGAGTATCTAATCGCCGGTGCGGCTGATATGCTGATCTCTAAGGCACATGCTATACGATTAACCCTTGGCGGAATGTCTGTCATAGTAGGGACGAGTAGCGCAACCATCCGATTTTTAAGTGCCAAGAAGTTTAATATCCACAACGTAGTCGCACCAATAGACGGCTCAGCTTCTGGAAGGCCAACACTTGAGGGCGGTGGTTGCCTTACACCCGATCCAGATGAAGGACCTCAGTCTGTACAGCTTATTGCTTATACTCGAGGTGACGCTAGTGTCACTGTGAGAGTAAACGCTGGCAACGGCCCTGGCTGGCAAGTCGATGTGCCATTGAATCCCATCGGAAATCTGTCGATAGTATGCACGTGATAGCGTGAACTAGAAAGAAATTCGATTACAAGCCGCCTTCCGGGGCGGTTTTTTTATTGGTGCGCCAGGCATGGCTCGTAGCGCTGTAGACTGGCGCTATTTTGAGCTGCGTGATGGCGGTCGAATGACTCGAATCAACCCCCACCGGCAAGGCTCGATTTTCGCACAAGGTGGATGCGCATTGCGGGCAGCAACACTTTTGAATGCTCTATACTCTCAGCGTATTACTCGAAGAAGAATTCCGATGAAAATTACCGTTTCCGAACTCAATCCGGATGATCGATCGCAGTGGGAGAAGCTCTACTACGAATACGCAGATTTCTACAATATGCCAATGAACCCCCGAATATTGGACACAGTGTGGTCATGGATATTTGACAGCAATAACCCGTTCTTTGCATTAATCGCAAAAAATGATACGGATGAAGCCTTAGGGTTTATGCACTTCCGGGAGATGCCATCTCCGCTGCGGGGGGCGGTCGTGGGCTTTCTTGATGATTTATACGTAAGTCCTGAATCTCGTGGCACGGGTTGTGTGCAGGCGCTGTACGAGGCACTTAATCGCTTCGGGAAAGGCAAAGGCTGGCCGTTTATCCGATGGATCACAGCGGAAGACAATTATAGAGGCCGTGCTTCATACGACAAGATTGCAGAAAAAACGCATTGGCTCACTTATCAAATGCCTGTCCAGTATCGGCGATAACACCCGTTGAAATGGCCATGGAGGAATATGAAGAAGCGCTTGCACTGCCCCCGAACCTTGAAAACGGGCGTGTTCTATATGGAAAATGTGCCATTTGTCATGATCCGGAAGCGCTGATCATTAAGATTCGCTAAATGCCCGCCTGACTTCCTCACCAATGGCCTTGATGCCGTGCTCCACACTCTCGTGGTCACTGGAGTAGGTGATACGGATGCATTCGTGCTTATGCTTCCATTCTCCTTCAAGGCCCGGGAAGAAATGATGTCCGGCGATGATGAGTACGTTGCGTGCCTTGAGGCGTTGGTATAGCATTTGCACGCTGATTGGCAGGCCTTCAAACCATAGCCACAGGAAAATAGCACCTTCTGGTTGGTGGATACGCACCGGGATATCTGGCATATGTTGCTTTACCTGAGCAATGGCCTGATCCCGGCGAGATTCATAATAGGGTTTGAGTGTGTTCTGGCACAGATCAATTATCTTGCGGGATTGAATCGACTGACTTATCAAGGCCGGACCAACGCTGCCGGGTGCAAGATTAAAAATGGCGTTGGCATTACGAATACGGGAAATGACGGACTCATCGGCCACCACAATGCCGGTGCGCACGCCTGGCAGACCGAGCTTGGAGAGGCTGAAGCACAATATGATGTGCTCATCCCAG